>JAABUJ010002695.1_pt1 | contig 21278 bp, 19 predicted proteins | sample 5559131 | NCBI WGS metagenome assembly JAABUJ01 (sample SAMN10711875, study PRJNA513366) | rock metagenome | isolation source: Antarctica rocks | place: Antarctica: Victoria Land, Mt New Zealand nord | collected 2016-01-07 | reverse complement strand
CAAAGCCGCGCTCGCGCTCGTGCTGCTCACCTGCGGACCGATCACGCTTCACCTGCCACACGAACTCCACCCGCCCGAGTCACCCCAAACCTGACCACATCGATGCCGAGAGAGCCGGAAAACAGGAGCTCGTCGTACTCTCGTCGTGGTAGGGGACAGGCATTGATGTTCGGCGGTGACCGCGGGTACGCCGTCAGCTGTTCAGGAGTCAGCGTGTTGGTGATGATGTCAACCAGCGCGGTCCGTGACCGCCGAGAACGCGTCTGGGTGCGCGGAGATACCCGCAGAGTCACGAGGTGCTTCCGACTGTCCACGACGTCATCTTCCAGGCCGCGCTGGTGGCCGGCGAGCGCCTGCTTGTGCATGGGCCAACTCCGACCTGCGTGACCAGGTAGCCGCGCTGGGCGTGACCGGTGATCGAGCCGTGACGTGGGCTAGAGCCGGCCGCAGCCCACCCGGCGCAGGACCTCCACCCTTAGATTAGTGTGAGCTTGCCCTACCTTCCGGTGAAAAGCTGACCGCCGCTGGCCTCGTGGGGCCAGAAGGCCAGACAAGGACCCCCGCGTAGCTTGCGGGGACGAGCCGATAGCATTCTCGTGTGCCGCACCAGAGCAGCGAAATCCTCTCGACGTTGTTCTCCACCGATCCTCCGATGCAGGAATGGCTGGAGGATGTGGACATGCTTGTGCCAAGCGGGCGCCAGACGCGCACGATATTGGCTGTGTTGAGACACGCGCAACGCTACCAGGCGCTTGTCCTTGACGGTTCCTCCCGCCGCGACCAGGTCGCTGCCGCCCTACTGTCTCTACGCCCTCGCCGCCCGGCGGTCATCGTCGCCGATGCCACGTGGAAGAGCAATACAAACCTAATCGACATGACAGTCAACAAGGTGGGAATTCATGTCATGGACGGGTTTCGGACCACGTTTTGCGTGCCCTCAACCTTTGAGGTGGAGAGCTTTGTGCGGACGTGGGGACAGCTTCGAGGTCAGGTGAGATTCGTTGCGTGGCCGTATACGCTCCCTGAGGCCGAGCTGCAAAAGCACGCCAACGAGAACGGCCGCGTCTTTGCGGGCGGCAATTCGCTTCGCGATCACGATGCCGTGATCGATGCGGCACGGCTGCTTCCAAGCGTGGGCGTCGACCTCGCCACCGGGGCACTGAATGATGCGCAGATGGCGCGATTGCCGATGAACGTCAACGGCGGGGCAGTGCCGCAGGCCGCTTATGACGAGATGATGCTCAACGCCACCGTCGTCGTCGTAGCCCTGCAGGCCCGTCCTGACCGCAGCTCGGGGCAGACTACTTACGTGAACGCCATGGCGCGAGGCAAGGCTCTCGTCGTCACGGACACCCCAGGCGTCCGTGACTACCTGCAGGACCATGAGACCGCGCTGATCGTCCCGCCCAGGGATCCCGCGGCCATAGCCTGCGCGGTGCAGAGACTCCTCGATGACGCCCAACTGAGGCGCGAGCTGGGCGCGCGTGCCCGAGAGCACGCCCTGTCAAACCTCACCCTTACCCATTACGCGCGCCGGCTCCTCGCGATCGTGAGCGAAACGACAGAGCGCTGATTGCCGTCGGTCAGCAAGCGTGAGCGAACTAGCCTTAGCTCGCGCCAATCGCCGAAGCTCGTCATGCATTAATATATGGACCAGCGGAGACGCACCATTCCGGGACTCGCGCGACATGCAGCCAGGATAGCCGTGACGCAGTCATACGCCAGTTACGATCTCAGGACCATACATGTCATCACCAACCGCCGTCACCGAAGCCGTACGCTGCCAGAGGGCAACAATCGCACCGATAACGTCGTGGTCGACTCACCACCCTTGTACAGTGGATCGCGCTGGTGGTCAATGGGATTCTCGTCGTCCGGGCCACGGCACCCCAGAGAAGCATGATTCGGAGCAGCCGCTTACAGCCGAGTCCATAGGGGCAGCCGAGGTGACGCCGGTACGCGCATCAAGCCGAACGGCTAGACGGGCATGACGTCGCTGCTCTACCGGCGCTCAATCCCCAACCTAGGCTGGCTGGTGGGGTTGATGGCTCTCTGTGCCGTCTTCGGCCTGACCGCTGGGGTTAGTCCCAAGTACGCGACAGCCGGGGCACTTGGGCTGGGGTTCGTGGTGGCCGTATTCGCCGATCTCACCCTGGGCGTGGCCCTGTTTGCCGTCCTGTCGTTCTTGGATTTGCTTTCCGGCGGCGCCACTGTGTCGTTCATCAAGGTGGCCGGGCTATTGCTGTTCGTGTCGTGGATGATCAGCCGCGCGTCGGCCCCCCGGCAGGCGACAGCCGCCTTCGTCGACCGTCATCCAGCGTTGATCACGGCGATCGTGGCCTTCCTGGCTTGGAACGCGGTCAGCGTCGTCTGGGCCCAGAGCTCTGGCGCCGCGTTGGGGCTCGTCGTCCGGTACCTCCTCGACCTGCTGTTGCTCCCGATTGTCTTCAACGCGGTTCGTAAGCCTGAGCACGTGACGATGATCATCGGTGGCTTCGTCCTCGGTGCCGTTATCTCCTCGGTGTACGGGATCCTGAATCCCGCGTCGGCAACTGCCGCCACTGCCGGTCGCTTGTCGGGCGGCCTTGGCGATCCGAACTACGAAGCCGCCGGGCTGGTCGGCGCGATGGTGCTCGCCGTCGGCCTAGCCGCCGTCGGCCGGCGTTCCCGGATCCTGACGCTGATCGCGGGTGGTGGTCTGGTCCTCTCATTCATCGGATTGGTGAGCACGGTCTCGCGTGGAGGTCTGGTCGCGTTTGGGTGTGTTCTGGTCGGCGGCGTGATTTTCGGAGGTCGCTGGCGCCGTTCCGCCGCTGTGCTACTGCTGATCAGCGCGACGTCAGTGGTGGGTTACTTCGTTGTGATCGCCTCCAGCACCGCGGTTCAACGGGTCACGAACGCGAGCTCCAGCGGACGCAGCGATCTGTGGACAGTTGGATGGCGAATGTTCGAGGCGAACCCTGTCCTCGGCGTGGGAGCGAGCAACTTCCAACTGGTTTCCGTCCACTATCTGCAGCGGCCAGGGGTCATTACCGCGGCTAAGTTCATCGTCGATACGCCTAAGGTTGCGCACAACATCTATCTTGAAGCGCTGGCAACCCTCGGCGTTCCCGGCTTGCTCACGCTGCTCGCGCTGCTCGCGGCGGGGGCGAGCTGCGCGCTCAGGGCAGCGAGGATGTTCGAGAGGTTGGGTGAACGCGACATGGAGTTGCTCAGCCGATGCGTTGTCCTCGCGCTGCTAGCGTTCCTCGCCGCCAATTTCTTCATCTCAGACTTCTTGTCCAAGCAGCTGTGGCTCGTGTTCGCGCTCTGTCCAGCGATGCTCAGCCTCGCCCACCGAAGCGCAACGCGCGCCGCTCAGCATGCATCGCGATTAGACGACTACGCGTCCTCGTCGTGATCGACAAGTTCGTGGACAGAAGATAATCGCCCTCCCCAACGCGTTCATGCCACGCCGACCGCGAACTTGTGGCGACGTACGCCGAGACCTTGGGATGGGCGAGTCGACACTGGTGGTGGCCGTGGCGGCGGTGCTGGGACCGCAGAAAGCTCTGTCGGCGCTGCTAGGAAGCTTCACACTTGTGCAGGTCAAGCTGCCGGAGGTCCACCTGGGCCATCAATCGATCCCCCGTTCATGCGTCTAGCCGTCTACTGCGATTACTCGTATCGAGTAGACGGCGAGGCATTGACTGCGGAGATGCCCTTCGCGCTGTTCTTACAGGGGCTGTTTCCTTATTGCGACCGCATGGTGATGGTCGGGCGTCTGGACCCTGCGCCGGGGCGGTTCCCCTATCTGCTTCACGGCGCCGAGTTCGCCGCTCTCCCGTACTACGAGAGCGGTGCCGATCTGGTGGATCTGCTGCGATCCCTACCGGTGACCCTGACCCGGTTCTGGATCGCTCTGCATGAGATCGATGTGGCCTGGATAATGGGTCCAACCCCACTTGCGCTGTTGTTCGCCGCCATGACGCTGGTCCGTCGCCGGCGGCTGGTACTTGGCGTACGGCAGGACCTGCCGCGGCTGTTTCGCCACCGATATCCCAACCGGCCGCTGCTGCGTCGGTCCGTCCTGCTCCTCGAGGGTGGTTTTCGAGTTCTGTCGCGGATTGCCCCCGTGGTCGTCGTCGGACCTGATCTGGCGCGGCGCTATCGTGGCGCGTCGTCGCTTCACACCACCTACGTGTCGCTGCTCAGCTCAGAGGACCTGCTCACGGCTGATGATGATGTGCGCAGCTACGAGGGGCCGCAGCTTCGCATGCTAAGCGTCGGACGGTTGGATCCTGAGAAGAACCCGCTTCTGCTCGCCGACATTCTCGCGTCAGCCCTGCGTGACGACAGTCGCTGGCATCTCGACGTATGCGGGGACGGACCACTGCTCGATGCGCTGAGGCAGCGTCTGGAGCAACTCGGGATCGACGGGCATGCCACGCTTCACGGTCATGTGCCGATCGATGGTGGTCTACTTGATCTCTACCGCACCTGCCACGTCTTCCTTCACGTGTCGCTGACGGAAGGCGTCCCTCAGGTCCTTCTCGAGGCGTTCGCCTTACGGCTTCCGGTTATCGCCACCGCGGTCGGCGGCGTACCTGAGTTGGTGGGCGACTGTGGGTTGCTCATCGCGCCGGCTAACGCTGAGGCCGCTGCTGATGCTCTAGCGCGCCTGCTGTCTAACCGAGACTTAAGAGACAGACTGGTGGAGCGTGCCAGCGAAACCATCCGGAGCCACACGCGGGAAGCCGAGTGTGCCGGGCTGGCGACATTCCTGATGAATGCCCGAGCGACGTCACCAGTCCGTCCCGCCGTCAGAGCGTGAGCGTCTCTGCTCTATCCGCCCCGGTCGCGTGGGAGAGCGAGATTGATTGTTCTGTCTTGGTGCCGGTGCTCAACGAGGAACGTTATGTGCACAAGGCACTCGCGGCCATGCAAGCGCAAACGTATGACGGTCAACTTGAATTTGTGTTTGCTGACGGCGGGTCAGTCGACCGGACGGTTGAGATCCTGAAGGCGAAGGCCGAGCAGGATCCGCGGATTAGGGTGTGCGCCAATCCCGGTCGGAGCGTCACCAGTGGTCTGAACGTGGCTCTGCGCCATGCTCGCGGTCGGTGGGTGGCGCGGATGGATGCTCACAGCGAGTACCCCCACGACTACATCTCCTTGGGAATCCGGCGTTTGCAGGAAGGCGGCACTCGATGGGTGAGCGGGCCTCAAGTCCCCCGTGGCCACGGACCGGTGTCGTGGGCGGTCGCAGTGGCGTTAGGCGAAAGGACCGGTCGCGCCGGTTCGCGTAAGTGGGGCACGGCAAACGACGCTAGCGGCTCAGAGTTCGAACTGGATTCGGGGGTGTTCACCGGGATTTGGAAGCGCGCCACCCTGCTTGAGTACGGAGGCTGGGATGAACGATGGGTGTGCAATGAGGACTCAGAAATGGCGGCTCGATTCCTGGAGCGGGGTGAGCGTCTCGTCTGTCTGCCGGCAATGGCCGCGTGGTATTCGCCGCGAGATTCACTCAGGCTCCTTTGGCTTCAGTACCTCCGCTACGGCGAGTATCGAGCCAGGACTGCGCGTCACCATCCCGCGTCGCTGCGACGCTCACATCTCGTAGCGCCCGCGCTGGTGCTCGCCGTGCCGGCGGCGCTGGTGGGACCGAGGCCGAGCCGACGCCTCGCCCGAATTGCGCTGGGATTCTATGCGCTCGCGCTTGGTTTAGAAGGGTCGCACTCGATCGCCAAGGGGCAACCGATTACCGAGGCAGGCCTCGTGCCGGCAGTCCTCGCCACGATGCACTTCGCGTGGGGCATCGGGACGTTGCGAGGATCGGCGCGCTTTGGCCCCCCATGGCAAGCAATTTTGAAAGCGACCCTCGGTCGACCGGGTTTGGCGACGGACGCAGTCGTAGCTGGTCCGGTCTTCTCACCTTCTTTGAGCGACTAGTCCCGCTGGGGCAGGATCGGCAGCGCTACCGGCTTTGATGACGTACCGCGTCGTGGTGGCGGCGAGGATGCCGCCGCGGAGCATGACGTATCACCGGCGAGTGACCTTGATGATCGTGAATCTGAGCCAGACGTCGCGGGAGCGTTGCCCGGCGGAGTTGGTCGCGGTGATCAGGAGCCTGCAGCGGCCAGCCCTGAGCTTGGTAGAGCGCAAGGCGCTTGCCGGAAAGATGACCCTATTTGCGCCGCTGTGCCCGGCGATGGCGAATCTATGCCGGATCGCGGTGCGCTTGCAGGCGTGCTTGTGACGGTTGCGTTTGGTCTGCACATCGCACCGGCCACGGGTCTTGCGCCCGCGCAGCCTCTGGATGAACATGAAGCTGACTCGCGCCCGCTCATTGAGCCTGAACGATACAGTCATACCGAGCCTCGGCCTGCCTGGAGACGCCACCGTAGCGAGCTTCCTGCTCGCGAGCCACACGCGATTCGACTTTATGACCCTTGTGATGGTCGGCCGGCTAGTGCCGGTGTGGCGATGCTCTCGCTTACCGCCCGCGGCCGGTGCAGGCGCGCTGACCACGACCGGTGGCGGCCCGGGGTTGGACACTGGTGATGGCGCGGGGTTGGGCACTGGTGCTGGCGCGGGGTTGGGCACTGGTGCTGGCCCGGGGTTGGGCACTGGTGCTGGCGCGGGAGCGGTCACGGGCGTATACCCGCCGGGACAGGTTCCTTGCGGCACACACGGATCTACGACTTCAAGCTGGCTGGTCGGGATCGGCACCGAGGAGGAGAGGGTGGCGTTCTTGCCGCCGAGCTGAGCGATCGCGCTCGCCCACTGGTCAGGCTGGCCAAGGCTCGTCCATGATGCCGGGTCCTGCTGGAAGATATGGATGCTGTCGTCGTGGTAGGAGCCGTTTGTGTCCTCGGCATAGGCGCCGTAGTGCGCCAGCGCGGTCATGATCGTCTGCTCCCATGCAGGGGCTCCGCTCCCCTGGATCTGGGCGTCGGTCATGTTGAGCTTGAACAGCTGGCCGAGCGCGGGAGCGCCCGACGCGCTCTCGTTCCAGTACTGGCCGCAATACTCGCCCCACCCCCCGGCGGCGGGCCAGACGTAGCCGGTGTTCGCGCCGTGGCCATTGGTGCAGGGAAGGTCGATCACCAACGCATGATCGATGTGTCCGGCGAGCAGCTCTGAGGGTCGCAGTAGGCCGGCCGTCAGCGAGAAGCCGGCGGCATCTCCCGCGGCACCGAGCCCGTCATCGGTGTTGACGTTCGTGACCGCGCCGGTGCCTGCGGTGAGGGCCGAGCCAGACACCGAAACGTTGTAGAAGTCGTATTCGTCACCAGTTGCGGTCTCGACAATGGTCATGTGCGCGTCCCCATTGCCACCAGGCTGCGCGCCCGCAGGCACGTTGATGCTGGCTCCGTTCACATCGATCCCGTTCTTGCCCTGACAGCCGCCCGGCCCGTACTCGCTGGTGCATTTGACGGTCATCACCGGATCACTGGGACGTGCGAAGTACACCGGGCGAGAGCCGCTGTCGTTGACCTGAAATCCCGACGACCCGCCCCGAAAGGCCCAACCGTAGGTGGCCATATGTCCCAACACTGCCGCGTTATTAGCAGCGAGCGTCGGGCTCGCGTCCAGCTCCTTGTTGAACGGTGAGTTACCCGCGAAGGGCGTCCAGCACGCTGGCTGGGTGTTCGCGGAGAAGGAGTTGACGGAGCATGATTGGGCGCTCGCTGCGCTGGCCCCGGCAACCGCAAATCCGAGGGCCATCACGGCCACCAGCAATACGCGGCCCGCGGTCCAGGACGAGAGGCCAGCCGTGCGGCGGGCCGACGCCACGGAATTGGACGGCGACTCGGTGTTGCTGCTGTTGTCGTTGGTCATCGTGTCGTATCGACGTGGGTCCAGTCGGCTGCAGGCAGCAGCGCCGGCGTGGACGGATGTCCCAGGCCGAGCGTTCATCCGCGCGCCGTGGCGGGCCGCGTACTCGACGTTGCCGGCGACACACGTCCGGCTACCAGCGTGCCCTGGCCGGTGGCGGGAGACCAGCCCCCTACGTCCGCTGACGTTACCCTGGTGGCGGGCGACGAGCCCGTCCCCGCCTAGCTCTCCAAGCGGTCCCGGAAGCCGATCCTGTGTGAAAGGTCGGTATTAGCGAACTTCTCGCTGCCCAGCCGTGTACTTCCTGCTAGACATAACGCCAGTTAGGCAAACGCTTGTGCAGATGTTCGCCGTGATGCGTTGATCGCTCGGGGCAAGGTTTGGCGATCGGAAGTCGGACAAGCGGTCGGGTGTGCGGGCCGCGGTCCGTGGTCGATTAGGGCTGCCTCGAACACGGGCGTGTGTCACCGACGAACCGGATCAGGACGTTCGTCCTGCGCAGCCACAGCTTCGAACGGGAGGTTCAACCGCCTTGATGCAGATCACAATGAGCTACGGCAAGACCAGCACCGCACGGCCTAGACCCGGCTACACGCGGTGCGTCCGCCGTCCGAGAAGCTTGTCAGCGGGCATCAGGTCCCGGGTGCTTCTCCTGCCGGTGATGCTCCTCGGGATCGTCGCGACGAGCCCTGGTGTCGCCAGCGCCGACTCAGCAAGCGTTCGGTCCTGCTCTCGGCTTGGAGCCTTCTCAGCGCGGGTCCAGCCCCCGTGCTGGACACCTTTCTCCGGCAAGTCGCCATTCAACGTGCGGCTGCCCGCAAAGCCACGACTCGCCTCCAACGACGCCGCCGTGGCGCGACACATGTCGAGCTACGGTTGGGCCTTCGACGGCGGCTCTTCGAAGTTCCAGATTACCGCCGGCGGCTCTCGTGCCGTGTACTTCGCTAGCCCGAGCGATCCGGTTATGAGGGTCAACTGCACCAATGCGGAAGGACCGGGCACCTGCCAAGGCGCCAACCGGGTGAAGGTTAACGGCGCCAAGATCCACGTACCCGCCGGCGCACGACCGGAAAGCAACTGGGACGCGCACATGACCGTGGTAGAGACCGAGACGGGGCACGAATACGACTTCTGGCGCGCTTCGGTCTCCGGGTCGACCCTCACCGCAGGTACCGGCTCAGTCGAGAACGTCAACACCGCCAACGGGCTCGGTGCCGCGGGGGATGCCGCCGGCTTCTCGCTGACGGCCGGCCTGCTGCGACCCTCGGAGCTGCTCGCCGGACACATCAACCATCCCCTCGTGATCGATGTCCCCTGCACCAACGGCCACGGCGCGAACACCGGCTACGTCTGGCCCGCCCACGGCGGCTGGGGCGAGAGCTGCGGCCAGTACTGGAACGAAACCAAGACCGGAGCCCCCAACCTCGGCCAGCTGTTCAAGCTCAACATGACCGACGCGGAGATCGCCAGCTCAGGCGCACCGGCATGGGAGCAGACGATCATGACGACGCTGGCGCACTACGGCGCCTACGCCGAGGACACCAACGGCTCTCACCGAGACGACAGGATCTACATCTTGAAGCAGTCCTCGGCGTCTTGGACAAGTCTCGGGCAGCCTGACCGGTGGACCCGCGCGATCGCGCAGCTCGGGGGCAACAATCGAATCCTCTCCTCCTCTGTGCCGATCGCGGCTAGTAAGCTGCGAGTCGTAGATCCCTGCGTGCCAAAAGGCACGTGCCCTGGCAGACGTGCACCACGGCCAGCGGCCAATCGCCACCCGAGGCGCCCACCGCGGACCCGAGACGCTCGCCGCCATCGTCAGCATCACAGGCATTCTCAGCATCGCCGCTCTCGGGCCGCACTCCGCCGGAGGGGTTAGCCAACCGAGGCAACCCTCAGGGGCTCCGGTACGGCGACCCGCGACGGCCACCCGCGAACAGGTCTAGAACCCTTCCTTGAGCGGTGAGGCTGCCATCGCGGTTCTGCATCGCCCATCCATCTCCGGCTCGATCCCAGATCAAGAGCGCCTTGAGCCATCCTGCCCGATGCATCACTAGTGCTTGATCCAGCGTCTTTGCCAGCCAAGCCGCCACTTGGGTGCTCAGACCGTCGATATCCGACCGATTCGCGCTGCAACCCCGACCGCCGGACACATCTTGGGCGCAGAATCCGATTTCGGACACGACGATGTTGTTCTGCCCCGAGAGCATCCCCGCACGCACGACCGGCAGCAAGCCGATGCCCTCGCTGAGGGAGTACGGAAGTCCGTAGGGGTGCATGTTCCACCCCAAGATCGGCCCGCACGAGCCGGGGCCCGGCTTCAGACATGGCTGAGCCGCGTACAGGTCGGGCACCCACGACGTTCCATCACTCAGCATCCCTGTCGCCGGCACGTAGATATCGCTGAGCGGGATTTTCGCTGCCGTCGCGCGCGGAAGCAGCTGCGCCAAAATCGCCGCGTATTCTGACGCGGCCATCCGGCCGGAGCTGGTACCAGGCGGCGAGCCCCAGTTCCATGGCTCATTCATCGGTTCAAACAGGACCGTCTTTCCGGGATAAGCATCGAGGATCGCGGTGGCCGTGTGGACGAAGCCCTGCACATAGCTTTGGATATCGGTCTGGCTCGTAGGCAGACAGCGCGTGCTCCCGTTCGGGTCTCCCGAGCATCCGGATGGTCCGCCGGACGGGTTGACATCGACGTCGGGCACCATCCCGGCCAACGCCGCCGTGCGCAGACCGCTGGCAAGCCGCGGACTGTTCTGTGGCGTGTGCCCGTCGCCTGTCTCCAGCTTACCGTCGCGGTCATACACGATCCTCCGCGCCGCGAAGTCTCTGAGGTGGCCAGTTTCCGAGCTGCTGTTGTAGTTGAGCCCAAGCCACGGCGCCCGCACCGGCGCAGTTGCGACGGGTGGCGTTGATGCGGGGCGGGCGGGTACAGGGGACCCACACGCCAACTTCATCGCAGCAAGGCCCAGGAAACCAAGCACCATCGAGAGGCACAGCCCGCCCTTCCGGGCGCTTGGGCACCCGAACCCCCGCCGCAAGGGCGTCCCCCAGCCGTTCAACCCACTACGGTGGCCCGAGGAGCCTGCCGAGTCGTGGCCTCCGCGTAGAGATCGACCAAGCGTCGCGCCCAAGCTTTAGTGCGAGCCTTCGACTCGTTCGCCCGCTTTGGCGGCATGGTTGGCGCGGTCGATTCTCCCCAGCGAGAACTCTCGAATCGTTCGGCGATCGCGATCGGCTCGTTGGGCACGGTCTTCGTGGCCGGGAGTCCGTCGAGTAACCGTCGTTGGGGGGGAAGGTCCGTTCCAACGACCGCCAGCCCGCACGCCAGTGCTTCTAAAACCGCGCATGGCGGGCCCTCACCTCGAGTGCAACTCAGAAACAGGTCCGAGGCGGAATAGAGCTCTCTCACGTCGCTCCTAGCGGCGATCGGTCGGAGTCCCGGATGGACATTTGCATCAGCGACCGACCCGTCGGCTGCATGCTCTCCGAGCACCATGAGCCACACGAGATCGTGCTCCGCCGTCATCGCCCTGACTGCTCCGAGCATCAGGTCACCCCCTCTACGTTGCCAATCCCAGCCAAAATGCAACACGATCCGTACCGTCTAGGAAGCCCAGCGCGCGGCAACCTTCGCCGACTCCGTGGCCGCAGAAACCGTCCGCGATCGACCGCATTGGGAAAGTCGTGCCGCTTTGCTTGGGAGTGGGTCGCGCGTGCGGTGCCTTGAGTATTTCCGAACCGATCCACAGAAACTACTCGCCAGCGGCGCGGTCGCCGCATAGCGGGGCCGTGCTGCGCAGCCTTGACCCCAGTTCTGCCTGACGGGTCGCGTCACGATTTTGGAGGGACCTCGCAACGGGGCATCCCGTTGAGCGTAACTGCAGTCACGGATGAGCGCCTCACAGTCATGGCGCAGAGAGCCATTTCCGAACTCCACGCCCGCCAATCTCTCTTTGGCCCGTCCGGGGCGGGGAAGCGTGTCGAAGATGTAGGCGAAGATCACCGATCCAGATCTGCGGGCCTTCGCTGCCTTTGACGCGGCTCCGATCCAGCCCGTAGCGGCGTTTGAGGTGGCAGATCCGGCCTTCGGCGCGGGTCCGGTAGCGCCGCAGCCGGTGGAGGGTCTCAACGCATCAGCCTGCGCGCGAGCGGCAGGCCGGCGAGGGCCGCACGGGCCTCTGAGACGCTGACCTCACGGGTGAGCCAGAGCACGAGGCAAAAGACGAAGACGCCGCTCACACCTCCCAGGAGAGTTTTCCAGACCTCCGAGAGGGAGTCGCCGAACAACAGGAGCACCCCGGTCATGGCGCCACCAGCCAGGCTGGTACGTACGAACGTCCACAATGCCGGTCGAAGATCGAGCTCCAGCGCGCGCTGGCAGATGAAGAGGTGCGCCGGAGCGTAGAGCGCATACGCCGCATCCGTTCCGACCGCCCCGCCAATCACTCCGATCCTGGGGACCAGGATCAGATCGAGCGCGACGTTGATGCCCAACGTCATGATCGCCACCGGAACCCGCCATCGTGCTTTGCCCAGGTAATTCGCCGAGATCGACACCAGCGATCCAAACCCGCTCAGGAAGACAAACGGCGCAAGAGCCCGCAATACCGAGGCCGACTCCCTATACCCGCTCCCGAGGCCCACGTTGACCAGCAGCCCGGCCCAACCCAGGACAAAGGCGGTGATGGCGGCCTGAACGATCAGGAGCAGCCTGAGCGCCTTGTGAAATGCTCCGGTATTGGGTCCGCCGGCTGATCCCCGCGTAAGCCGAGGCGCCACTCCCGACGAGACCGCCCCGCCTGGATAGCCAAGGAAAGCGATCAGCCGCATCGGGGCGCTGAAGATCCCAACAGATCTTGCCCCCAGGTATCCCCCAATGACCAGCACGTCTATCTGGCTGAACGCGGTGTAAGCCCCGTCCACGATCAGCAGGATCCCGGCATAGCCCGCGATTTGCCTTGCGTCGGCGCTGAAGCGGACGTTGCGCGGGAGGATGCCCGGCCCCAGCATCCGCGTCAGCACTACGAGGGTCGCTCCGCCGCCAACCAGGTATCCGATCGCCCGACCGAAAGCGGCGCCAGTCGCCCCGGCTCCGGCGAGGACCAGGCCGAGGCTGGCGATCAGCTCGGTTGCGCTCTCGGCTAAAGCCGTGCGCAGCTGCATGTCCACCCGTCTAATAGCCACGAACACCGTTCCGGTCATCATCACGCTCTGGCCGAACAAGGCGATCGCCATCCCTCGGATGGGCCAGGTCAGTGAGGGAATCCCGTAAGAGGAGGCAATCGGTGCGGCCAGAACCCCGAGGAGCACTGAAACGGTCAAGGCGGCGAGAACCTTCAGGCGCAAGCCGTCCGCCAGCACCGCCTCGATGCGAGTCCGGTCGCCGCGGTGCTCAGCCACAAAGCGCGCCACCGAGTGCGAGATCCCGAAGTCCGAGGGAAGCAACACGAGTCCGGCGATGCCCAGCGCCAGCGACAGGACGCCGTAACCGCCCGATCCCAGCCGGCGCGCCAGGAAGATGGTCAAACCGGCCGTGAATGCGGCGCCCGCGAGTTGAGCGAGAAAGGCAAACGCGGTATTGCGCTGGATCGAATCAGTTCGATCCTTATCCTTTGGCGCGCTTCGCCTCATGGCCCGGCCGACGCGCCGACGGTACGCGCGTCAACCCTCATGAGCAGAGCGTAACGTCCCCGGCTGACGTCCACCATTCAAGAGAGCAAGAGCGTCGTGCGATGCCATAGTCTCTCTTCAGGCTGCCGGCGTAGGTCGATCTGACATGATTGCGCTCGGTGGAGGGAGTTCGGCTGGCTGCGCGGCTCAGACCGCACATACGCGCCGGGCTTCCCGGACTGCTCGCCGTGGGATTGATGCTCGTGTGGGCCGTCCATGACGGCGGTTATGACTCCGAGACCTGGTATTGGGGTGCGCTGGTGACCCTGGGGGTGCTCGCGGCTGCCCTGGTCGGACTCGGCAGCCGTCGCCACCGCCTGCCCCGGGCCGGCGTAGTCGCGCTCGTCCTGTTCGCACTGTACGTAGCCTGGTCATATCTCTCGATCACCTGGGCGCAGTCACCGGGTGATGCGTTGCAGGGCAGCAACCGGGCGCTGCTCTACCTGCTGCTGTTCACGCTGCTGCTGATTCTGCCGTGGACGCCGCAGAGCGCCCTCGTCGCCTTGCTGACGTTTGGGATCGGCGTCGGGGCGATTGGGATCGTGCTGATGGTCCGCCTGGCTTCGAATGACCGCATCTCCGGTCTCATCATCGGAAGGAGGCTGTCGGCGCCGACGGGCTACTTCAACGCCACCGCGGCTCTGTTCACGATCGTCGCCCTGCTCTGCACCGGACTCGCCACCCGGCGCGAGCTGCCGGGCCTCGTGCGCGGGCTGCTGCTCGCGTTGGCTTGCGCCGGGCTGCAGCTCGCCCTGATCGTCCAGAGCCGCGGCTGGCTGTTCACGCTGCCGCTGGTGGCGCTGGCGGCGATCCTGGTCTCCTCTGACCGTCTGCGCCTGGCGGCTGTGGCCATCATTCCGCTCGCTGGGGCCCTGGCGCCGCTGCACCGCCTGCTGGGCGTATTCCAGAGCTCCCCCGGTAGCGCCGCCCTTGGCGACGCCGCGGCGCGAGCTGGACAAGCGGGGCTGCTGATCTGCGGCGCGGCCTTCGTGCTCGGGACGCTGCTGGCGTGGGGGGACTCGCTCTTGCGCGGGCGGGGAGCGCTCTCGCCTGCCCGGCGGCGCGCGATCGGCACCGCGCTCAGCCTGGCCGTGGTGGCCGGCGTGCTCGCGGCGGGCAGCGTGGGCACTCACGGACATCCGGTGAAGTTCGTGGTGCGCCAGTGGAACGGCTTCAGCAAGCCGGAGATGAACTTTTCCTCCCAGTCGCATTTCGTCGATGTAGGCAGCGGACGGTATGACTTCTGGCGCGTGGCATCCGACGCGGTACTCGCGCACCCGATCGGCGGACTCGGCCAGGACAACTTCGCCGACTACTACGTCAGGCACCGGCGGACAGGAGAGGAGCCGAGTTGGACCCATAGCCTCGAGATGCGGCTCCTGGCGCACACCGGCTTCGTCGGGTTGGCGCTGTTCCTCGGCTTCCTGCTCGCCGCGCTGACGCTCGCGCTCCGTGGGCGCAGGCGGGGGAGCTCTCTCGCTCGCGGCGTCGCCGGGGCCGCGCTGTTGCCGCTCGTCGTATGGCTGATCCACGGCTCGGTCGACTGGTTCTGGGAGATCCCAGCGCTCTCCGGCCCGGCGCTCGGGTTCCTCGGCATGGCCGGTGCGCTGGGAGTCAACTGGAGCGAGGCGTCCGCGCCCGAGCCGGATGAAGCCCCCGTTTTGGACGCCGCGCCCGGTCATCGCCGTGCGCCTGCTCGCGCGCTCGCGCGCCCCCTGGCCACGGCCGGGGGGACGGCGGCGCTACTCGCCGGGGTGGTGCTGCTCGGCTTCTCGTATCTGTCGGTCCGCGAAGTCTCGCTCGCCTCCAACGCGCGGTTCACCAATCCAGCCGGAGCGCTGAGGGAGTTGACCCGCGCGGCCAGCCTCGATCCGCTCAGCGCCGAGCCCGGCCGGCTGGCGGGAACGATCGCCCTGCAGAACGGCGAGTACACGGTCGCCGGGCAGCGGTTCAGGCAGTCGATCTCGCGCGAGCCGGGAGGCTGGTTCGCGTGGCTCGGCGCCGGGCTGGCAGCGTCGGCGTTGGGCGAGTCCGACCGCGCCCACCGCGAGTTCAGGGTGGCCTATTCGATCAATTCCGTCCAGCCCGCCATCCGCCAGGCGCTCAGGCGAGTGAACTCCTCACGCCCGCTGACGTCCGCCCAGGCATTTAGGCTGTTCATCCTTGCCAAGTAGACGAGAAATATGGGTTGGGGACGAGCTTGCGCTTCTGCATCACGTTTGCTATAAGCCACATGTAGCGAACGTGCAAGGAGTAGCGGAGCTACATCCGTAGTCCGTTCAGCAACGTTCGGTCGTTAGAAAGGGCACGAAGCACACATGAAACGAATCGTTGGGCTGGTAGTCGCTATCGCATTGACGGTGCCGGGCGCGGCGTTTGCTGCGGGCGGGTCCACCTGCCAATCGTATAACCCGCAGCTGTGCTCGTCGGTGGGCAACAATGCTCAAGGGGGTACCGGCCAGGGGACCAAGGCTGGCTCAACCTCGGCGAGCACGCTTCCGTTCACAGGGCTTGACGTCGGGCTGTTGGCCGCAGGAGGGACTGTCCTTTTGGGCGCCGGTCTCGTGGTTCGCCGGCTGTCAGGCGACCTCAACTAGCGTCACCACAAGCTGCGGTCTGGAGCGGGTGCGTCCCAGGACGGCGCGCCCGCTTGTTTTAGCTTAGGCCCATCGGGCAGACGATAAATGCGCCTGCTCAGCCTGCTCACTCCGCGCCCACGCGCTCCCGGATCACCCGGGTGACCTCACCCCCATCGGCGCGCCCCTTGGTCGCACGCATGACAAACCCGACCAGCGGGCCGATCGCCTTCACGTTCCCCGCCCGTACCTTTGACGCGGCGTCCGGATCGGCGGCGATCGCGTTGTCGACGATCTCCTGCAGCCGATCGTCGTCATCGCCGAGCGCTCCTAACCCGTCGCGCTTCACGATCGTCCGCGGATCTCCCCCCTCCTGCACGAGATTGGTCAGCACCTCTCGGGCGGCGTCGCGACTGATCTGCTTGGCCGCGACCATCCCGGCGAGGCTGGCCAGCGCCTCTGGCGTGACCCGGCTGTGGGCTGGATCGGCGTCGGAGCCGATTCGCTCCACCAGGTGCGGGATCCAGTTCGCCAGCTCGACCGCGTGAGCTGATCCGTCCGGCGTGGCGGCCAGCGCGCGCTCGAAGTAGTCGGCCAGGTCACGGCGAAAGGCCAGACCGCGGCCGCGCTGGGCAGTCAGCCCCAGCTGGCGCTCGAAGCGCTCGGCGCGCGCAGCGGGCAGCTCGGGCAGCGCCGCCCGGGCGGCGGCGAGCGTGTCGTCGCTGACCAGCAGCCCGACCAGGTCAGGCTCGGGGAAGTACCGGTAGTCGTGCGCCTCCTCCTTGGAGCGCAAAGACGTCAGCCGACCCGAGCCCGGGTCGAAGTGCAGCGTCTCCTGGACCACCGGCTGGCCGGCCTCGAGCAGCCCGGTCTGCCGGGTGAGCTCCGCCCGGACGCCGCGCTCGAGGAAGCGAAACGAGTTCATGTTCTTGAGCTCGGTCTTGGTCCCCAGCCGGTCTGAGCCGGCCCGGCGGACCGAGACGTTGGCGTCACAGCGCAGTGACCCCTGCTCCATGTTCACATCTGACACCTCGAGCTGCCGGAGCGTCGTGCGCAGCAGGGTCAGCCACTCGTGCGCCTGCTCAGGCGAGTGCAGGTCCGGCTCGGTAACGATCTCCACCAGTGGCGTGCCGCAGCGGTTGAAGTCGACCACGCTGCGATCCGAGCCATGAATCCGACCGCTCTCGCCGATGTGATTGAGCTTGGCCGCGTCCTCCTCGAGGTGCACCCGGTGGACCCTGACCTCGCCGAGGCGCCCGCCGCGGCACAGCGGAACGTCGTACTGGGAGATCTGATAGCCCTTCGGCGAGTCCGGATAGAAGTAGTTCTTGCGGTGAAACTGCGAGCGCCCGGCGATCTCTGAGCCGAGCGCGAGGCCGATCATCACTCCGAACTCGACGGCGCGGGCGTTGAGGACCGGCAGCGCCCCAGGCAGGCCCAGACATACCGGACAGGTGTGCACGTTCGGCGGGTCGCCGAACGACAGCTCGCAGCCACAGAACATCTTCGTCCTCGTCTTCAGTTGCACGTGGATCTCGAGGCCGATCACCGGCTCGTAGCGGCCGACGGCGCTCATCGTGGCGATCGGCCGGCTTCGAGGTTGATCACTGTCATCGCCTCGCCGGGTTCCCGTCGAAGCCGATCGCCTGCTCCAGCGCGTAGGCCGCGTCGAGCAGCCGGCCCTCGCTGAAGGGCGGCCCGGCCAGCTGGAATCCGACCGGCAGCCCTTCGCTGAGGCCGGAAGGGATCGAGATCGCCGGGATCCCGGCCAGGGGCATCGGTACCGTGCAGAAGTCGTTCATGTACATGGCCAGTGGGTCGTCGGTCTTGGCGTCGAGCTCAAACGCGGTCCAGGGACTGGTTGGCGTCACCACGAAGTCAAAGCGGGTAAACGCCGCGCGGAAGTCCTCGGCGATCTTGGTCCGGACCTTCTGCGCGGCGCCGTAGTAGGCGTCGTAGTAGCCGCTTGACAGCGCGTAGGTGCCCAGCATCACCCGTCGCTTGACCTCCGGTCCGAAGCCGGCCGCGCGGGTTCGGCTGTACATCGTCTCGAGGTCCTCGTCGCCGGCCATCCGCAGGCCGTAGCGCACGCCGTCAAACCGAGCCAGGTTGGCCGACGCCTCGGCCGGGGCGATCAGGTAATAGGCCGACAGCGCGTGGGGCGCGTGCGGAAGCCGGCAGGACTCCACCGCCGCGCCCAGGCCCTCGGCCAGCGCCAGCGTCGCCTCAAAGCTCTCGCGCACCCCGGGTTCGAGCCCCGCCCCGCTGTCAGAGGCGCCGAGCAGCTCCTCGGGCACACCGAGCCTGATGCCGCGCAGGTCCTCGGCGCTCGGCGGCTCGATCGTGCCGGGGTAGGCCAGCGAAGTGGAGTCCCGGTGATCGTGGCCGACCATGTGCGACAGCAGCAGCGCCGCGTCTGTCACGTCCCGGGTCAGCGGGCCGGCCTGGTCAAGCGAGGAGGCGAAGGCGATCATCCCGTAGCGCGAGCAGGCGCCATAGGTGGGCTTCATGCCGACGATCCCGCACAAGGCCGCCGGCTGGCGGATCGAGCCGCCGGTATCGGTTCCGATCGCCCACGGAGCGAGCCCCGCAGCGACCGCGGCGGCGCTGCCACCGGACGACCCTCCTGGTACTCGGCCCCGATCCCAGGGATTCAGGGTCGGACCGAAGGCCGAGTTCTCCGTCGAGGAGCCCATCGCAAACTCGTCCTGGTTGGTCTTGCCCAGCAACGGAGCGCCGGCCTGCAGCAGCTTGGCCACCACCGTCGCCGTGTACGGCGGCCGGTACCCCTCCAGGATCCGCGACCCGGCCTGGCTCGGGATCCCCTCGGTACAGAACAGGTCCTTGACCGCCAGCGGAACGCCGGCTAGGGGCGCCGCGGCCGCGACTCCCGGATCCGGGACGTCTGGTGCCACCCAGGTGAAGGCGTTGAGCTCGTCGATGACGGCACGCTGGCGGTAGGCCTCAAACAGCTCAGCCGCGTCGATCTCCCCCGCGCGCACCTTGGCGGCCGCGCCGGCCGCCGTCAGCTCGATCAGGTCGCTCATCCGCTCGCCGGGCCGGGGCTCGGGACTCCGAAGCCGCCCTCGACGGGCTCCGGCGCAGGCGCTAGGACGACGTCTGGCGCCAGCGAGGGCACGGGCTCATCCGGCCTGACCACCCCGGTCACGTCAACCACGTGTGAGGTCGGCGGCACGCCGTCGAGGTCGAGCTCGCGGATACGGTCGACATGATCGAGCACCTTGGACAGCTCGGCGGCGATCCGCTGCACCTCTTCGTCATCGAGGGCCAGCCTGGCGAGGCGGGCGACGTGCAGTACCTGAGTGCGGTCGAGCATCGAGATCGCATTCTAGGATCGCCCCGCGGCGGCCGCGGTGAGAGCCCAGCCGGGCCCAGCCAGAGCGCGCGCCTAGCCTGGGCCACACGGCGCCGAGGCTCAGCCAGAGCGCGAGACGGTGACGGTCGGGATGGCCGACTCCGAGCCGTCGGGCGTGGTCTCCTGCCGCAGCGACCGGAAGGCGCCGTAGGCCAGCGAGCCGGCGGCGATCAGGCCGAGATAGGCGCCGAACCGGCTCTCTACCAGCGAATCGGGCCCGGGCACGTTGATCAGGATCCGGTAGATCAGCGCCAGCGTCGTAACAAGCCCGAGCACGGTCACGATCACGCTGAAGCTAACCGGCAGCGCCGGCGCCCGGCGGGTGCCCTGCAGCCAGGTCAGACCGAGCGCCGAGAGGATCGTCACCAGCATCAGCCAGCGCAGCGTGGTCAGTCCATTGAAGCCGTCGACCGTGACGTCGGCCAGACCGACGGAGGCCGCGGCACGCTCCGCCGCGCCGCTGAGCCCGTACCAGGGAGTGAGCAACATCAACGCCAGCAGCACGACCGCACTGGCACCCGCGACCACCTCTCCGTGGCGCAGTCTCGAAGCCTCAAACGCCACCGGGCGCCGTCCTGGCTGCCGACGCCGACACCGGTGGTCACACCGTTCCGGAAGCCCGAACAGCGGGGTAGCGCAACTGGAGGGCGTAATAGACGAGCGCGATCGTCAGGACCACACCGGCCCAGAAGCCAAAACCGAAATAGCTGAAGTGGATGTTGAGCAGGAACTTGAGCAACACCAACCCGGCGGCGACGCAGGCGAGGATGAACCGCGTGTTGGTGCGGCTGTGACCGATCGCCGGAAGCTGGGTCCGAGGCGAGAGGCGCTCGATCGCCAGATCGGCGATCAGCGCGATCGTGACCAGCACGGCCAGGACGGCGGGCCATCCGTCAGGAGCACCCGTCGCGGTGAAAGTCGCCGACAGCGGACCCACGGAGATGCTGAACCAGAGCAGGAACAGCAGGTCGATCACCAGCAGCAGCCCGAGGCCACCGAGGATCCAGTCGTCTCTGGAGACGTTGTCAACGTTCACGTAGCCCTCTCCTGGTCGGTCACCGATCGGGCGAAGCTTGGCTCTCAAGGCTTGACGCCCGCCTGCCGCCGCCGTTTGCCAAAGCGGCACGATTACCCTATCGCGCGGAACGGCCAGACGCCAAGCCTCGCCGAGACCGTCTGGACGTCCTCGCCGCGCGCGTGCGCTGCTCGCGCATCGACTCCCACCCGCCCACGGCGATTCCCAACGCGCACAGCAACCCCAGGATCGCGCCGAGCTTCTGATCGATCACCTCGCTGGCGGCGGGGAGGGCGATCAGCACGCGATAGATCAGCAGTGCCGAGGTCAGGGCGCCGAGCCCGGCCACGGCGCGGCTGGTATCGGTCTTGGTTCCGTGCGAGCGCTGGGATGCGTGCAGGAGCACCGAGCCCACGGCCGTACAGATCGTCACCAGCATGACCCACCGGACCACGATCAGCCCGTCCCATCCGTTCTCGGCGGTCGTGATTGCCGGCCGGGCCGCCGACGGATCCGGAACGCCGGCGACTCCATACCACTTGGTCAGGAACATCAGCGCGAGCAGCGTCAGGGCACTGACGGCGCTGACCAGCTCACCGTGGTGAACCTGAGGCGCGCGGCTCGGGGCTGGTCCGCTCACCGCTTGCTGATCGGCGCCCGATCGGCCACCAGCTTGCGCTCAGAGCGATCCAGGCTGAAGCGGATCACCACGATTCCGCCTGGCTCCACCCCGGTCACGACGCCCTCGCCAAACGAAGCGTGGACGACGTCGTCGCCCAGGCGGTAGCTGGGGGCAGGCCGATCGTCGGCCTCT
>JAABUJ010002688.1_pt1 | contig 21319 bp, 20 predicted proteins | sample 5559131 | NCBI WGS metagenome assembly JAABUJ01 (sample SAMN10711875, study PRJNA513366) | rock metagenome | isolation source: Antarctica rocks | place: Antarctica: Victoria Land, Mt New Zealand nord | collected 2016-01-07 | reverse complement strand
CCTTGACGCCCTCTGCCTTCTCCTTAGCGCCGTCGACGGCATCCTCGGCTTCGTCTGGAATTTCATCGCCAGCCTCGTCAGCAGCATCCTCGCCCGTCTCTTTGGCACCGTCGGCGGTGTCTTCGGCAACGCCATTGGTATCACCTTTGCTAGCCTTCTCCGCACCTTTGCCAGCCTTATCTTTGGCTCCGGCAGCTTTGTCCGCCGCTTTGCCGGCAGCGCCCTTGGTACCGTTTGCCATGTCGCCGGCCTTGCCTTTCGCTTGGCCGCCGGCCTCTTCGACTTTGTCTTTCGCGTCGCCTGCCTTGCTCTTCGCTTGGCCGCCGGCCTCTTCAGCTTTGTCTTTCGCGTCGCCTGCCTTGCCTTTCGCTTGGCCGCCGGCCTCTTCAGCTTTGTCTTTCGCGTCGCCTACCTTGCCTTTCGCTTGGCCGCCGGCCTCTTCAGCTTTGTCTTTCGCGTCGCCTGCCTTGCTCTTCGCTTGGTCGGTCGTCTCTTCGGCTTTGTCTTTGGCGTCACCAGCCGCATTTTCTGCGTCTTCGGCATCCGGCGCATCGACACCGTCCGCCGCATCGTCCGCTTTATCCTTGGCGCCGCCGACAGCGTCTTCTTCGTCTTCATCCTCGTCGTCATCGTCATCAATTGGCTCTGGTGCCGCATCATCCAGATCGTTGTCTGCCGAGCTTTCTTCGGCCCCGGTTTCGTTTCCGGCCTGACTGACTTTGCCTTGCGGAGTGTCGGTTTCCTCGTCATCGCCGTCTGCCGGATCGTTATCTTTCATGCCGATCTTCTCTCCGGTGTCCTCGGGACCGTCCTCGGCCTTGGTCTTGGCGTCTTTAGCCTGCTCGGGGGCGTCCTCGGCTTTGCCCTTGGCGTCGGAAGCGGTGTCCTTGGCCTTCTGTGCCGCATCACCACCGTCTTTAGGCCTTGGAGGAAGTTTGGGAGAGTTGGTGGAGGGAGCGTTGTCCTTTGCTTTGGACGGGGTATTCTTTGCCGCGGATTTGGGGGTGTTTGTTGCCGACTTTGCGGCGTTCTTGGGGGAGTCTGCGGCGCTCTGGGACTGACCCAACTTTGAGGTGGAATTAGAGCCAGGAGTCCTTCCAGTCTTCGTCGGCGTCCTCGGGGTGTTCCCGGTGGCTTGTTTGCCGGCGGCCGGTGAGGGTGCCATGCTGTGAGATGTCTGGGCCGTCTGGGGGGTCTTGAAGGCGGATGATTGATTACTCGTGGGAGGAGATGTTCTGTTCGGGGTGGGAGGGAAGGAGTAGTACGTATACGAGGCAGAGGAACGTGGGTCGGTTGTCATAAAGCGACAACGATGCGGAAGATAGGGGAGGGGAAAGGTTGTTTGTGAGGATATAAGGGATATACCTTTCGAAAGCGAGGGAGAGAGCGTATGAGGACAATATTAAATGGCTGGGAGACGGAGAGGGGGCAGCTTCACTACGTCACTGCAATCACCGCAAGGCCGTGTAACAACTGCACCGCAACGAGCTCCGCTGGGCGAATGCACGGGCTGGAGTGCCTCACTGTGGCTGAAAAGCAGGTTTGGATGTTTCGAGCTCTGTGAGTTCGCTCGAAAGCGCCGGAGGAGCATTGCGTCAGTATTCAGTCGAGAGTTTGATTGGCATTTGAGCTGCATCAATATTGACGGTAAAGCCGGCTAATCCCATAGGTGAATGAGGAGGGAAGGTGGCTGGACCGGTTGATATTAGATTCTGCTGCAAGGATATGAAAGACACTCGTGAAAGAGTGTGTATAGAAGTCGTTTGCAGGTACTGTAGCGATGGCAGTGGGGGGCCAATGATCCGATGATGTCGAGAGGAGAGGGGAGAGGGAGAGGGGACAGTGCATTGCTGGTAAACTCGATGCGTAACCGATTTGCATTTTGCATGATGATAGCAGGGTGCGTGAAACAGCCACGGAAGCCTGCTCTCTGCTCCGATGGCATCCTCCAGAACAACTACCTGGTAATAATGAGGGAAACGCGGGACAGAAAGGTGGGTGTGTCACCAACCAAAGCACTTGATTTGTTGGCTGGCTGGATGGCTGAATGCAGAGGGCCAAGCAACGCTCAGTATCACTTGTCACTGCATGAAGCATGAAGCATGAAGCATGAAGTGGAAGAGATGGGAGTGCTTGGACTGTTATTGACATCCACGTACTTCGTAAAGATGAGACGATAGCAATATGAAATGACAGGCTGAAGGACGGGGGACGAAACTGATCTTGTCCAGTCTTTCCGGAGCAGAACATGAGAGCGGATGAGTACATTTCGCTATTTCGCTTTGCAGATACAAGAGTCAGGCAAGATACGTCGTCGGTTCTCGTACTCCTCGAGTATTCGTACTCCTCGAGTATTCGTACTGTACATGGACGTGCAGTTGCATTTACATGTAAGTACTGTACAGACAAAGCAGCGGCAGGTGTGGCGTAATGGATTGGAGCACCAATGAGAAATGAAAGAAATGAGAATGAGAATGAGCGTGGGAGAAGACTAGTATCGTCGGATTATCGTGGCACACAAAACAGGTTCAGACCCTTGTGGCTGTGAAGAGTAAGGGAAGGTACCTAAAGGGAAGCGGAGATCAGGTCTCTCTTTGTCTCTTAGTCCTTAGTCCTTACTGTATCTCTTAGTCGAAACTTTCTCGTAAAATTGGCAACAGCAGTCGATGATCTGAGACACTGGCGGCAATGCATCTCTCGCCATCCCTGCACGACTGGCCGATGTCAGTGGCTGAGGCCTCCGATCCGCTAACCGAATCGGTCCGAAGCTCCGACATAAGCGAGTCAGCAGCAGCCACACAACCAACAACAACATGGCATGGCAACCAACCGCGCCGTACTTCGTATCTAACTACAACCACCACCAAAAAGGGGCAATCCCATCCGCACGGAGAACTACGCAACCCCGCTCCCTGGCTCCGAGTACTTCATGACTGAATCCTACAGCGACGTGACACCTGGGCCAACGACAAGAACATGACATCAGCCCTCCAGCATCGTTACGCCATCGACACCCTAGGTATCCTCCTAGTACCTTAACGTTACTCGTCCCACCCACCCTACCACCAACACTCGACTCGTACCAGACACACGTCAGTCAACGCAATGAGAGTCCCCGTCTCGGCTCGGACTGCTTCTATGTACTGTATGGCTGGGTCAAAGACCCCGATCGAGTAATTCTCCTACCATCAGAGTAGTGAGTGACTCACGTTTCGAATCAATCTATTCGTTGCCCTGTGAGCATCCGGGATCCAAACATTAACGCTGTCCGCGCTGCAAGACTACTGTACTGTAAGGTAGGGGCAGGAAGAGAGAGAGGGTGTCGTTGCCTGAAAGCTGGCTTGTATCGAGCAAGCCCCTCTCAACGGGCGGAGGAAGCATGTCTGTCTGTGCTGGCTGGTGGCACTGCTGACCCGGGGGCTAGAGCGGCGATCACGTGGGTAGGGCTTGGATTATCTATAATGGTGGTCCTCCTTCCAGGCTCGAACCCTACGGTTATGTTTTGGTGACGGCCTAGCTAACTGTGCGGTTCGAGTTTAGGGGTTCGTCGTTCGGGTGCTGGGAGATATCTACGTGTACGTGAGGTACTACCGGGCTTGGTGGTGATAACGCCGGCGGCTTTCGAAGTCCCCGGATGAGATGTCCGGGTTATAGTTCAGAGGCACCTGCCTTGCACCCAGTCGACAGTCTGTACCACGAGGAGCTCGCGGCCGGCGAGAGTTGTGATCGAGCAGAGCAATATCGCGAGCGTCACCCAAGACGGATTGGTGCAGACGTCGACGATCACCAGGTTGATCTATGGCAGCGGCTACTTCAAGAAGACCGGTTCTGAAAGTCATCATGTTTGTTGCTTGACCAGCCGGTGGCGAAATGATGTTACATCCTCTGTTCGATCAAATTTTATCCCGTTCTTGTCTGGCCTGGCGGCAGGACCAGAACACTACCTCGACATTTCGTTTCCATTCCTCCCCAACCGTCCCTCCTCCTCCCCAAAAGAACACCCGAATCTCCCATTTTCCAACCGACCCGACATCCACGTTTCCCCCTCCCTCCCTCCCTCCCCCCGCTGTCCGGCTCGTCCACACACGCGGCATGCCCTCCTCGTCCTATCCTATCATATCCTCGCCTCCGCTCGAACGCGCCCCATCCTGACGTCCCTGTGTCTAAGAAATCTATCCGGAGCAGCACTGGCCGAGAGGGAGGCATGAGAGGTCAGAAGGCTAGATAAACTCCCATCTCATGTCTTGCCCTTCCTCCTACACCGTCCCCAGCACCCCACGGCATGAGCCCCCCCGACCGACCCAGCCCTCCGTCTTCCCTCGTACAAGCCCACTACCCACCCCCTCGCATTCCCTCCGGGTGGAGCGTATCGCAAGTGGAGGAAGCCATCTCCGCCTCGCCTCTCACCAGTCCATGTGCACGTCCACATCGGTAGGCTCGACGTATAGGTGGGTGCATCCGGTTGGGAGCGCGCCTCCCTCACCTTGAGGCCACAAAACATCGCTCTACGCAATCGACTCTGTACTCTGTCGAGCTCAAGCGCTCCCGTCAAGTCGGGCCACGTCGAGGTCGAGGTCGAGGTCGAGGTCGAGGATCCGGCTGGGACGATTCCAGTTCGGCGGGGTATAGGCGAGAGGGCGGAAAGTCGGACATCAACGGAGAGGGTTGTGGCATTATCTTTACGGATGGAAGGGATGGATGCTGCACGGTATCTGTTTGAGTGGGAGGCACCGAAAAAAAAGACGCAAAGAACATAGAGTACACGCTAGTTTATCTATTCTCTAGTTACAGCGGCCAAAGACTCAACAGATATACAAGCCTCGATCCTCGTCGCCCAGAGTCGTCGTGTCTACCTGGCGGGACAGTGGAGAAGAGAACTGCGCGCCTCGAGGACGATCCGTCGCTTGGAGGCTACCAAGGGGGCCGGACAAGTTGGATACGTCTCTGACACGCGAGGAATGCACAAAACGAGGAAAACGCCAAGAAGATCGCAGGTCTCACAGATGGAAACCTTCCAGATACTTCGTCGCGACGGCAACGGCCTCATCGACCTTGTCGACGTTGGTGCCGCTGCCGATACTGGTGGGCGCCTTGCCGCCCGCCTTGCCGCCGACGACGCCGGACACGGCGTTCGCCCAGTCGCTTGCCGAGGCGCCTTTCTTGCTTGCTTCCTGGAACAGGAGGGGGTAAGGAAGCGGTCTATTATGAGTAGCGTCTTGGGGAACAAACTCACCTCCGACACGTGACACCCATGCACCACCTTCCCTTCGGCGGCATCCGCAGCGATCAGATAGACCGTCTTGTCTTTGTTCTTGCTCCTGACGTGATTGATGGCTTCGCTGACGGCCTTGGAGTTGGCGGAGATGGGGAGCGTCGCGACGAGGGTCTTCGCGTCCTTGTGCTCGGGCGCGGCGAAATACTCGGTGATGGCGTCAAGCGCTTTCTTCGACTCGGCCTTCTGTTGCGCTTTCTGCCCGTCCAGCACCTGCTTGTGGATCTTGGCGAACCGGTCGCGGAACTTGGACTTGGCGATGCCCGAGATGGTGAGCTGGTTGAGGTCGATTTGCGTCGTCTTGACGGCTTGTTCTTTGTTGGGGCCATGTGGCATCTTCTCGAGGCGAGTGAGGCGCTCGTGGAAGCCGTCGGCGTCCCGCTGTACGCGATGGGCGTCTTCGCCGGTGAAAGCGATGATCCGTCGGATGCCTTTGGCGATCCCGCTCTCCTCGATGATGATCAGGTCCTTGATGTCGCCGGTCTTCTGCACGTGCGTGCCGCCGCAGAATTCGACGCTGACTTTCCTCCACTTCGGATCCTTGATGTTCTTGAGCAGTTCTTCGACCTCGACGCCCACGGACACGACTCGCACCGGGTCTGGATACGTCTCGCCGAAGACGGCTCGGACGCCTTCGATCTCTCGCGCTGTCGCGAGCGGTACGTCTTTTGCGTATACGCCGCAGTTCTGACGGATATAGCTCGTGGACTCGTCCTCGATCTTTTGCAGATCGGAGTCCGATATGCCGGATTTATGTGAAAAGTCGAATCGAAGTTTGTCTGCCGCGACCAGGGATCCTTTCTGGTCGATGCCATCTCCAAGTACCTCTCGTAAAGCGTAGTTTAGTATGTGCGTTCCTGTGTGGTTATTCCTAATCGGCCACCGTCGCAGCTCATCGTACTCGCAGATGACTTCATCGCCCACTGAAAGATTCCCATACTTGACCTGCCCCGTATGTAAGACGTATCCTGCGTAGACCTGCACGTTCTGTACGTCAAGCTCCGCAACGCCGTCAATGACGATCTTGCCAATGTCGTACTCTTGTCCGCCCTGCTCCGCGTAGAAGTTTGTCCGGTCTAGGATCAAGCCCAACTCTTCACCTTGCGGAACGTCTTTCGTACTGTTCAAGAAGCTCTTCGCATGATAGATGGCCTTGACTTGGGACGTGATGTTGCCTTTCCCGAACTTTGCACTATCGTCCGTCTTAGGCACTTCCTTCATCTTCGCGAGATTACCAAGGTCGTGGACGTCCAGCTTCACTAAGCTTGCAGCTTCTTTCTTCTCCCCTTTGCTGGCTTCTTTGGCCTTCAATCGGGCATTCTCGAATTCTACGTCATCAATCTCCAGGCCCCGCTCCTCCGCCATGAGTCTGGTCAGGTCCACAGGAAAACCGAATGTGTCGTAAAGTCGCCATACATCTGCGCCATGTAGCTTTTTGGAGTCTTGGAGTTTGGATTGTTGGGCGTAATTCTCGAATTGTCTCTCCCCTCGATCCAGAGTCTTTGAGAATGACTCTTCCTCCTCGTTTAATATCTCCATGACATCTGATTGCTTCTTTTTTATCTCGGGGAACATCTCGCCCATCTGTTGTACCAAAGTCGGAACTACTTTTGAGAAGAAATCCCCAATCTCTGTGTTCAAATACTTTCTGGCATATCGAGCACCTCTTCGTAATACCCGCCGCACAACGTAACCTCGTCCCTCGTTGTTTGGTATACCCCCGTCCGAGATAGCGAAGGTCAATGTCCGGACATGATCAGCGACGACTCGATAAGCAGTGTCGATACCATCCGAGTCCTCGTCTCCGAACTTACCCCTATACTCCCGTGCACCGGTGATATCCTTAATCGTCTCGAAAAGTGGGGTAAAGACATCTGTGTCGTAATTTGACGGCTTATCTTGCAGAATCGACACCAGTCTCTCGAACCCAAGTCCAGTATCAACGTGCTTGTTAGGCAGAGACCGTAGCGACCTGTCAGGTTCCCGGTTGTACTGAATGAACACATTGTTCCAAATCTCCAGGACATTGGGATCATCCTGATTGACAAGGTGTGCAGCGTTCCGGCCTCCTATTCGGTCGTAATGGACTTCACTACATGGTCCACAAGGACCCTGATCACCCATTTCCCAGAAGTTGTCCTTCATGTTGCCCGGCAGAATGTGGTCTTCTGCAACTCCAACATCCTTCCACAGCTGCCAGGCTTCTTTGTCTGGCTCAAGCCCTCCAGCCTTGTTCCCTTCGAAGTACGTGACATAGATGCGATCAGGGTCCAGGCCATAAACTTTTGTGAGAAGGTCCCAGGAGAATCCTATGGCTTCCTTCTTGAAATAGTCCCCAAAACTCCAGTTCCCGAGCATCTCAAAAAAAGTCTACATATGGAAATAAATACTCTGGTCTAGGGCAACAGACTTTGGACACTTACGTGATGATAACTATCTTTGCCTACATCGTCGAGGTCCTGTACGGTTCAGCACTGGCCGGGTTCAAACAGATTTGCGCATACATTATGCTTCCCTCCAGCACGAATACACTGCCCCCAATTAGCCCCCTGCCGGTAACAGTATTTCGGGTTAGGGCACCTTTTGCGAGTTGACTGCACGCTTGAGCTGTGCGAAATCCGATTGAGGGTCAACAGTGCCGAGGAAGATTGATTTGTACTGGTTCATGCCCGCATTGGTAAAGAGCAGCGTAGGATCTGAGAGCGGCACAACCGAAGATGAGGGTACTGTAAAGTTGTATGGGTTAATATATGAGAATGTTAACCATCGGTATCACACTGACCGAAAGTGTGCCCATGTTCCTTGAAGTAGTCCAGGAACGTCGATCTCACGCGCTCCGCAGACCACTTCTCCACGCCGCTCATACTTGCGGCTAGTCGAGAATGTTTCCTGAGTGCTAAGGTTGCAAGTAGTCCGCAGTGATGCGTGGAGCTTGTGCGAAATGTCTTCACGCTCGAGAAACTTCTACGACTCAAGGCAAGCCCGCGACTTCTGAAGACCTCCACCACTCGCATCAAGCGAGCGAGGGCCACTCGGAGAATTTTGATCTCACTTCGACTCTTTGTTTTCACACCTTCGATTCTTGGAAGAGAGATTGGGGCACTTCCGCGAATTTTCCCTAGCGAATCGGCGGGGTGTAGTGGAATGGAGAATGGATGGTCGTCAGATGCAATTGGAGATTCAACACGGTCACAAACGACACGCCGAAGACAATCTTGACAATGAGCAGCGGTTAGCGAAAAGATTCAACTCGCTCAAACTTGGTATGACATATGCATTCCTAGTTCCTAAGTCTATTCTAACGGGAGTGTAGGGAACAATGGTCGATTGTACAATCCAATCGTCCGGCAAGGGCCACAGGACGCTGATACCAGTCGTGATTCAATGCAATTGGACGATAGCAAGAACAAAGTCTACATCTACAACATCGACGATGAGTTATCAGGCACCGAGTCTGAGGAGGAGAAGCTGATCTTCCTACCGGACATTGAACAACGATTGACGAAGATTCCCAAGTCAGTTCTGATCAACGGCGAACGGCCGGTTACGAGTGGTGAGATTGTACTCTACAACGTTCCGCAATCCCTTTCCGTACCACAGGAGCGGGACAATGTCAGGAGAGCTATAATCGAGACGAGAGCGAGGGCACGAGAACTGCAATTGAAAGTAGCCAAGGACGCCAATGTCAACGGAGGGACAGCTCTTAGATATGAAGCTGTACCTTATGTTCATGGCGATCATTCAGTATTTCAATCACCCACAGAAGCAGGTGAAGACGCTATGGATATAGGATAAATGTGCTCAGAGTGTATCTACTATTGCTTTGCTCAACAACCGGTTCACAGATTACCAAATTGAACCTACTCCGAAGCCGTCAAGATGCCCATAACTATATTCAGCCTGCGCCAAGTGTACCACGCCCCTTGTGCTCAGGATAGTAATCAGTTTTGTCGATATTGTGATGTTGTTGTACCTTGACACCACCTGTTCTATTGCCGAAAAGGGTTCCTGGAACCCATTGTTGATGTTGCATCTGCAGTCCTTGCGGTCCCGTGGGATGTATTGGAGGACTCCCCAGCCGATGGTTGGGTGTAGTCGGACTGCACAGGATTGATTTTGGAAGCACCCGCAGGCGGTTCGTAGGACGGTGGAGGAGCGTGGTGCGGATTGTAGGCTTCATGATCAGCTTTTCTTTCAGATTCCGGCGAAAGGTATCTGCTCACCTGGGGGAGGAACAGCATGCATCCCATAGTTATTACCATACCCACCGTGAGCTTGGTAGAATGAAAACTGGTTCTGTGGCTCTGAGAGATGGGGTTCAAAGCGTGCTCGTTGGGAGCGTGGGAGAAGCCACTGAGAAAGTTCAGTACGCTGTACGTCGAGGGAAAGGAGGAGCACTAATCGTACTCGATGATAAGCCAGAGGCTGTAACCCTTTCCTCATCCTTCGTTGTGCATGATAGTAGCCACCGACGAACCATGCGAGTAACAGTAAAAATATGAGAGCCATGATCGCCCATTTGATGGCTGCTGCAGTCTAAGATTCGAGGCATTAGACAAGTATCACTTTAATGGCACAACGAGCCTCACTGGAGAGTACCACCACCATTCACTGTCGTCATACGTGTTTTCATCGTTCACCAGGCCCTGCCTCTTCTCCACAAGGAACGCCATTGATCAAAGCCACGGTCTGTCTACGTGATTGAACGTGTCGGGGCAGTTAGGTGGCACTCGCAGTCGGGGTTATACGAAACTGCTTTGCTGACAGGAAGATGGCAGACACGACTTGAAGCTAAAATTGCGCTTACATACCACGCCGTGGTTGCGATCGCGGGAGTGCGAAAGGTTGTTCGAGGATATGAAACTGGTGCTGATCGTTGGATCATCGGCCCTTGAGACTGACGCTAGCCGAAGTTGGGTACGGCGTGGGGGTCTCCATTCAACTTCTGCAAAGATCTTAAGACATCTCTTCCGCCTTTACCGGGATAAAGTGCACCACGTCATGGCAGGGCAAAGCGCCGACCCGGGAGAAAGACTTCAACCTTGTTTCGCACTTCACGACAGCGGGATACCGTGTGTTGTGTGGTTCGAAGATGCTATTGCACACTATGGCGTCCCGACGGTTCTATTCAAGCTATACATACTTGTGCCGGATATTGATACCGCTGCACAGGAACTGACCAGAAGAGGCTGGGTTCTCACACCACAGCAAGCCAAAGTTGGAAACGCTGAGGTAGAACAAGCGATGCGCCACCTGGAAGCCCCGGACTATGAGCGCGGCACTGAGCCACCGGGGACAGCTACGACAGTGCTTCTATCAGCAGCGGACTGGAACTATAATCTGCCAAATAAGCTTCAAATCCCTTCCAACAGCGCGACCTTTTTCCCTCCGCTACCATACATGCTGGACGCTCTTATAGACAGTTTGTTGGACGCCCCTTCAAGCAACATCATGCTCCAGCGTCACTTGGTCTGTCAAATAGCCTATCTATATGCACACGTACCGGCGCTCAGGGAACCATCTTTTGCAGGGTTCCTGAAACTCGAGCATCGGCAATATCATTCCGATACGCTGTCCGGTATGAACACTGGCAATGTGAAATGCATAGCTCACCAACACAATAGTCGAGATGCAATTCGGCAGGGAACTTACGAACTTCGGGAATGCTCCGCCAGTCAGGATAATGAAGATCTTTTCACGGAGAAACGGGAAGCACGACTGTTAGCAACGCTTCCTCCGCCGCTTTCATAGAAGGATCCGGGAACATCACAGATTTTGGGGTAGGCCTTCCGCTATGACCTGGTCACTGCTTCATCTAGTTGTCAGATAATACAGATGTTCAGCTGCTGATGGATGGAACGTTGACTCCGCCTTATTAAGCAGAAGCAGGCTATTGAAGAGCATCTATGGATGGTCTACATACACCTTGCAGGATAGATGTGGCCGCAGAAAAGCAAATATCATAGACTCTGACCTTCCCGGTCAACAGCTGTCTATACCGATGTGCTTGAACAAATCCCAGAAAGGTAAACAGGCCGAACATGCAACTACTCCAACATAACAAGCTGTTTGTGTAATTCAGGAGTACCTTATTGCAGGCTCTTCTTACAGAAAGTGCTAGTGTGTTATGAAATCACTCCAGGGCTTTATCTCAAGGTATGAACATGTGGCAGCGGGTAAGCGCACGCCACATGTAGGGATTCAGAAGCCCGACCTTCTGCTCCAGATTCTACACATCGATTCAAGAGTCAGGCCTCAAATAGTAACCGAATCTACTGGGGCGCTCCAAAGGTTTGTCAATTTAATAATATGTGTCTCTCGTTCAACTATGTTTGTATTGCGAAACTTTTACAGCACATCTTTCCCCTCAGAGCTCGTCATGTTCCTCATTCCTCTCGCCGTCTGGTCTCACAAGACTATCCGGCAGCTTTTCCTTCTTTCCCTCGCCAAGTCTGATACCATCAAACCAGTCCTCAACTGCCACCAGTCCATAATTCGTTCCCTCGTACCGTTTCCACCAGACCCTCCTTGCGTTGACCGCCAGGATCTCTATTTCGCCCTCACCTTTCAGACCTAGTACTTCCCGCAACTGTCCCGCACCAGGATTCTCCGCTGGTATGGCGTAAAACGGGAATATCTTAGAGTTCCGATGTGCGTGCTTGTCGGCAAGGGTCGCTAAGCTTACCAGTGCTGCGGATGCACCATCTGGCATAGTGGTCTGCGCCTCGTAATGAGTAGGGAGGAGAGCCAAGAGACATGTTGAAGATTTCGCACTGAGACATGCTGTCTGTAGTTCCTCCTGTGTGAATAGAGTGGGAATAGGAGGCGGGACATCTGGAAGAGGTGCAGGAGAAGGAGCGCCTTCGGTGTTAACGATGGGGTCAGGCGATTCGGTGGGATTGCTTGCCTCATCGACAACGATGGATGTTGCACTCGCTGCTGCTTCGGAGGCTTCGGCCGAGGCTTGAGATGCGGACGCGGCGGAGAAGGCTGATGAGTTCTCGGCGGATTTCTTCTGCTCTCTTGTCTTATCCTGGTCTGACTTCTTCGATGTTTTACTCTTCGGTGGCGCTGGATCGGGGTTTGGTTCGGCGACTTGACTCAGAAACGAGACCAAGGGGTTTTTCTTCATCTCCCCATCAAAGATAAGCCCATCACGATCTCCGCCTGGCAGAAGAATGAACGTCGGAAACGTAGATATGCCAAATATGTTAGTAGCCGCCTTCTCTTTATCTCTAATTTGTGCGATCTGGATGACTCCTAGAAAGTCAACCGCTAGCGATTTCAGGAGTGCGCTTGTCGTTCCCTTGTCACTGAACAGTATTGCTTTGCTGGTGTCATTGCCCTGCCTCAACCAGTCGTCTAGTTCCTTGTCTCCTAGTCGTTTGACATGATTCGGTATCTTATCTATCACCGCATCGACGATGGCTTTCGCACTTCTAGCGCCTTGATAGTCTTCCACGACAGGTTTGCCAGGTTTTTTCGATGGTCTGATAATCTTAAGCGTAGGGAATCCTTGCACACCCATACTACCGCAGAACGGCTTGTTGCTTTCCTCATCGCAGTTGATAGCTGCGACTTTAGCAAGACCATTCAGGCTTTTGGCAGCCTTCTCGTAAGCTGGTTTGAGGTTTTTACAATGGCCGCACCATGGAGCGTAGAATCTGAACAGTTTGGTAAGGAGTCTGTGATATGACTATGGATGGGTAAGGCTTACTCCAAGATCTGAACGAGTCAGTCAGTTATTAAAGGACGAGTAATCGCTTCATACATACCGAGGTATGGTTAGATCTAGCAAGGAGCTTGTCATAGTTCCTAGCATCAACTTGGAGCACTGGGGAGCTCTTCGTGTAAATACCATCCGCGCTGGCTGGTAGTGCAAGTAATATTGCCGCGGTAACAGCAGTGAGAAAACCGGTGTAACCCATAATGGTCAGATAGAGATTGAGCGTAATATCCAGAGGTGACTTTGCTGCTTATGTAGCCGCGATGGCTTGTTTGCCAATCTGTCAACATGCCTTGAGGCCACCGTCGCCGCACGGCTGAGCTGCAGGGTCTGAGCTCTAACGTCTTCGCCACCCAGTCGAGCCAGCCACCCAGTTGAGCCACCCCATTAGCCACAAACATCCTCATCAACATTGTCATTCACCTTGTCATCATCACACATCCACAATGACCTCAGATGAATCAATTAAGTCAATTTCTAATATTTTTACACAATATAGTCTTGCCTTAACTGATTTAAACAATGATTCATCAGTTTTTCTTTACAAGATTGCTTAAATCTATGATTTATCTTAATTTACTCTATAAACTCATTGAAAAGAAAGACAATCAGTAAAGATCTTTTAGACAGATCAATAATGACTGTCAGTGCATAAAAAGAATGTTTTAATTTAATGAATTAATATTATAACAATTTAAGAATGATCTTTACAGATTGAACAGCTAAAATTTATAATAAAGCATTTAATGATGATCAAAGATGATCTGAATTCTTTAAAACAACATTAATATAAGAATTTTCTGCATCAACATTCAGACTTTAAGACACAGTATAGTTACAATCTTAATCAGAATTGAAAGAATGTTAAGAATTTTGAAATCATTTAAAAATAATTTAATTTATATAATTTTACACAAATTCAACATGATATTTTAAAGTCAGACATATATAACATAAATAAAAAGAAATTTATAATAAACATTATAAACAGCTTTAAAGTTCTAGTACAACATATAGAAGCATAAGCTTTCAGTATTTAAATTGATAATTAAAACTGAATATTTTTTATTAAGTATATATCATTTAATAACATCATTCTTTCACTTTACTTCATTTTCAAAAATAAGCTGATACAACAAATATAATTAAACTCTGTTAAGAATGATCAGACTGTTTTATAAGTTAGTGATAATGATTAAATTATTAATGTAATAAAGCTTCAGTGACTTAAGATCTTCAATTTACACATTAAAACTTAGATTTAAGACATTCATCAATTATTAATATTGAATAATTATAAAAGTTATATCTTTATTAACTTTATTCAGTACTGCTGTAATCACAACATTATAACTTTATGTCTTTCTTTATATTCAATTCATTTATTATAATCATTAAATGTCAAAGTCTTTGAGTCATTGAGCAAGATTTATAAAAAGTGTATTTATATTTATTTATATTATAAAATCATCAATATCAATAAGTTAAACTTTCTACATTATTATCAGAAGATTAAATCAACAGCAATTACAATTCAGAACATTCTGAATGCATAATAAAATGTAAATTTTATTTTATTTAATTCTTTCATTATTATTTTAAAATTATCTTAATTAAAGATCTCACTCTATATCTTCTTTATAAATTTCAATGAAGTTTAAGTTAACATTGCTGTCACATTTAATACAGCAACTTAAATTAATCAGTTTGTGAATGAAATTATAGCAGATATGACATCATCATTGTATATATATATCTTAAATTTAAAAGACACAGCTTTAACAGCTGTAACAGATAAAACAGTTTTATAGTGAATTAATTAAAAGCTGCTTGACAAACAAAAGTAACAGCAGAAAAAGTAGTCACAAAAAAATGTTGAAAATGTCTGAGTTTTTATTGTTGATAAAAATAGAATTATGATGTAGAAGACAGAGAAGAAGACAAAGAAATTGACTGATAAAACAGTTAAATATTATGCATTAAAAGGCAAAATTGAATTTGTGAAGCTGATCTGAAAGAAAATGCTCATGAATAATTCAGTTTTCATGTAGTTAGTCTAGAAGGGTGATAATCTCAATAATTCAAGGTGTTTTGACAAGGATTAATTAAGTGACAGTGAGGTGGCTCAACTGGGTGGCTGGCTCAACTGGGTGGCAATTACGTTAAATGTGGGGCTTAGCGTGACAAGGCTGCATTAGCCGCATCTACCCATAGGTAAGATAAGGTACATTGTACTTTGTATATTCCTACCAGCAAAGGTTCCTCTGAAAGGATGATTGAAGCGGCTCGAGACGCGATCAATACCTTGGATATTTTGCTTGATTGAGATCTTCTTGAAAGGGACCAAGCACTTCACATAATGGCCAAAAACGTTCCCGCCAGTCTCATGTCCGCAGACATCTCGCGCTTCGCTCAGCGAGCTGCTCAGGTAGAGAAAGCAAAGCCGGTGGTGGCATATTGGTGTGCGTGTCTACTTTCCCCATGGTCTGTGAAAGAGGAATTGACACGAGCTTGTACAGGCTATTACTGGATCGTCAGCCAGATCGTACCGCGAGGGTTGCATCAGACAGATGAGGAATGCATGCTGTACACAACACACTTGATGGATCAGCTTGAGCAGGTGTGCTTTCGGGACCAAATACAATGGCGGATCGGATAGCTGCTGAAATGGCGTAGATAAAAGCAGAGAACGCAGATAACGATGTCATAATGGACGACATTGCTGGCCAGGCATATATCGAGCAGTTTGGCATGGAAACTTTTCAGCGGGCTGATAACGCTGTGCGAGCAAACAGGGCATCTCGGTACTATACCGAACTGAGCATTGCGTTGAGAGTTATCTGGAACTGAAGTTTACGCAGACAAACCGCGGACACTTTCCTAGCAGCCGCAACATTCTTCGATTTAGTCCACATCTGGGGTCCACTTGATCCCGAAATAGCTTCGAAGATCAAATATGCAAAATTTCATGCTCTGCGCATTGCAAAGGCTATAAAAGTCGGGGAAGATCCAAACTTGTCAAATCCGACTATTGAAAAATCACCTGGAGAAGAAGTCTCGGCCAGCCATTCGACCCAATCTGGACTACCCGATTTCAGTGAAGCCTCCGGCAAAGATACTCGCGTACAAGATCTAAGGCAACCGTCTGTCGAAGACGTTCCAGATGACCATGACAGGGTACAACGTAGCCTAGCTCAGCGTTCATCTCTCGATGAGTCTCTTCATCCATCAAGAGCCTCATCCGTTCCGCCCCAGTTCCAACAACCTTCGACAGTCAAAACAACTTCACCCACACAGCACAACAATGGAGAGGGCTACTATACCAATGTCGCTCCAGATATGGATGTTTCTCCACTGGAATCTTCATCCGCTGACCACAACGTCTCTGTCGGCGGCGGATATTTCCCTCAAGTCCCTGGTCCCGCTTCTGACATTGGCGGATCTCACCGGCCGATAGCTCCGTCAGAAGATTTGCCATCTCACTTGATGTCCGATGCAGTTGTTCATCCTCCTTCCTCGACATTTTCAATACCACGAGACTTCCAGCCCACGGATGCTTTTCAGTCTTTTCCCTCACTATCTGCGGAGCATTCCAATGGCGCTAATCAGCCTCATTCTGATCAGCAGTTCGACCAGCCACAACACCCAGCTGTGATTCGTCAGCTGCCAAAATCTAACAATCACGAAAGATACAGGCGGCAACAGCCATCACAACTCCAGCCTAGTATACCACAAGCGCAAACCTCGGAATCAGTCGCTGTATCAAGAGAACCAGTAGTTGATGAAGAATCGATCATGAAAGCGCAAAAGCATGCTAGATGGGCCATCTCAGCATTGAATTTCGAAGACACAAAGACTGCGGTCAAGGAATTAAGGGGCGCCTTAGAGGCGCTGGGGGCGCGTGGTCCATTCTAGAATCGTTCAAAAGCATCTAACTTCAAGCATCGAGGAGCAATCCCCGTGCAACGTGGATGGCCAAACGTTTTACGCGCTGTATGCGCAGAAGAAAGAGAGCCTTTCACTTGAGCTCCATAAGATACGAAGAGTCGATCACCGAAAGATCTTAGTTGCCCTTAGCTGAAAACTGTTGAATCCTCCCTGAGTGTCGGCATGTTCCCAGTCAGCAATAGATCTACATCTACATACAGATCAACCTTACCTATCGATTGCAGGCGCTGATGAGCGAGAGCGGAAGAGTGCCCATATGCTCCTGAGAGCAGAAGAGGATTGGGCACAACTATTCCTCGGTCTCTTGGACTCCAAGCGCGCTACCAAGATGCGTCAACAGTTCGCTTCACTGCTAATCAGATACCATGACACCCCAGATTGGAGATCCGAGGTATTTACGCAAGGAAGACGGGGCGACTTCGCAACTTTCCTCAAGGGCTTTCTGGATGAGCATGGTACCGGTTTCTCCTGTGAACGGCAGCGTTCTCACCTTATTATGGCTGATCCTACTGTTGGATTACTTCACCACAAGGGACGCACAAATGAAGAGTCTTCGCAAGTGCTGCACGAACAAGACTGAAATAGTAGCTAAGATATTAGTCTTCGGCGGACACGTACAGACTTCTTCCACCGGAGGTCTTACAACGTGGCGGGTGGAAGGTTACTATATACGACTTGGTAGTGGACTGACTAGAGGGTGGAAGCCAAAGCAATATTCTAGAGATACAACAGACCAGCCAGTTGGGACGGACACCGTTTAGCCGAATCATGCGATGATAAAGCAGACGAAGGTGACAGACCGCAGCGACGTCGCCTTTCGAGACTTTCGAGACCGAAACCGGAGCCTTCCGTAGCGCAAAATCAAAGTCTCGGGACGTGCGTGCAAACCGCCGAAGCGACGTGGCCGACCACGTAAGGAACCAGCCCAGCGTCGCTCCCGCCTTTGTCAACCTGCGTCTCTGCCGTCACATCGAGAACTTGTTTCCGTCCTAATCGCCTAGTGCGAAGTGCAGGCTTTGTTGGTAGTGACAATCACGAAGATCTCGGTTACGTTCCTACGGAATCGTAAGGAGCTAAAGCTGCGAGAGGGAGAAGGAGGATCTGGTGGTGTTTTGAGAGGCTCTGAGACAGAGATGGCAGAATCCTGAGGTTGTCGGTTGAGGGACTTATAGGGTGGAGATGCTGGCGCATGTGGATGTCTAGAGCATGGTAGGGAGGGGACCAACGACGAGGTGTGGGGCTGGGTCGAAACAAGCTTGTCTGGGCTACTATCCATAAATACTTAGTTTCGCTGCCATTATTGCCGCCACCCCAATGAGTCCTGTGGGGTTTCTACTTGTGCTGTCTGCGTCGAGATGTTGCATCTTGTTGGAGGCAAGACGTTCTACTCTTCTCGTCTTGCTTCGATCATAGCAAGATTGCACCATCTGTATTGGACCCCAAGACTTTCTCCCAACAAGCTTGGCCGCAGCGCAAGTATAAGGTCCCACCTGATAGAATTCTGTAGCAGTCCCCTATAAAGCAAACAAAGCCAACCCTAACAAAAGACAACAATAACCATCTTCCTCCTCTTCCTCATCCTCACCGCCTAAACAACCGACTAACCAAGCCACCCGCAATATTTCTCGCCAAACCCCCGGAATACATCGCATTCGACGCCAGATTCTCCGCCTGACTGAACTTATCGCAGCGCGAAAACGCCAACGTATTCGTGATCGTCAGGATCAGGGCAATCACTACACCACCACCACCCGCCCACGAATCAGCACAAACCCGTTCATACTTAATGCACATGATCCCCGCATTGTCCCCTCACTCGACTCCCTCCTCTCCCCTCTACTCCCCGCAACCGAAACCCATCCTCCCTCCTCGACAGACCCACCGAAGAAGCAGCAAAAGAGAAAGCCCAAAACTCACCGACCAAACTCAACCAAATCGGATTACTCAGCCGCACAATCGCCACGACCGCAAGCGCGACCCACAACAACGGCTGCACATACAGCGCCATCCAGAAGAACCGGCTATCCGTCGCGTTCCCGGCCCTCCCCGCACCGGAACCGTCGGAGCTGGCGCTGCTGCTCTCAAAAACCCAGTGCGAGTCCCCCGTGCCCGTGTCGACTTCGTTCCACCATCTTAGGCCCACGAGACGTCGGCCGGCGATGTTCTTCAGGTAGTAGAAATCGGCGGCCAGGAGGAGGATTGTGAGGATGAAGATCAGGACGCTGTTGTGCGAGGGGTGTTAGTTGGGGGATTGTTGATGGGACGAAGGTGGTAGAAAATCGCGGAGAAGGAGGGGGGAAGGGATGGAGAGGGTGGGGGAAGGTACAAGTTGTTGGTGAAGAGGAGGCCGAAGAGGTAGACTAGGACGCTTGCTGGTGGGGAGACGTTAGCTGGGGAGTTTGTGGTGATACTGGTTCGGAGGTGCGCGCTGGGCGGAGGGCGTCTTACAGATTCGGAAGCCGAGGAAACAGAGGAGCGTGATAGGGTGGGAGCTGAGGCGCCAGCTTAGTTCGCCGGGCCGCGTTTGCTGGTCCATTGTTGGTGGTTTTGATGGCTTTGAATGGTGGATGTTTCGGGTAGGGCTACGTAACGTTATAGAACTACCTTAGAAACTCGCGTGTCGGGACCCTGGTGTCGGAGCTTGCCGCAATGCGGCTCTCATGGGGTTAGTCTCGGGTACGAAATGTGGGGGACCTTCAGAGCTGTCTGTTGTCGGGAAGAAGCTTTTGGCATTCTACAATATATACCATGGGAGCATTGTACATATTATTCAGTTCCATATGTATATACTTCAGCAATACATAATTGGTAACTAGTACAACACAGTCAAGCAGCCATGGCTTCTGCTGCTTCTGTCATTCGACGAGCACTTCTCTATGGTGGGTTATACAGCAGACTTACGAGCTTGGCCTGCATACTCTTAAAACTTGAGACATGGCTTATACGTTCATCTAGTGCCCGGCTCGTCGCAGAAGATGCTCGACAAGTCTCGAAGTCTCGCAGTTGACTGCATTGCCTACGACCTCGAGGACTCGGTGACTCCAGGCAAGAAAGCCGAAGCACGGTCAAACATCCGCAAAGTATTAGATCAGCCGCGGGCGGCCGGTATCAAGGATCAAGCGGTTAGAATTAATTCAGTTGAAAGCGGTCTTGCGCTGGATGACCTGACAGAAGTGGTACGCAATTCATGAGCACCTGCGGTCCAGCTAGGTGGGAGAGCATTGACTTTTTGTAGCTTAGAGCGCCGAATCTGGACACCCTAGTCGTACCAAAAGTGAACTCGGCATCGGATCTACACTTCGTGACCGATGTGATCCGACATACTCTCCCTTTGAGGCATCCATCTAGTCCACCGTCGTCACCTCCTAAACTACCGCCAATAAAAATCCTAGCTCTGATTGAATCCGCCAAAGCACTGTCAGACCTTTCGAGCATATGTAAAGCTACTCCGTATCTCTCTGGCCTCATCTTCGCTGCAGAGGACTTCGCTCTGGATCTCTCACTGACACGTACACCTTCCTTGACCGAGTTCTTGTACGCAAGGTCGGCGATAGCAACAGCATGTCGTGCACATAGCCTGCCAAGTACGATCGACTTAGTATGCACCTCGTACAAGGGAGAGTCAGGGCAGAAGACGCTGGAAGAAGAATGCTTAGGAGGAAAGGGGCTGGGGTTCAACGGAAAGCAGTGTATCCATCCCAGTCAGGTGGAGATAACACAAAAAGCTTTTGCACCAGACGAGAAAGAAGTGGAGTGGGCTGTGAGGATAGTCATTGCTGATGAAAAGGCTGACAAGCAAGGAAGAGGTGCCTGGACGCTAGACGGGAAAATGATTGACGTACCTGTCGTGGGAAAAGCAAAAGCAATTGTATCAAAGGCTGACTTGTGTGGTTTCGACGTCAAGCGGATGAGAGACAAGTGGAAAGATCAAGATCCGGAGTAGTAGAGAGTCGTAAAGTGTCACATCACCGCCTATTTGACTCTTCCAGCTTAGTTAACTTTCCCTCCATTCGTTGAAACATGGCCGCATCGGGGGCAGCCCCTTGACGCAACCTCCATCAATTTTTGAAAACAATTCATTGCGTTTCAAGGATATAAGGAGGGCGCCAGCTTAGGACCTCAAGACTCTCTTCGATCTCACAGAACTTAAGTTGGCAGGCGGACCCCAAAAGCGAACAGGTAATAGTTGAGGTTCAACTCGCAGAGACCGGTCAGCTGTGGCAGCAGCTCGAGGACCGTCCGGATCATGCACTGGGGCAGATACGTCTTTGACACTAGGCCGTCTTCTACGAGAGATCGGAGTCATCTTCTTCTTCTTCTTCTTCCTCTTTTCCATACTTCTGGACCAGCTTTTTCATGCAATCCAAAGCGTC
>JAABUJ010002685.1_pt1 | contig 21320 bp, 15 predicted proteins | sample 5559131 | NCBI WGS metagenome assembly JAABUJ01 (sample SAMN10711875, study PRJNA513366) | rock metagenome | isolation source: Antarctica rocks | place: Antarctica: Victoria Land, Mt New Zealand nord | collected 2016-01-07 | reverse complement strand
CCTTCCGATGCTGGCCCACGCGGTCGTCTATGCCAGGGACGAGCACTCGTGGTTGCCAGGCCAGAACAAGTTCGTCGAGCTGACCCTGTCACCAAAGCGTCCAACTTCGTGAGGTGGCGGGTCCGGCGAGCAGCAGTTGGCCTGGTCGAGCACGAGCTCGGCGAGGAAGGCGTCGAAGTCGGCGGCATGCCGGTTCAACAAGCCCTTGGCGGCGCCCGCCTCGGTGCTGCCTGCCCGACTGATCGGCCGGTCTGGAGCACGATGCGTTCGGCGGCGTCGAACAGTTGCTCGCGATCGTCCCGCTAGGCGATCGGCCACCGGGCACCGTTCGGGCGGCCAGACCTGTCCCAAGCCGATTGGGGTGTGTCCTTATCTCCACCATCCGCAGCTGAGGCTTTCGTGCGCGATGCCGTCGCTTGTCAGGTACACGCCGGCGAAGGCGGGTAGGGCGGGGCCATGGCATTGGTTACCAGCTCGGGCTTCGCCCACGTCCGGCTCACCGTCACCGACATCACGCGCTCCAAGGCTTTCTATGACCAGGTCTTCGGCTGGCCCATCGCGATCGACGCGTCCGATTCGGTCGACGAGCCCGGTGTGAAGGACTCGCCGGAGAAGTTCTACGGCGGCACCGTCTACCAGACGCCACAGGGCACGCTGTTCGGCCTGCGGCCGGTCGGCAGCACGGGCTTCGATGCCGACCGCACCGGCCTGGATCACGCCAGCTTCGCCGTCGCCTCGCGCGCGGAGCTCGACGCCGCCGCCAGGGCACTGACTGACGCCGGCATCGAGCACGGCGAGATCAACGAGCTCACCGACGCCGGGATCGCGATCCTGTCGTTCCAGGACCCGGATGACATCAACGTCGAGCTCACGGCCCCGCTCAGCTGACCGACGCGGGTCGCGCTCGTCGTCGCGGGGCGAGGAGAAGAACACCGAACTCCAGGGCTGTTCGCCTCCGGCGGCGGTGGTCTGAGCTGTGAGGCGATAGGGCTTGGCCGGGCGCCCTGGGTCTCCGGGCCGTCGTGGCCGTCAGGCGTGGGGCTTGAGAAGTACCTTTGCCACTGGTCCTCAACGCACGCACCGACCGCTACCTACAGCCAGAGGGGCGGCCGCCAGCTGCGCTGCTCGACGAGACCCTCCAGCGCGGCCAGGCGTTCCTGGACGCCGGAGCCGACTGCGTGTTCGTGCCCGGCTGCACCGACCCCGACGAGATCTCCGCCCTCGCCGACCGGTTCGGCCGGGGACGACTCAGCCTGCTCGCCGTCCCTCCTGCATGACGATCGATATCCGACACACTCGCCGCAGGCGGTCAGATCAGACCGCTGCCAGCGCACGCAACGGGGTCAGATTGCGGACGGCAGCGGCTGCCAGCCGTCACACCTGTTCGGCCGGGGACCATCTCAGTGCTGGCCGAGGTAGAAGTGGGTGCCCTGGTCGTCGGTGCATTCTGACATCAGGCCGTAGGGCTGGGTCTGTGGGTCGGTGGCGGTGCCGCCGCCTGCCCGGACCCGGGAGACTGCGGTCGCGATGTCGTCCACTCGGTACATCGGCACTGCGGTCGCCCGTTCGTGGCCACGATGCATGCCGGTCATGGGTATGACATCACGCAGCTCCCAGCCGTCGGGTGAGTGACCGGGGGTGAATTCCCAGCTGAAGACCGCGGTGTAGAACTCGCGAGCCTGGGTGCCGTCGATGACCTGCAGGGTCAGGTAGCTGATATCGCCGGGCCGGGCTCCGTTCACCGGCCCACGCGGCTCGTCTCCCGAGACCTGGTGCACCGAGAAGGGAGCGCCGGCGTACGGCCGCGTCGACGTCGTCGACGGCATGCGAGCGGAACAGGGTCGGATGCGCCTGACCGGCGAAGATCGGCGGCAGGGCCGAGAGCTCGACCAGCCCGTGCGGCGGGGTGGCGCCGTCGACCATCCGGCCGTGCTCGTCACCCGGGGGGTAGGTCCAGCCGAGCACCGAGGCGTAGAACGTCGCGGCGCGGCCGACGTCAGGTACCCAGAGTGAGACGTACCCGACGTCACCGGGCTGGACGGCCTCGGCCGCCGGCGTCGGGGAAGCGATGGGCGTCATCACCATCCAGCGGTGACCGAACGGGCCGCGCAGGACAGCGCTGCGCCCGTACGGATTGTCGGCGGGAGCCCGATCCAACCTCGCTCCGGCGTCGACCGCCCGGGCGGTGACAGCGTCGACGTCGGCGACCTCGACGTGCAGGGTGACCGACGCGCCCTGCCGGGGGTCGGGTGCGGCGACGCCGATCTCGGGATAGGCATCGGAGAGCATCATCCGGGCACCGCCGAGTTCGATCTCGGCGTGGCCGATTCTTCCGTCCGGCATCACGACCGGCTCGCCGCGCGGACGGGCGCCGAACGCTTCGGCGTACCAGTGCAGTGCGCGGCGGCCGTCCGCGACGGCGAGGTAGGGCGTGATCGCCGTGCGTGCCGACACAGTTGCCGACACAGGGGTGGAGGTGGCGGACATGCTGACTCCTCTCGGGAGCGACAGGGCGCGCTGCAGGCGCACGCGCAGGGTTGCGGCGAACTCCGGGTCCGGGTCGACGGGGAACAGGGGACTGCGCAGCGCCTCGAACGGGTCGGTCATCGCGGGCCCTCCTCGGCGGTGTAGGCACGGCGAAAAGCCGTGCGGGCGCGGACCAGCAGCGCCTCGGTGGCGTGCAGGGACCGGCCCAGGCAGGAAGCGACCTCGGGCACCGGCAGGTCGTCGACGTAGCGCAGCGTCAACGCCGCCCTGTGATGCGGTCCCAGCTCCTCGAGGACGACGCGGGCGCGTAGGGCGTCGAGGCACTCGTCCCACGGGTCATCGGCCATGGCGCCGGGCACATCGGCGACTGCCCGCAGCCCGCGGTCCTCACGAGCCTGCCGCCGCCAATGATCAGCCAGCTTGTGCCGAGCTACACCCACCAGCCAACCGGTCGTCAACCGGACGGGCGGACCGCGTCGACCGCGTCGACCGCGTCGACCGCGTCGACCGCGGCCAGGAAGGTCTCCCCGGTCAGGTCCTGCGCCACCGCCGCCTGCCCGCACCGAGACAGCAAGTAGCCGTACACGGCAGGCAGCGCCTCGTCGTAGAGCGTGAGCAGCGCGGTACCGGGGTCACCGGCCATGGCTGGCTGCTCACTCACACCTGCATAGTCGTCCCGGCGGCCTATGCTCCGACGCCTCGACGCCGACTTCTTCTCAGCACGGCAGCCAGCCGCTGATGCGTACGCTTCAACCGGCTGGCCGCCTGCATCCACTCACACTCCTCCAACGGCTGACGCCGTCTGCAGAGCGATCCGCTTGAGACGCTGTGGCCCATGTCGGAGAAGCGTCGCGGCAGTCGACTTCGTCAACGTCGGTCGGATGGCTGTGAGGTGTCTACGGGGCGGTCGCCTCGCAGACTGGCGACGTATCGTTCGGCGGATCGCCGGACTGCGGCTGCTCCGTCGTGGATGACGACGCGGCCCCACCAGCCGCCGTAGACGCGGTCGAAGTCGAACTGTGCGACGCGGTCGGCGATGTCGAGCACGGTTGCCTCGTCCAGTGGGATCAGGTTCGGGTAGCTCCACATGAAGCTCACCCATTCCCGGTCCTGGACGACGGTCACAGTGTCCCCGGTGAGCAGGGCACCTGCCCCGTCAGCCCCGGCGCCCCAGTGCAGGACTGCGGCTCCGTCGAAGTGGCCGCCGATGCGGGCAAGCGTCAGCCCGGGGACGGGTTCGGCTCGGTCGTCGAACAGCTCGATGCGCGGCGACGGCCGCCGTACCCATTGCTGGTCGGCGCGGGGGATCAGGATGGGGGCGTCGAAGGCGTCGGCGAACTCGACGTTGGCGGCGTAGAAGTGCGGGTGTGACATACACACGGCGTCGATGCCTCCGTGCGCGCGGATCGTGTCGTGGGCGTGGTCGTCGAGCATGGAGATGCAGTCCCAGAGCACGTTGCCCTGCGGGGTCTTGACCAGCAGCGCTCGTTGGCCGATCGCGAAGGACGGTTCGACCCCGAGGCCGATCAGGCCGGGTTCCTCTTCGCGCAGGATCGTCGAGTGGTCCGTGGCGAGGTCGTCCATGGTGGTCCACTGCTGACCGTCCCAGCCGACGTACTGCCGTTCGTCGGCACAGATGTCGCACCGCTGGGGTGGGCGGGACGACTCCTCGTGTTGCACCCCGCAGGTGAGGCAGATCCAGGCCGGCATCGGGGTCTCCTTTCAGTAGGTGGTGTGGCTCGGGCGCGGGTCGCGAGCTAGCTCAGACCTGCTTGGCCTGGCCGCCGTCGATGAGGTAGTCAGCGCCGTGGATGTTGGGACCGTGCCGGAGGCGAGGAATGCGACCCGGGCCGCGACCTCGGTGTCACTTGTCGATTCGATGGGCGGGACGTCGCGAGGTAGCGCTGACCGCCTCAGCTTCGTGGGGGGTCTGTGACGTTGCGGCTGTTGGGGGTGAGCAGGTGGGGTTCTTGGTCGGGCTGGTCGATGCCGAAGCTGATGATGCGCGTCGGGTGGATGCGAATGAGGCGCTCATGAGATGAGCGCGCACGCCGATTGGATTGTCGGTGTTCCGGGCAGCCGCGCTTGCAGGCGACTCAGCGCCAGTCCACCGACTGCGCTCGCGTGTCGGTTGAAGATCGTCTACCGGACAAGATCGTCCCTGGCCGCAGGCCGGTCGGGCGCCACGTAGCGCTACGAGAACCGCGCCACCTACCGCTGAAGGTCACAGCTCGTCATCGGGGGAGTGCACCGTTCCCGTAGACCGGTTCCCCTTGCGAGACAAGATCACGGGCAGGAGGAGACGGCCAAGACGCCGCCGCGGCGCAGCTGCATGTAGCGCCGAGGGTTAGAGCCCCTGCCTAACGCCGTCCTTTTACTGGCCCGGGGCTCGGCTTACGTCTCACCACCTGGATGGTAGGGGCCACGACGGCCCTGCCCGGCGTGCGACCCCAGCACATTCTTGGGGTTGCACCCGGCTCGTGCGTGTGGTGCGCTCGGAACGCTGCTGCTGCCTCGCGAAGAGTCAGGCAGCCAGTTCTCACCTATATGACGCCAGGTCACTCGGCATCCCCGGTGGCGCAACGTAGACCACTGCAGGGACTCAGATGACCCTTCTTCACGAATCGGCGCCGGTTGCCCTCACTACCGGTGCGCAGGCCGGGCACGAGCCTCAGCGCACCACCCTGCTGGGCTATGTCACGACGACGAACCACAAGACCATCGGCGTGATGTACACCTGCACGGCGTTCTTCTTCTTCATCCTGTCCGGGCTGATGGCCGAGACGATGCGCGCCGAGCTGGCTCGCCCTGGGCTGCAATTCCTGTCCAACGAGCAGTACAACCAGCTGGTCACCATGCACGGGACGCTGATGATGTTCCTGTTCGCACCGGCGCTCGCGTTCGGGTTCGCCAACTTCGTGATCCCGCTGCAGATCGGCGCGCCAGACGTGTCGTTTCCACGGCTGAACGCGCTGGCCTACTGGTTCTACCTGTTCGGCGGCCTGATCGTGGTGGGCGGTTTCCTGACCCCGGACGGCGCGGCCGACTTCGGCTGGTTCGCCTACGCCCCGCTGAACAGCGTCATCTTCTCGCCGGGCGTCGGTGCCGACATGTGGATCCTCGGGTTGGCCATGTCCGGTGTCGGCACGGTGCTGGGGGCGGTCAACTTCATCACCACGATGCTCACGCTGCGCGCCCCCGGCATGACCATGTTCCGGATGTCGATCTTCTGCTGGGACATGCTGATCACCGGGATCCTGATCCTGATCGCCTTCCCGGTGCTCGCCGCTGCGCTACTCGCCTTGGCGGCCGACCGGATGCTGGGTGCGCACGTGTTCGACGCCGCCAACGGCGGCGCGATCCTGTGGCAGCACCTGTTCTGGTTCTTCGGCCATCCCGAGGTCTACATCGTCGCCCTGCCGTTCTTCGGCGTGGTGACCGAAATCATCCCGGTGTTCAGCCGCAAGCCGGTGTTCGGCTACAAGGGCCTCGTCTTCGCCACCATCGGCATCGGCGCGCTGTCGATCGCGGTGTGGGCGCACCACATGTTCGCGACCGGTGCGGTGCTGCTGCCGTTCTTCTCCCTCATGTCGTTCCTGATCGCGGTGCCGACCGGCGTGAAGTTCTTCAACTGGATCGGCACGATGTGGCGGGGCCAGCTGACGTTCGAGACCCCGATGCTGTGGTCGGTGTTCTTCCTGGTCACGTTCCTGTTCGGTGGGCTGACCGGTGTGCTGCTGGCCAGCCCCCCGATCGACTTCCACGTCACGGACTCGTATTTCGTCGTCGCCCACTTCCACTACGTGGTGTTCGGCTCAGCTGTGTTCGGCGGCTACGCCGGCATCTACTTCTGGTTCCCCAAGATGACCGGGCGGATGCTCGACGAGCGCCTGGGCAAGCTGCATGCCTGGACCCAGCTCTTCGGCTTTCACATGACGTTCCTCATCCAGCACTGGCTGGGGATGAAGGGGATGCCGCGCCGGGTCGCCGACTACCTGCCAACCGATGGGTTCACCACGTTCAACACGATCTCGACGATCGGTGCGTTCCTGCTCGGCGCCAGCCAGCTGGTGTTCTTCTACAACGTGATCCACTCCTACCGCTACGGCGAACTCGCCCCCGGGGACGACCCGTGGGGCTACGGCAACTCGCTGGAGTGGGCGACGTCCTGCCCGCCGCCACGGCACAACTTCGTCTCCTTGCCACGCATCCGGTCCGAGCGTCCGGCCTTCGACCTGCACTACCCGCAGGCGGCCGCACGGCAGGACTTGCACGCCTCGCCCGACGCCGTGGACGCGTGAGACGATGAAGGTCGCGGGGTCGTGCTCCCCCATTCCCTTCGTTTCATGAGCGCGCGCAGTCGCCTACTGGTGACGTCGACGCCAGGCAAGAACTCGGCGGCTGCTATCTCGGGCGCGCCCCGGCGTACTGGTCGGCCGTCTTCTGGCTCTTCGACATGGAACGTGTTGAGGGTGTCGGCGACACGACGTTCGGCCTGACGTAGGAGGCTGGCCTGAGGCTGGGCAAGGTCACGCCCGGCGAGCCCCGTACTGCGCATGACGTACTCGCAGACGCCGGCCTCGGTGGCCACCCCCCTCGCCCGGTTCGCTGACAGCCTCGGCGGGAAGATCGACCTGGTTCGCCGGACCGTTCCGCTGGCGCTGCTCGCCGTGGGCCTGGTTCTGCTGCTGCTCGGCCTGGTGCTCCTGGCCGTTGCACCGCGGCGGCCGCAGCGGCGCCACGCGCGTTGATCAGGCTGCCGTTGCCCGGATACTGATGCATCGCCCCGAGGCGAAGGAGGGCGAGGTGCGGACAGCCAGCTGGCGCCTGCGGCAGCCTGGAACGTTGTTCCGTCGCGGCCGGGTGCCCGGGATCCGCACGGCGAAGACGACGCTGGCTGCAGTGCTGTCGTACGGCGTCGCGTCCTACCTGGACACGAGCACGGCGCCGGTGCTGGCGCCACTCACGGCACTTCTGGTGGTGCAGCTGACGCTGTACGAGACCGTCGCCTCCGGCTTCGGTCGGGTGCTAAGCGTGCTGGCGGGTGTGTTGGTCGCCGTGGGGATGGCCGAGGTCGTCGGCTTGACCTGGTGGAGCCTGGGACTGGCCGTCGCGGGCTCGCTCGTTATCGGCAGGATGCTGCGCCTCGGCGCGAACCTGCTCGAGGTGCCGATCAGCGCGATGATCGTGCTGGCGGTCGGCGGCAGCGAGAAGGTCGCGCTGGGCCGGGTATACGAGACGCTGATCGGCGCAGCGGTCGGGGTGGCCGTCAACCTGGCGATCGCCCCGCCGCTGTACGTCCAGCCGGCCGAGGACGCCCTCGGCGAGCTCGCCGAGCGGATGTCGCGGTTCCTCACCGACCTGGCCGACCAGCTGCGGGAGGGATGGTCGCGCGAGGCGGCTGACCGCTGGCTGGGGCGGGCCCGAGCGCTGGGCGGCGAGGTGTCACGGGCCGACGAAACTCTCGGGCGCGCCGAGCAGAGCGCCCGGTTCAACCCCCGCGGCCGCCATGCTCGCCTCGCGCGGCCCCGTCTCCGCGCCGGCATGACCGGCCTGGAGCAGGTGTACGTGTCGCTACGCAGCCTGTGCCGAGCGCTTCTGGACCGCACCTACTTCGTTCCGCCGCAGCAGGTCGGCGCGGCCTACGACCCCGAAGTCCGGCAAGAACTCGCCGCGGTCCTGGATGCCACCGCCCGGGCGGTGGCCCACGTCGGCGACTACACCGCCCGGGCGTCCTCCGCCGACGAAGCCGTGGCCGCCACCTCCGCTGCGCTGGACGAGGTCGACCGGAGCCGCGACCGGCTGGCCGGCCTGCTGCAGCAGCTGATCGACCCCGCGGTCGACGCCGCGTCGTGGCAGCAGCACGGAGCGCTGCTGGCCTCGCTGGACCGCCTCCGAGTCGAGCTTCGCGCCGCCGTGGAACCGACCGACGAGAGCTGGCGGCCGCTTCCCGTGACCCAACGTCAGCGCGAGGCGGTGCGGCACGCGGCCGAGGTGCAGCTCAAGCACCTGCGCAGCCACCGGGATCAGCCGCCCTGACCGGCCTGCTGGCAGTGACCCCGGTGGCGCGTCAGGCGCTCCGCCGCTGGAAGGTCCGCGTGCCCCAGGCGGCGAGCAGCGCCCCGAGCACGAGCGTCACAGCGATGCCGTCACCACGTTGCTGTCGGCGAAGTCACCGCGGAACAGGGCCCGCGTCGCGTCGACCACATGAGTCAGAGGGTTGAGCTTCGAGGCGTTGCGCAGCGACACCGGGGCGAGCGTCATCGGCAGCAGCACACCGGAGAGCAGCAGCAGCGGCAGCGAGACGCCCTGGATGAACGGCGCGAACGCGTCCTCGTCCTTTGAGGATCAGCCCCATCGCGTAGGACGCCGCAGAGACGCCGAGCGCGAGCAGCGCCAGCGAGGCCACGACGCCGGTCCGAGACGCGCGCGCAGGCCGAACGGCAGCTCTACATCTCCAACCGCGGCGGGCCGGCCGGCGACGGCACGCTCGAACTCGACGGGTTGCTCCCCGCGCAGGCACGCGGTCAGGGGTGACTCTCCCTCCTCGAGGCACCCGCCCGGGAGTGCCCAGGTGGGCTTGTGGGTTGGCCGCAACAGCAGCAGGCGCCCGGCCGCCCACAGGAGGGCGCCAGCGGCGGCCGGGGTACGCGGCGGCCACGCAGAAGATGCCATCGCTTACCGATACCTCCGCCAGCTCGGTTCGGGCCTGTGTCACGGCGCGAAGGAGCACGGGCTGAGATCCTGATCGCATGGACCAGGTGGTCAGGCTCGGCATTGGGGACAGCGACCTACTGCAGCCCTAGGACACTTCCGGCGGCGCCCGAACCTGGGCCGCCGTGCACGTGCGACAGTGACTGAACACCGTCCCTGTTGCGATGGTCGCTGGGAGATCCGCCGTTCCGCTTGCGGTACGCGCTGGTGGGCGGGGAACGACGTGTGGCGATGATGGGCCGGTGGACCCGCACGGATGCGATGTCGCGCGTCGGGTCGTCGACGAGCCGGTCACGGTGGTGCCGTACCGGCTCGAGTGGGCGGCCAGGGGAACGAGCAAGCTCGCGCAGTGGCTCGCGCCCTGGTCGGGCTGACCTGCGAGGTGCAGCACGTCGCAGTACGGCCCGGCCTGGCGGCCAAGCCGGTGCTCGATCTCGTCGTCGCAGTCGCGCCAAGCAAGTGGCCGCGGGCCGTCGAGCGGCTGGCCGGACTGCACTTTCAGGACCTTGGCGAGGCGGGCGTACCCGGTCGGCGATATCTGTGCGGCCGCACCACGAAGCCAGCCGCGAACGTGCACCTCCTCGAGTCCGATGGCCAGCTGTGGACGGACAACCTGCTGCTGCGCGAGTTAACCTGCGGGCCCATGTGGAGGCGGCAGGGCGCTATGCCTCGTTCAAGGCGCGTGCCGCTCGGGAAAGCTCGACCCTGGCGAGCTACCCGGAGGCGAAGGCCGGCATCGTTGACCAACTGCTGGCCGAGGCTCGGTCCGAGTTCGACGGCCGCTAGCCGATCCCGCTCCGGGACGGGTACGTCACTCGTCAGCGGCAACGGGTAGCCCGCAGTGGTCGCACCACCACGGCGGGTTCTTCGCCTCGAGTACTCGGTCCGTCGGAGACCCTTGGGCACTCGAGATCCGGAGCACCGTCGGTAGGAGCTGTGGAAGTCGGTAGACACGGTGCACCGGGTTATTCGGGCACTGAGGTGCCTGTTCTGTCGCCATACGGTCGATCCCGCTCGACGTGTAGTCCCAGCGTCATCCGCTGCAACTCGACGTCCCAGCCGGATGGGCGACTGGGACGAGTCTGGGGTGATCGCCGGAGCGCCCGGCTCAGCCGCGGTGCACAGTGGCTCGGTCAATCCAGCGTGCGAAAAGACTCAGGGCGGCCAGGCTCTCCAGTGCCTCCTGTTCGGTGATGCCCATGGCACCCGGCGCCTCATGCGCAAGCGGATTGCGAACCGCCTGGAAAAGACCCCGCCCGAACGCGATAAGGCCGCCGTAGAGCGATGAAACCGTCTTGGCGGCTATCTCGGCCGTCAGCGGCAGCCGCAAGCGCGGGTTAGTTTGGTCGCCCGACTTGTCGCTGAATACTTGCGCCACGAGGTCCGCTTCGCCGATGTCCTTGCGGCCGACTTTGGCACGGAGCCGGCTGTTGAGGTTCCGTGCGGCAGCGTCGACGGCATCCTCGTAGAGCGAGGCCTCCCAGGCAGGGCGGGCAGCCTCCCACACCCAAGGATGGAATCCGGTGGCAGTCATCACCGGGCCCGCGTCGCCGAGGTGCTGCTGTACTTCGGCCTCGGACTGGATGGCGGCAAGGCAGAGGACTGCCGCCTCGCGATGGTCGCGCCAGCGGTAGCCGGGGCGGCGGTATTCGTCGGGGGGCTGGATGCGCGCCTGCCAGTCGGGCAAGTAGCGGGTGAGGATCCGCTCAACGACCGCCCACTGTTGAACGACTTCATCGTCCGGACTCCGGGTCCTGTAGGAGCCAGTACTGATCACGTCAGCAGGCGGCGGCACGTGCACCGCCTGCGAGGCGTCGATGAACGTCGTGAGGCGCTCGATCGCCCAGGCAAGCTGCTTGGCCCTGCCCCCGTTGTCAGCCACCCGCTCCATGTCCTCTTCTTCGTGTGTCACTGTTCTGCAAATCACGAACGCTGTCGCCGCCGTCCGGGCCGTTGACGCCTCCTCCCTCCTACAAGACTTGACCGCCCCCCACGAGGCACATGTCCAGACGGCACTGCGCTTGTCTCGGGTGGATCGTTCGGCGGAATGGCTGGGAGCGGGAGGTCAGGAGATCAGTTCGAACTCACAGCGCGGCCCGCTGGCTGCGGTGAGCTTGGCATCGCAGGTGATGACTGGGGCGGCAAGCTCCTCGGCAACCGCTACGTAGGCCGCGTCGTAGGCCGTGACGTTGGCGCGCAGCTCCCACATGCGGTCGAGCAGCGGCGCGAGAGGCAGACGCCGGACCGGGAATCTCGCAAGGTGGCGCAGCGCATCGGGTACGGCGCTCTGGAGGCTCGGAAGGCGGAGGGCCAGCCGGCGGAGAGCCGAGACGACCTCGGCATCGAGGTGAGCCGGGGCGACCAGGGAGTCGCCAGCGGCAAGCCGAGCCACGACGGCCTCGCGGCGGGGGTCTTCGGCCACGTAGAAGGCGGTCAGGACCGAGGCGTCGATTACCGCCAAGCTCACGATGCTTCGCGAATCTCCCGCACCGCAGCGGTCGCGTCCTCCAGCGTCACCCCATGGCCTGCCGGCGGCTGGTAGGTCGCGAGGTAATCGGCAAGCCGAGCCACCTCGGCCGCTTCGGTCAGCCGGTCGACGACGTAGGCACTGAGCGACTGACGGTTGGTCGTCGCTGCATCGGCGATGGCTGAGTACACGTCGTCCGGGACATCTCGCAAGTTCATCCGTCGCACGGTGCCATTGTGGCACCAATCTTCCCGTAACAGCATCGTTGAGCGGCGCTGTGTCGGGTCGCTCGGCTGCGCCGGTGCCGTGGGAGGTTCAGGGTCTCCCTGATGGCACCGCCCTGGCGGGTTGGCAGCCCGTCGTCGCAAGGTGGGTGTACAGGGTGGAGCGTGACACCCGATGGTCTGCGCGACGGCCGTCTTGGACTTGCCTTCGGTGAGCAGCCACCGGGTGACGGCGAGCTGTTCCACGTCGAGGCGACCATGCACCGGGCCCTGATGCCACCGTTCCTTCGGCGCGGTGGCCGCGTCGCCCGCCAGCTGCCGGTCGGATCTCGTTCACGGGGCGGGCGGCCCATCGTCGTCCGTTTCCGGGAGCACGGAGTGCTCCCCGGAGAGGAGGCGGTGCCGGGAGAGCCAGTTGTCGTGCATGGTGACGGCTCCCATGTAGTGCACCCGGCCGTCGGACTCGACCAGACACTGGTGCAGGACGGCGACCTGTTCCAGGAAGGTCACCCAAAACGCGTCCTCGCCGGTGAAGGAGCGTCGGCCGGCGTCGAGTTGACGTCCCCCGAACCGAGCAGGCTGAAGTCGGCGTGCCCCAGTTTGGTCGCCACTTCAGCAGCAGCGAGGGCACGCGCCGTGCCGAGGCTGACGAGGGGCCGGTGGCCGAACCGGCGCCGGATGGCTTCGTATGCGGCGCGAACCTTCGCGGAGGCATCCAGGAGTGCGGCCACGCCGCCGTAGACGGCGCCGACGTCCGTGAGCAGTTGGGCCGCGACCCCGAGCACCTCGGCACCGCGCCCGCAACTGGCGGGTAGCAGCCGGACCTCGGCAACTGGGGTGACTGCTGTCCTGATGTCGGTCGCGACGTCGCCGGCAGCCCGCTCGAGGACGGGTCCGACCTGTTGGTCCGGCTCGAGCACTTGCAGCTCCGCAAGAGCATGTCCGAGCGGCAAGGCGAGCAAATAGGTGTCGTCGGTTCTCAGTGCCAGCGGTAGCTCCATGAAGACGGTCTGCTCCCTTCACGCGGCCTCGTACTTGCCCTCCCGGGTGCCCTGCACTTCCCCGCGAGGGCAAGGGATCTGCCATGGATCTGTGCACTAAGGTATCTCCTGCCGGAGATACGAGTTTGACTGCCCGGCGCTGACGCCGAGGGGGTGGGCCGGTGGCGTATGTGACGCCGATCGGGTCTGCTGCGGCGCAGGTGGAGTACCGGCTGACGCAGGCACACGGCTGCGGCCGGGCCGAGGCAGCGGAGACCCGGTTCAGCTATCACGCGGACGGTTCGGAGCGGCCGCTGGTGTGGACGGGGCGGGGGCTGGCCGAGGTCGGCATCACGCCGGGGTCGGTGCTGGACGAGGGCCAGTTCGACGCGGCGCGGGCATTGATGGCCGGGCTGGACCCGCGTTCGGGTGAGCGGCTGGTGGAGCCCAAGCTGGCGGTGTTCGGCGACGCGAAGGTGGCTGCGGCGCCGCTGGTGCAGGCGGTGGAGGCGGCGGCGGCGGCGCGGGGGGTGGCTCCGGAGGCGCTGTTCGGTGCGGTGAAGGTCGGCAGGGTGTACGGCCGGGCGGTGCGGACGGTGGCCAGCGACGGGGACGGTGCAATGTTGCGTGCGGACGACGCGGGCCGGGTCGCGGATGGGGCCGGGCTGGATGTGGAGGCGGTGTGGGGGCCCGGGGTGTACGCCGCCGCGGTGGCGAACCTGACCGAGACCCGGACGGTGCCCGGTGCGGACGGGGCGAGGGTGGAGCGGCTGGTGCCGCGGCGGCGGGTGGTCGGGAACCTGGGTTATGACGTGTCGTTCACGCTGCCCAAGTCGCACAGCCTGCTGCTGGCGTTCGCTGATGAGACCACCGCCGCCGCGGTCGAGCAGCTCTACACCGCGGGGGTGGGGGCGACGTTCGACTGGCTGGAGGCTCAGACGGCGTACGGGATGCGCGGCCACCACGGCGAGGGCAAGACCGCTCAGACCGTGCGGGGCTCCGGGTTTCTGGGCTGGTCGATGGTGCACCGCGCCGCCCGCCCGGTCGGGGACCGGGTGGTGGGCGACCCGCACTGGCATGTGCACGTGACCATCGCGAACATGACCTGCGGGGTCGACGGCGGCTGGTCGACGGTCGCCGCCGGCGGGCGGGATCTGATGCGCCACGCCCCCGCGGCCGATCATGTGCTCAAGGCGCTGGTCCGCCGCCGGCTCAGTGTCGAGTTCGGGGTCACCTTCGCCCGGTCGGAGCGGACCGGGGCGTGGGAGGTCGCCGCCATCCCCGACGCGACGTTGCGGGCGTTCTCCAAGCGGGGCGCGTCGATCGAGGCGATGCTGCGCGAGCTGGGGTTCGACCCCGCTTTGGCGACCCGGCGGGCCGAGGACCTGGCGGCGGCGCAGACCCGGCACGACAAGACCGAGCAGACCGCGGCACCCGATGCGACGCTGCGTTCGATGTGGCAGGCCGAGGCCCGCACCCTGGGCGTCGACCCGGACCGGCTCGCCGCCGCCGTACTGCCCGGAGCCGCGGTGCTGCGGGGAGCAGGGGCGGCTGTCAGCGGGCCGGGCGGTGAGGACGAGCAGCGAGCGCAGCAGGCCGAGCTGCTCGATGGTGTGGTCGGGCGGTTGACCGACCCCGAGCACGGGCTGACCTCGGGCCGGCGCCGGTTCACCCGCGTCGACGCCCTGGCCGCCGTCGCCGACGCGCTACCCGCCGGGGCGGCCGACGTGGCCGAGATCGAGACCCTCTGTGACCGGGCGCTGGGCGCGGCGGGGATTGTGGCGCTGCCTGACCCGCCCGGCGCAGCCCGGACGGTGGCCCCGGCTGCCGGGTTCGCGCCAGCCGCAGGGCCGCAGCAGGACCAGGATGCGCCCACCCTCGTGGCGGCGGGGAACGCTGCCCGGCGGCAGATCGGCGCCGGGCACATGGCCAACGCCGCCCGGTTTACCACCGCCGACGTCCTCGCCGCCGAACGGGTCATCCTGACTGCGGCGGCAGCGTCCCAGCCCGGGCAGGGCGGCGCGCACGTGAGTGCCCAGGCGGCGGCGCTGGCCCGGCAGGCGGTCGAGGCCGGCCAGGGGTTCGCCCTGTCAGCAGAGCAGGCCGCTGTCGTTGTGCGGCTGGTCACCAGCGACCGGATGGTGGACGCGGTCCTGGGGCCGCCGGGGACCGGCAAGACCACGCTGATGCGCGCCGCCCGCACCGCCTGGGAAGCCGAAGGTCTGGTGGTGGCGGGGGCGGCGACGGCGGCGGTGGCGGCGCAGAACCTGGCTCTCGAGTCGGGGATCGCCTCGCGGACGGTGGCGCAGTGGGTGCACCGGATCCGCACCGGCGGGGGGCTTTCCGGGGTGGATGTGCTGGTGCTGGACGAGGCGAACCTGACCGACGACCGGGACCGCGGCGCCCTCTACCAGGCTGCGGGGCGGTCGGGGACCAAGGTGGTGGAGGTCGGGGACCCCCAGCAGCTGCGGGGGGTGGGCTGCGGGTCGCTGTTCGCCCGGGTGCATCAGCTGGTCGGCGGGCCCGAGCTGACCGAGAACCGCAGGCAGGCCGAGCAGGACGAGCGGGCGGCGATCGCCGCGTGGCGCGACGGCCGGTACACCCAGGCGCTGTCGAGCTGGGCGGGGCGGGGCCGGCTGGTGGCGACCGAGACCGGCGATCAGGCGGTCACGGCGATGGTCGCCAGCTGGATGGTTCAGCGGGCCGGTGCCCCTGATGCTCATGCCGAGATGCGGGGGGTGGTAATGCTCGCCGCCGCCAACGACACCGTCGAACGGTTGAACGATGCGGCGCAGGCGGTCCGCGCCGCCGCCGGCGAGCTCGGCCCCGAACACGTCTATGCGGTCAAAGGCGGCCGCAGCCTGCGGCTGCGGGCAGGGGACCATGTGCTGGTCCGGCTCAACGACCGGGCGCAGCGGATGCACGAAGGCCCCGACGTGCTCAACGGCTACCGCGGGGTCGTCGAGCACATCGACACCGGCCCCGGCGGTGATCGCGCCCACGGCCGTGACGGCGCGGTTCGGGTGGCGTGGCAGCAGCACGGCCCCGACGGGCTGGTCACCCACCGGGCGACGCTGTCCGCGGAGTTCGTCGCCGGCGGCGGGCTGTCGCTGGGGTATGCGATGACCGGGCACAAGGCCGAGGGGCTGACCGTCGCCGCGGACTGGGCCTTGGCGGACGGGGCCCGGCAGGGCGGGACGGTGCTGGTCCACGCCGCGGGGATGGACGAACCCGGGCTGCACGTGGCGACCAGCCGGCACCGCGACAAGGTGATCCTGTTCGCCGGCCGCGACCAGCTCGAGACTCCGGCCGACACCCACGAGCTCGGCATCCCCACCACCGACCGGCAGCTCGAGCGGCGGGTCGTCGCCGGCCTGGCCGAGCAGGCCCGGACCCGGTCGGCGAACGCCAACGACACCCCGGTGCACGACGATCTCGGCCGCGGCCCGGGCAGCCGGGGGACGGAGCGGGACCCGGATCTGCCGCCCGGGATAGAGCCGGGCACCGAGCTGGCCGCGCAGTGGGCCAGGCTGCTCGAACGTACCCGGCCGGCTGCCCAGCTGCGGGAGGCGTGGAGCGAGCAGGCCCGCGCCGCCGAGCAGCTCGCCACCCTCGAACCGCGGCTGGCCGCTGCCCGCGCCGACGCCGCCCGCGAGCGGCGCGCCGAACAGGCCCTCGCGCCGCTGCGCGACCAGCTGGAGACGGCCCGGACCGCCCTGCAGGTCGCCGAGCAGGCTACCGGCCCCGCCGAGCAGGGCCTGGCCGGCCGGGCGGGGCAGATCGCCGCGGAGCTGTCCCAGGCGTGGGAAGACCAGCGGCCAGCGGCCCGGGAGGCGGCGAAAAGGGTGCAGGCCGGCCCGGGACGGCTGGGGCTACGCCGTGGTCAGGTCCGCGCCGCCCAAGCCCACCTCGACCAATGGGCGAACACCTGGCGGCCGGTGCTCGGCGAGTCGAGGCTGCCGGCCGGACGGGTGGTCGAATTCGCTGCTGCCCACCCGGCCAACGACCAGGTCCAGCGGCCGATCACCGGCTACGCCCGGGCCCAGGCCCAGGCTGAGCTGCCCGAGCAGACCCCGCTGCTGGCCGCCTCCGACCAGGCCCGTCAAAACGCCGACGCCGCCGCCGCGGCCTACACCCAGGCCTCGACCGCAGCCCGGCACCGGCTGGGCATCCAGCGCGCCGCTGGCGGCTACCGGCACCTGGCCGGGGACCTGGACCGGCTCGAGGGGCAGACCCGGGCCACCCGGGCTCGCCTGGAGGGGGCCACCGAACGGGTTGCCGCCTGCGCCGCCGACCCGGCGATCACCAGCAAGCCGGACCCGGAAGGTTTCCTGGCCCGTACCCACGCCGCCTGGGCCCGAGACGACCAGACCGCCCAGCAGGCTGCCCGCAAAGCCGCCGCAGCCGCTGAGGCACAACAAGCCGCCCGCCACCACTCACCCAGCTACGACCACGGACCCAGCGACCAGACCGGACGGCGCCACGGTCCCAGCCTCGGGCGCTGAACACAGCCACCTGTCATCCGCCGGGTCAAGGTGGTTCCAAGCTCGACGCAGGGCCAACCGGTGCACCCCACGAGGTCGAGCCGCCAGTGCTCGTTCTCGCTTGTACCGCCGGTGCACGGCGGTACAGCTCCTTCCCGTTCCCCCTCGCGCCCTGCGAGCTTCGGGCGACCGGTGGTTCTTAGCGGACTCTCGACACGCCGAGTTGGTCGCAGATGGCCCGCGCGGTGCTCAGCGGCAGCTGTCGATGACGCAGCATGCTGCTGCGCCGACCGTTCTGCGGGTTGCGCCAGATGCTGTGCCGGCTGCCTTGCCGGTCCAGCGCGCAGCCATGGGCTCGCAGGTGGCGTTCCAGATCTCGCAAGCTGATCAACTCTGCCCCGTCCTCCTCGTCAGGGCGATCATGCGAGGCGGACAGCGCTATCGTGTGCAGGTGACCAGCGGGTTGTCGTACACGGCGGTGTTCGAGCCAGTCGAGGACGGCTGGGTCCAGGCACGCCTTGCCGGACTGCCCGGCGTCATCACCGCCGCCCCCACCCAGCACGAAGCGCAAGAACTGCTCCTCGACGCGCTCCGGGAGTACCTGCTGTCTCTGATCGAGCCCTCGGATGCTTACTCCGCGCCTGTCGGTGGGCGCCGCATCGACGTCGAACTGCGTGCCAGCTAACCCATCAAACGCGGGGGTTTCAGCTCTAGGACATTCGCTTCGTCCGTCGGGTCCTCGGATCATCCGGGTGAGGACTTCTTCTTGCTCACGCCGCTCGACGACCATGCCTGCAGCGGCGCCCAGGCGGGACGCGCTGCTACCACCGCTCGCCGTCCACCGGCGCGCCGGTGGTGACCGGCTCCGGCGACCGTGGTGGCAGATGCCGTCTTCAGACTGGACCGTCCGAGCGGGGCGAGCCAGGAGGCGACACGCCGATCTGAATCTGCTGGATTTCTGCTAGCAGGGAGTTGACTGCCTCCATGCCGCACCCGCGTTACAAGGGTCCTCGCGAGCCGGTGCTTCTTCGCCTGCAGAAGCAAGACAAGGAGTTGCTAAAGCAACGGGCACAAGCGGCTGGTTTGGATTACACCGAGTACGTGCTGGCACTTGTACGACGCGACAACGTAGATGAGGGCGGACGACCTCAGTGGTCGTCTTGCGGCCACCAGGAAGAAAGTCTGCCGCTCGCTATGTAGACGCACGACCGAGACCGACCGTCCGGCGGTCCCGTCATAACGAAGCCCCACACCCCAAAGTCGTTTGGCGGCGATCTGGGTGCAGGGCTTCGTCGAGTAACTCAGGAGGAACCATACCCCCCGCCGACTGGCGGGTCATGCATGTCCGGAGCCAGCCAGCTTTGGCGTGTCGTGACCTGCAGCTGAGTCCTGCGCGTAGCCGGCGCCGCCTGCGACGGTGACCGACCCGGTGGCCGGTTCCGGCCGCCCCCTGTCCCGCTCGCAGGCGTGGGAGCTGACCCGTGCGGTGAGCCCCCGCCCGGTGGTGCGGGTAGCCGACGTCGACGCCTACGGGCTGGTGGTGAACACCTACACCCGCCAGGCCCGGACGACCGGCGCCCGGCCGGACGCGCCGTGGGCGCTCTACCTGACCAACCAGACCGGGAGCTTCCGGCTGCTGGCGTTCGACTTCGACGCCGCCAAGGGCGACCCGGGAGCCGACGCCGCCAGGCTGTGCGGCTGGCTCGAGGACGCCGGGCTCCCCCACCTGCTCACCCGCTCCGGGCCCTCCGGCGGCCGGCACGTCTGGCTCGCCCTGTCCGACGCCGTCGACGCAGGCACCGTCGACACGCTGGCCCGCCTGGTCCGGGCCCGGCTGCCGAGCCTGGACATCGCCCCGCTTGCCAACCCGGCCACCGGCTGCGTGCGCCCCCCCGGCGCGCCGCATCGGGCCGGCGGCAGCTCCACCGTGCTGGCCGGGGACCCGGCTGCCCTGACCACTCCGACGGTGACCGCGGCCGACGTGAGCCGGCTGGTGGAGGTCCTGGCTGCTTGCCACCAGCCCGAACCGCTGGACCCGGCTGTCGCGCTGCCGACTGACCGGACTGGGCGGCTCTACCTGCCGGGGGTCCGCCGGCAGCTGCCCGCCGGCAGCGCGCAGGCCTTGCAGGTCGACGCCGCCAAGGTGGATGCGAACACCGTGGGTGCGAATGCGGTGGATGCCAGTACGGTGCTGCGCCGGGTGCTGGTGGGTGCGGCGGCGGCCCGGTGGCGCTGCGCCGACGTCGCTGTGCTGGTGGCCCACTCCCCTGGGCTGGAGCACGTCCGGTCCCAGGGCCAGGGACCGGGTGCGGCTCGCCGGGTCCGCAGCCCGGGTGAGGGTCGGGCGGTTCTGGCCCGCCAGTGGGACCGGGCGGTGCGCTGGGTCGCCACCCATCCCCGGGCCAGCAACTGTGAGGACCCGACGTTCGAGCCCCGCGCCGCCGCCCTGGCCGACCTGGTCGAGGCCACCCAGACCCGCGCGGATGCGGCGGCGGGCAGGTGGGCCGGCCCGGGCGGGCCGGCCGACCGCAGGGTGCTGGACGCGCTGTGCCTGCTTTCCCTGCAGGCGGTCAGCGCGGTGGTGGAGGCCGACATCCGCCGCCTGGGGCTGGTCTGCGGGATCGGCCGGGAGACCGCCCGCACCGCCCTGCTGCGCCTCGTGAGGGACGGGTGGATCACCCGGCATGCGCCGGCCGAGGGACCCCGCGGCGCGTCGTGGATCTTGAACGAGGGGTTGTCCACAGTTATAGACGAACCAGGCCGGTCACAAGCGGACCCGCGCCCCCTTGGCGCTGGTATCGCTGAACGGAACCGCTGGCTCACGCTGCTGCGTACCCGCCTCGGTGCCGCAGCCCACGACGTGTTCACCTTCGCCGGCGGACTTGGTCATGCCACCGGCCAGCTCTACGCCACCCTCATCAGCCAGCCCGCCAGTACCAGCCAGCTCGCCCACCGGCTCGGCTACTCCCCCGACGACACGGGCATCCGACTCGGAGCACTTCAAGCCGCACGTCTGGCGCGACGAACGTCGAAAGGGTGGTCTGTGGTTCGAGCCGACCGGCGCGATGCCGCCGCCGCCCGGCTCGGGGTCGCCGGCCGGCTCGCTGACCGAGCCCGGCGCTACACCCTGGAGCGTGAGGCGTTCGCCTGGTGGACCGGCGAGCTCACCTGGATGTACGCCCCCCGTCGCACTGCCGCTAGCCGACGACCCGGGATGGGCCAGCTGGTCGTGCTCGACGCGGCCGACACTCCCCCGGCCTGGCCGGCGCACCCCCGTCGCGGTGACGGCCGCGCCGACTTCGCCGCCGCCCGCCGGGTGCTGGCCACCGGGACCGCGGACCAGTCCCCTCGGCTGCACCAACCCACCATCGTCCGGGGCTGGCGGGAGGCGGCGTGACCGGTGCGGCGGTGGTAGACGACCCACGGTCGCATGTTGTGTGGCCACGCCGGGTGGCCCGGCACGAGTGTCGGCGCTCAGTCGGGGCGGGTCCCGGCGCCGTCGTCATACAGGTGCACCGACAGCGGTACCCACGCAGCCCAGCTCCCGCCCTGGAACAGATCTTCAACACATGGGAGGCGGGCCGACGAGTAGGCGGCGAGGTCGCCGGTGAGCAGCAGCAGCCGGCCGGCGGCGTGCACTTGGTCGTGGAAGGCCTGCGCGGTCGGACCGCCGAAGACAGTGCGGGTCCACCACGGCGCTCCCTACGCGAGCTGTAGGCCGCCGGGTCCATCCGGCGCAGCCCGTCGCCGTCGACGGTGTCCGGCTTGGGGGCGCCGATCACCAGCAGGTCCCACCCACGAGCCTCATCACAACAACCGGTCCCGGCTGCTGCCGGCCTCGAGCTGCGCCCACCCCCACGTCGTCATCGCGGCGCCACAGCAGGCAGGCACCACGACCGGTCGAGCTCACGCCAGCAGTCCCTCCGACCGAGTGCCTGAGGCGGGGCTGCCGTCCTTAGGCGGG
>JAABUJ010002684.1_pt1 | contig 21326 bp, 30 predicted proteins | sample 5559131 | NCBI WGS metagenome assembly JAABUJ01 (sample SAMN10711875, study PRJNA513366) | rock metagenome | isolation source: Antarctica rocks | place: Antarctica: Victoria Land, Mt New Zealand nord | collected 2016-01-07 | reverse complement strand
CAGCAGTGGATCCCGTTCATCGAGGCGGCCGGGTCGGTTTGCCCGCAGATTACCGCCCCGCTGGTCGCCGCTCAGATCGAGGCCGAGTCCGGCTGGAACCCCAATGCGGTGTCACCGACCGGAGCGGAGGGGCTGGCCCAGTTCGAGCCTGGGACGTGGGCCACGTGGGGGGCAGGGTCACCGCTCGACCCCGGCGCCTCAATCGCCGCCGAGGGCAAGTTCATGTGCGCTCTAGCCGGCCAGATGTCCTCTCTCGCCCAGCAATCCGGTATCAGCGTCGTCGACCTGGCCCTCGCTGCGTACAACGCTGGCTCAGCGCCAGTGCTCGCCTGCGGGTGCATCCCCAACAACGGCCAAACGAGTCAGTACGTGCAGAGGATCGACGCCCTCGAGGCGTCGTTCACCATCGTGCTCGCCTCAGCAGGCGGTGATAGCGGGCCGGCTGGACTTGGTACACCGCTCCCGTGCCCCGACGGCGCCGTGCAGGTCACGCCAAGCAATGTGCCCCCGATCCGGCCGGGCATCAACTACTGCTTCGGGGCGGGCACCTACGCCGGCGCCTCCTTCCGCCCCGCCAACGGAGACGGCTTCTTTGGCGGCGGCCACGCAACCCTCCAGGGGGACGGCCAGGGCCACGCCTTCTACGCCGACAGTGCCTCTAACGTGACGATCGACGGCTTCGCCGTGATGGGCTACTCGGACGGCGGGTGCGGGACCTCGGGGGCCTGCTACGCCATCCAGATCCAGCATGGGGATCGTGTCACCGTGTCGGACAACGTCATCGGGCCGTCGAGTAGCGGAGCCATTGGGTTCGGCAACGGCTCCCAGCCAGGCTCCTATCCCGCCGCATACCTCGCCGGAGTGTCCAACTCGACGATCAGCCACAATCTGATCACCCACGTCGGCTACTCGGGGACGTTGGTGGCCGGTGGGTCCAACGACACCGTCAGTTACAACGAGGTCACCCGTACCGACCAGTTCAACGTCGACATCGAGGCCGACGTCGCCGCGATCGGCGAGTTTGCGGTCGACGCCAACACCCGCGTCGTCGGCAACTACGTCCACGACAACAACGACACGGCCATCTGGTTCGACGTATTCAACGTGTCGACCACGATCGAGGGCAACACCGTCACCAACAACCGGGTTGGGATCTTCTACGAACTGTCGTGCGCCCCGGCGTGGATCGAGGGGAACACGATCACCAACAACGGGTGGGCCGACGCCAGCGCCGGCTCGAGGGCCTGGGGGAGCGGCGTGCGCGTCTCCGCTTCCGGCAACAACACCCGCGCCCCGTGCAGCACGTTCAACCCGGGGACGATGCCCGGCCCTCAGCAGATCGTCGTCGAGCAGAATACGTTCACCGGCAACTGGGACGACGTGGTCCTCTTCTCCGGGCACGGGCCTGGGATCCCGTCGAACAGCGTCGTGGTCACCGCCAACACGATCAGCCAGACCGGCGGGCCGGGGATCATCGACACGTCCGGGGGCAACTCAATCAGCGGCAACAACTCGACGGGCGCCACGCCTCATGCGGTCCTCACCTCCTCGAGCGGGCCGTCCGCCTTCGGACTGGCGGTCGTCGTCGCCGCCGCCGCGGAGCTGGGCAAACCGTATCTGTGGGGCGGGGCCGGCCCGGCCGCCTTCGACTGCTCGGGGCTCGTGATGGTGGCCGTCGAGGCCGCATCCCACGGTGCGATCGTCCTGCCGCACTCCAGCGAGATGCAGGCGACGCTTGGCCAGGCGATGACACTCGCCGACCTCGAGCCCGGCGACGTGATCGCCTTTGCGCTGAGCGGCGGCAGCAATTTTGACCACATCGGCCTGTACGCCGGCGGCGGCTACATGATCGACGCGCCGCACACCGACGGGTTCGTCCGGCTCGACAAGATCGATCCGAATAGCTACTGGCAGTCGGTCCCGTGGGCGATCCGGCGGTTCGGGTGAGTGACCATCCGCGCCTTTGCCGTGATGGTTCGCGATTCTGTTTCGCTATGAGTAGACCCCGGTTGGCTCCAGGCCGCGGCACGTCGCCGCGCACGATGATCACCGTCACTGACCGCCAGCGCCAGGTCCTCGACGCCCTCTCCGCCCGCACAGGCCGTTCGACCGCCGAGCTTATTCGGGAGGCCCTCGACGGCTGGCTGGCCACGATGCCCCCCGAGGAGCTGCCCCAGGCCTCGTAGACGCCAGAAGCGGCCTGGAGGCCGCTCCCGAACTCACTAGATCATGTCCCCCAGGGTGGGTCCAAGCACCCAACGGGGGCCTCCAGAGAGGAGGCGATTGCCATCACGACGGCAACCGTCACTATACGCTCACGCCCCGACCAAGACCAGCATTCTCACGTTGAGTGGCAAGCTCACGCAGCTTGCCGATCTGCAGATCCAGCCCTTTTCCTGTCCCCTGCTGGGCGCGCCAGACCATGGCTGCCCATTTGCGACCGGTGCGAGGTTGCGGAGCTGTGCTTGTGGTCGGCGATGGTCGACGAAGCCGATCAGGCCTACCGGTTCGGGATCAGAGGTGGTTGCACGGCCGCCAGGCGCCGACGCATCGCCGCCTCGCTACCGGCCGGCGCCAACCTCGAGGGCGCCTACCGGGCCGCCGTTGACGCCTGGACGCAGCGGTGAGCGCCCCGAACCGGGCTGAGAGGCGAGCGTGGCCGAGCAAGCGGCGGGCATGGCTCTCTAGGGTCGCCGGGGACCGCAGGTTGACGGCTGGCTGCAAGTCCTGGCTCTTACTCATCGCCAGCCGCAGCGACGACGCCGCCAAACCGTGCTGGGGTCGACAGGCGAAGATGGCCGAGGCGCTCGGCCGTTGCGAGCGGTCCGTCCGGGCCTACCGCCTCGAGGCGGAGCAGGCCGGCTACGTCCGCACCTACCGCACCGAACCGCAGCGTGACCCGGCGACAGGCAGATGGTTCCGGCGACGCAGCAACGTGTACTTCCTCACCGTGCCTGCCAAAGCGACGCTCGAGGCGCCGTCGCCGAGACGGCAACAGAGGGCCGGTTACTGCGTCATCGCCGCTCATCGAGCAGGGAGACAGCGTCACCAGGACCTACCGGCAGGTGAACGCCGCACAACCCCTTCGGAGGGTGTCCGAACCGCGGTGACACCCCCACCGACTATTTCCGAGCCGGACGAACACCCCCAGCCAACCTGGACCGGCGCCGTCACTCCCGTTGTCACGGCCGCACTCGCCCAAGCCAGAGCCGCGCTTGTGGCTGCCCGGGCCCGTCCGGAAGCTCTGCCACCGGCGCTACGAGCGCCTCAGCGCGCATAAACCCCCGGTTGGTTCCTACTCATGCCATCTGGCGCCACCGGCGCGTCAACTGGCGCGTCCACCGAACGGGTGATGAACCCGCGAGTACGAATGATAGGGGCCGGTCCGCCGGCGCTGTGCGGTGACGTTCACACTGGGCCTCAGCGACCGGCTCCGCCTGTCCAGTGGCGAAGGCGGCTAGGTCAGTCGGAATGACCTGTGAGTCCTCCGGAGCCGATCGACCCATGCTTCACGTTAGGCAGGTTTGGCATTACAGGCGTATCGTGTTACGACAGGCGATGAGATTCTTCGAAATGAGGCCGAATTCGTAATAGGATAAGTTCCGTGCAAACACGTGCGGTCTTACCTAGAAACGGGACGCAGCGGGATACTCCACCGCTTTTGTACGACGTCATCGGCACTGCGTATTACACGGGCCTCACGCCCCGAACCGTCCAAGAGTTGCGGGCGACCGGCCAGTTGAACGCGGCGAAGATCGGCCGGCGGATTTGGTTCCGCCGCAGCGATCTGGACGCTTTCATCGAAGCGCGATTCGCAGGATCGACGCAGCTCGAGGACGTCGGATGAGCCCACCCGGGACGAGTGGCGGAGGCGCCCGGGGCGGAAACCCGGGCACGCCCACCGCAGTTGTTGCCAGCTCCCACGCCGACGAAAACGAGAGTACCAGCCGATGAATCTCCTCGATGTCGCCCTAGCGCACGCCGCCCGAGGCTGGCCCGTCTTCCCGCTCGAGCCGGGGGGGAAGCGTCCCCTCGGGAGGCTCGCCCCGCACGGGTTGAAGGACGCCACTCTCGACCTGGACCGGATCCGCTGGCTATGGAGCCAGGAGCAGCCGAACCAGGAGCAGCCGAACGTCGGCATACTGACCGGTGATCGTTTCGACGTCGTTGATATCGACGGGCCCGACGCCCTCGCCGTCCCTCGACGCGGCCATGCCACTCGGAGACGACCCGGGCGACGACCAGGTGCTCTGGGGGCCGACGATCCGAACTCCCCGCGGATGGCACGTCTACGTCGCGCCGACAGGGCGGGGGAACACGGTGAACGTCGGGAAACTCCCCGGGGTTGACTGGCGCGGGGCCGGCGGGTACGTCGTTGCCCCCGGGTCTGTGCGGTCGGACGGCGCAAGGTGGGAGGTGGCGCTCCCCGGAGATCCGGACTGCGGTCTCGACGCCCCGATCCGACCGGCTCCGGCTTGGTTGCTTCGGCTCCTGGACCGGCCCCAACCGCCGGCGCCGCCCACCGCGATGAGCTCCGGTCCGGTGCAAGGCGACCGGTACGGCCAGGCGGCCCTCGAACGGGCCCTCGGCCGTCTCGCCTGCACCGCACCCGGCTGCCGAAATCATCAGTTGAACGCCGAGGCGCACGGGCTCGGAAAGCTCGTCGCGGTCGGTCATCTTCGCGGATCCGAGGTTGCTGAGCGGCTCTTCCATGTCGCGCTGCAGCTCGGCCTCGGTGAGCGCGAGGCTCAACTGACGATCGAGTCGGGTCTTGGAGCCGGGATGGCGACGACATGACGGTTGCCTCGTGGTCGGAGAAGTTCGACCGGGACCGGGCCCTAACCAGCGTCGAACCAGGAGTCTCGGCACCCGCCGAGCTGGCCTCGTACGTGGAACCGATCGACTGGCTCCAGTTTTGGTCGGCCGAGGCTGTCGAACAGGACTGGCTGATCGAACCGATCATCCCGAAAGGCCGGCAGGTGGCGATCTACTCGCGGGCGAAGGCGGGGAAGTCGCTGCTCACCTTGGACGCCGTTGCCGCCTTGGCGACCGGCCGGCCGATATTGGGGCGGCGGTCGAAGCCGGCAGCCCACGTCGTCTACGTCGATTTGGAGATGGGGCCGGAGGATCTGAGGGAACGCCTCGAGGACCTTGGCTACGGACCGGACGCCGACCTGTCGCATTTGCACTATTTCCAATTGACGGCCCTCCCGCCGCTCGACACCGAACTCGGTGGGCGGGTCCTCGAGGCGATCGCCCGGGACCGCAACGCTGAGCTTGTCGTCGTCGACACGATGGCCCGGGCGGTGAACGGCGAGGAGAACTTGAGCGACACATACCGCGACTTCTACCGCTTCACCGGTCGCAGGTTGAAAGCCGCCGGGATCGCCCTGTGCCGCCTTGACCACAGCGGCAAGGACCCGACGCTCGGTCAGCGAGGATCGTCAGGAAAAGAAGACGATGTCGACGTCGTGTTCCGCCTCGTCAACGTCGACGATGGCCTGGTCCTTACCCGCACCCACACGCGTGTTCCGTGGGTGCCCGCCGAGGTCAATATCCGGCGTGTGACCGAGCCGGTGTTGCACCACACCCTCGCGGACGCGCTGTGGCCGGACGGCACAAAAGAAGTGGCCGACCTCCTCGACCGCCACAAGGTGCCCGTCGACGCCCGCGCCGCCGACGCCAGCCGCATCCTCAAAGACGGGGGGGACGGGCGCCGCAAGCAGGTCGTCCTCGCCGCCATCAGATGGCGCAAGGAGCGGGCATGACCGACCCGGTCGACGCCCCCGAAAACGGTTCCCAGAATCCGCGGAACCGCACCCGGCGACGGTCACTCCGGAACCGTTCGGAACTGGCGGGCGTCGACAACCATAACCGCAGGTCGGGCGGTCGCGAGCGGTTCCCGGAACCGTTGGGAACCGACCCGCGGTGCAGATGGGAACCGGTAACCGCCTATAGGGCGGAACCGATCCCAGCCCCCCTGGGGAACGTCCTGTGAGTGCCGGTCGGAAGTGGCGACGCAGCACCGCCAAGTCGACACGTCGGACCGTCGTCGTGGTACCCGATATCCCCGACGGCGCGCCCTCTTCGGTGAAGAACGGTTTGGCGATCCGCAACCGCGCTACAGCCACCGGCCGCTGCCCGGCATGCGGCGCACGGATGGAAGTATCCGCCCCAGTGGTCCCGGGGCAGGTCACCGACGCCCGGATGCTCCACGAGTCCTGGTGTCCCGCCCTTGTCGACACCCCCGACCCGAATGGCGGCCACCCGTGAGGGCGACAACCTCGAGATGGGAACGCCGCCGCGACGCCTGGCGCAGGCTCGTCGCCCAACCGGCCGTCGTCGTCCCCGGGCCGGCGGGCTTCGACCTCATCGTCCGACCCAACCTCGTACTCATGGCGCCCAAGGCGACCGCCGACCTCGGCGACGACGCCGCCGCCGCCGTCCGAGCCCAGCGCAGCGCGCTCATTCATGGACAGTGCGCCGCCTGCGGCCGGCGGCTCGAGATCACCCAACGAGGACCGGCTTGCTACCACGAGGTGGCATGTCCGGGCCGGCCGCTCAGCTCCACCATCAACATCGGCCGCAACCGCCGAACACCCGAAAGGCCTTCCACATGACCCAATGGGCCAGCTACACCGATCGCTTCCCAGTCGCACCAGCGCCGCCGCCACGGCGACCTCCGCCGAGCCGAGCAACCATCGACCGTGCCCGGTCCTACGCCTCGCTCGGCGACCAAATCTCCGCGCTACGCCCCCGGCAACAGAACCGGACCGTTCTCTGCCGCCCCCCCTGGGGGGAAGGCAGCGTCGGCGACCAGCTTGCCGCGCTTCACGGCCAGCGGGGCCGTAGAGAGCTACCGGACCCCAGACTCGGCCTCGGTTACACGTACGCCGGCTACGACGACGTCACCCTCACCCACGCCGAGCTCTGCGACACCGTCCCCGACGCCGCCCATTTCTGCACCTTCCTTCGCTGGCTGGCGTTGCTCGACGCGACCGGCGTGATCGTCGACCTAAGCGGTCGCGGTGAGTGGCTCGTCACCTGGGGCGCGCCAGGCGACTCATGGACGTTCACTAAGCGCGGCGAGTGGCTCGACACCATGCCCCTCGTCCTCGGCCCGATCAACCAGCCGATCCACACCCTGGTCTGGGATCCGCCCGAAATGGCAACCGACGAAGAACTGCTCGAGACGTGGCCAGTGCGGTGGTATTTCACCCACCTGAAACCCGGCGATCGGTGGATAGCCGAAGGCGAGGCCATCAAGCTGCTCAGGAAGGGCAGCAACGGATGAACGGCGCACGCCGCCCCCAAGGCGGCGACAACATCGGTAGCGTTGAAGAGGCCGACCAGACCTAAAGGGGTTGCGGTGACACATAACAAGATCAGGAACCGCAGACCGCCGCCGGAGCGTCGTATCCCGCCCAGCATCGACGAGTGGTACCGGGAGGAGCTAGCGGCCCTCAGAATCGATCTGGACGCCCTCACAAAGCGGCTCAGGTGGCCGCTATGAGCGACGACCGACAGTTGCTGATCTTCAACCTCGGCGGCGACGACGAAGGCGACGACGAAACCGGACCGTCTTACACCGACCAGGAGCTGGCCGACGCCCTCGCCGCCTGCCACCGCCGCCAAGATGAAACCGGGCACTTCTTCGATCTCGACGACATCGCAGCCGCCCTCGTACCCGACCTACCCACCCCATACAGGCGGTACCCAACCATCGGAGAGCGGACCCCCGAATGACGCCCGCGTCGCCCGCGTCCGGCCACCAGGCGAACCATTGATGGCCCCGATCGCATGCGCGCCGTGCCGCCAAATTGCGATGGCCGATTCCACCAAACGTTGCGGAGGCGAAATCCCGCTCGATGCCCTTCCTGCGGTCGGCCGGCATTGTGTCACTCTGCGTGGTTGCCGATGAGGACGGGAAATGGCTCCTGGCCGCAGTTTGAGCCTGGCAACAAGGTTGCGGTAAAACATGGCGCCCGGTCGCCGGGAGCGGTGCAGGCGAAGGCTCAGGAGGTTCACGCGTCGATTCTGGAGGTGGCGCCGTGGTTGAGCGCCGACCAATATGCGCCGGCGGTGGCGAGGTATCTGCAGGCGACGGCCCGTGAGCAACTGCTTCACCGGTTTATCACGGAGACGGTCGCCGAGAGGGGTGCTGGCGCTGTGCCGTCGAGGACGTGGGAGCAGGTGACCGCGGCGACCCGACTGGCGGCGCAACTGTCGACGCAGCTCGGCTTGGACCCGATCGGGCACGCCCGGCTGCAGGCGGTCGCCGGGGCGGCTCAGGTGACGCAGATAACGATCGCCGACTTGGTCGAGCAGGGCGCCAGGACACGGCAGAGCGCCGAGGCGCGCATGGTCGACGCTGAGGGCAGGGAGTCGCGGCTGAACGCTGAGGCCCGGATCGGTCCTGGCGTGAGCGCCGGCGAGCTGCTCGACCTCGAGGCGGACGGTGAAGCATTGTGAACTCGCTCGATGTCGTCTCGGCGTTGGTCATCGAGGACGGCCGGCGCTGGGGTGATGTCGCCACGGCCGACCAGTGGGCTGATGTGCGGGCCGTTCTCGATCCCGCCGGACCGCCGTATCACTTCCTGACCAGGGCGAGGGGTTACAGCAAGAGCACTGATCTTGCGGCTGTCGCTGTGGCGCTGATGGTTGCGGGTCTGCCCGCCGGGTCGCGGCTGTACGCCGTGGCGGCGGACAGGGATCAGGGTCGACTGATCGTTGACTCGATGACCGGGTTCGTCTCTCGCACGCCCGGCTTGGCGTCGCTGATCAGCGTCGGCAACTTCAAGGCGACAACCCGATCCGGGGTCGTGATGGAGATCCTGGCCGCCGACGCGGCGGGCAGCTGGGGACTACGCCCGTCGTTCGTGATCGTCGACGAGCTCGCCCAGTGGCCTGGCACGTCCGGTCCGCGCCGCGTGTGGGACGCGATCCGTTCGGCGATGGCGAAGGTCGAAGGCAGTCGCATGGTGTGCCTCACGTCGGCCGGTGAGCCGCGCCATTGGGCCAACAAAATACTGACGGCGGCAAAGACTGATCCGTTGTGGAACGTTCACGAGATCGCCGGTCCTCCGCCCTGGGCGAACCCTGAGCGGCTCGCCGAGCAGCGTCGGGGCATGCCCGAGAGCATGTATCAGCGTCTCTTTGAGAACGTCTGGACGGCCGCGGAGGACCGCCTGGTGCGTCCCGACGATTTGGCAGCGTGCGTGACGTTGTCGGGCCCGCAGGAGCCGCAGCGAGGTGTCAGGTACGTCGTGGGGATCGATATCGGCGTGGTGAACGACCGGACGGCTGTGTGTGTCTGTCACTCCGAGCGGCTCACTGACGGCCGGGAGGGCCGCAGAATTGTCTTGGACCGGATGAGAACCTGGAAGGGCAGCCGGGCACATCCGGTCGACCTCGGCGAGGTTGAGGAGTGGGTGTTACACGTGTCCCGGTACTACGGCGGCGCCCCGGTCATCGCGGACCCTCATGAGGGCGTCGGCATGTTGCAACGCCTCACTGGTCGCCGGGTTCGGGCGACGGCGTTCAACTTCGGCACCCAGAGCGTCGGACGGTTGGCCGTCCAGTTGCTCCTGGCCCTTCGCGATCATCGCCTGGCCTTGCCGGACGACCCGGAGCTGCTCGACGAGCTCGCCGCAGTGCGAATCCGAGAGAACTCAGCCGGCGTCTACCGGTTGGACCACGACGCAGACGGTCACGACGACCAGGCGATCGCCTTGGCGTTGGCAGTTCACTGGCTCGAGGATCAGGGCGAGAAGCGCCGGGGGTCGATGGCCACCGCTGCCTCGATGATCGTGGCGACCGGCCCAGACCCCTACGCCAGGTTCGTGCGATGACGACGCTTGACCAGCTGGACATGTTGCATGCCCGCTTAGGCCGCTCCGCGCTCCTCGCCGGCGAACGGATGGACATCGGACCGGCCGAGATGCGAGCCAAGGCCGCAGCGCTGCTACCCGATGACCCTTGGGCACTCTTATTCCTGGCCCGAGAGGTGGTGAGGGCCGAGGTGCTCGCCAAACCTGACGACTGGGCGGCCGTCGTCGGCCTGGGCCTGCTCGACGGCGCGCTTGCCATCCAACGCAACGCCGACTGTGAGGCTCGTCGGCGACGCGACGACTACTCCGACTGAAACGGACAAAGTGGGCGGTGCTGACGGGTGCTGCCAAGTCGTATAGAAATAGCTGGATAGAAGGCGATCGTTTCGTATATACTCTAGGCATGAGCCCGACCGGTACGAGAGTGATCGCCTACCTCCGAGTGTCCACCTCCGAGCAGGCCGAATCCGGTGCAGGGATGGACGCACAGCGAGCCGCGATCACCGCCGAGGTCGAGCGGCGAGGATGGATCCTGATGGCAACGCTCGAAGACGCCGGAGTGTCCGGCAAGTCACGCAAGGGCCGCAAGGGACTCGCCGCAGCGCTGGCCATGCTCGAAGCCGGCGCCGCTGACGCCCTGATCGTGTCGAAGGTCGACCGGGTCGCACGGTCGCTGCTCGACTTCTGCACTCTGACCGAGGAAGCGAAGCAGGGTGGCTGGTCCATAATCGCTCTTGACGCTGCGTTCGACCAGACGACACCGCAGGGACGTGCCATGACTCAGATGCTCGGAGTGTTCGCCGAGCTTGAGCGGGAGATGATCTCGCAGCGCACCAAGGACGGCCTCGCAGCGAAGCGGGTGCAGGGTGTCCAGCTCGGACGGCGGGTCGAGACGCCTGAGCGCGTCGACGCCCGCATCCAGCGTCAGCGAGCCGAAGGGATGAGCTTCGGTCGCATCGCCAACGGCCTGAACGAAGACGCAATCCCGACCGTCCACGGCGGCGTTCAGTGGTACGCAGCGACAGTGCGAGCGGTACTTCAGCGCCAGATGGCCGCCGCTCAGTAGACCAACGCCGGTAACTGTCTACGAATGCGTGACAGTTAGCGGGCGGTATTCCCTCTATTGCCCCAATTCGGGCCGTGATTCATGCCCTCCGAGCATGCCTAGTCCACGCATAACCGCTGCTCAGAGGCTAGATTGTGCTATTGCCAACGCGCACAGCACGGCTTATGATGGTGGAACCAACGAAAAGCCCCGGACGCCGTGCTAGCGACATCCGGGGCGATCACCAAACGGAAGAGAGCCGTTCGATGACGATCAAAACGCTACCTGAAGTCCGTCCCGACAGGTCAAACGGGACGACCCGGTCCACGAGTGCATCACATCCCGAGATAGAGCACACCGTCACGGTTGCTGTGGGGGCACGCGGCGAACTCATCACCCGATGCACCTGCCCAGCCGGCCAATTCGCCCGGGCTGACCGCAAACCGGTCGCCTGCCGCCATGGGCACGCTGTTGCCCACCTCCTGGAGAGCGTCGGAGCCGTCGAAGCGACAGTGCCCGGCCGGTATGCGCTGATTTCGGGGCTGAGAGGTGCGGCGTGAGCACCACGAAGGTCTCGCAGCACGAACTGGACCGGCTATCCCGCGACGGTCGCCTCGAAGCGCTCCGCACGATCGCAGCAGACGGCGAGCAGATCGGCTGGCATGCGATCGCTGACGAACTGGCCCACTATGTCCGTTCGAGCCGCCGCCCGCACTTCCTTGCCGGCGACACCCGGTTCGACGCCTGGTACGCGGGTTGGTGCGCCGCTATGGAGGCTGCGGCGGTGGCGTTCAACGAGTCAATCGCCCGCTGCGGTCTTCCCGGTCGCCTCACGTTCTCCCAGTGGCTGCACCTGGCGGTCCTTGACGGCGAGCTCGAGGACCTATGGGCGTCCACGTGACCGGTTTCGCCGCCCCGGACGACCAAGTGCTGCTCACCGTCGCCGAGGCGGCGGCGATGCTGCGCATGTCGACGTCCGCTGTGCGTGCGTGGGCCGCTAAAGGCACGCTGCCAGGTGCGTTACCGAAACTCGGCGGAAAGAAGGGCACGTGGCGGATCCGTCGCACCGACCTGATCAACTATCTGGCGTCAGCGGCGCCGGCGACCAAGCCCGAGTCGTGATCATCCCCAACCAGGCGTGCCCACGTTGCCGTACTGACACCGACGCCTACCTCGAGCACCTCCGAGGATGTCAGGAGTTAGGCGGTTGGCGTCATGACGACGGTGCTGAGGCCCGAGATCGAGATCACGTCGCCGACCGATAAGTCGGTCGTGACACTGGGTACACCCCCGTTGGCGGCTGAACCGCCAAGGATCTCATTCGCTTGGTCGTTCCCGGTCACGATGAAGTTGCCGCTCTGGCCTGCCGTGGTGGTGGCGACATATCGCCCGGCGCCGATGTCCTCGCCGACGGTGAACGTCCCCGCGTACAGGGTGACATTCTTGTGGTTCGTGATCAACGGCTTCGTGACCGGCGTGAAGATAGCCGTCGCGAGCCCGGAGAGTTGGATCGAGTCCCCGGCAGAAATCTGAGTTCTCACCTCCGGGACCCCCCCGGCGCCGCCGGCAGCGCCCAGGATCTCATTGTAGGTGTCTGTACCCGTGACGATGAAGTTTCCGCTCTGACCGGCTGCCGTTGTCACGTTGTAGAGCCCCGCTGGAACGTCCCTACCTCCCGTGAATGTCCCAGCGCCCAGTGTGGTCGCCTTACCAGTCACATGGCGGGCTGGGATCGTGGTGGTGGTTGGAGGGATCGTGGTGGTGGTTGGAGGGATCGTGGTGGTGGTGGTTGGAGGGATCGCCTTCGTGGGAATCGTCGTCGTGGCCTGTTTTGGGGGCTGAGACGTGGAGACTGCTTTCTGGGTGGTTGTGGTCGGCGAAACCGCTGAGGCCGTCCCCTTTGTCTTGGAGCCACCGCTGGTAGCTGTGGCAATAACGATGATCAGAACGACGACGGCAAGTACTCCGCTCCATACCTTGTGTTGCTTGAACCAACCCATCGGATCCGATTTACCCTCGATCAGGGGACACGGGCGGTCCGCTGGTGCGGAGAAGTTAGCATTTCACTACGTGTCACTGTCCTGTCTCGTCAAAGGGCGGAAGGGGACGTTTTGGGCGCCCCCGCACCAAACGTTCACATTGTTGTTGCCTCGCCGTTAGAAGCGGAGATCAGGCCGTCGCGGTCCGCCCATCGTGTCGCCGCACTCAAGTATCAGGTCGACGTTCTCAGGGCGTTACGGCCCGAGGACTAGCCGACGCAGCTCACGGACCTGCTTCGGGCTGAACCCGGTGGTCCGCCGGCGGCTGACGTTGGCGATGTGGAGACCGAGGGCCTGGGCAATAGCGGTGTCGGTCCAGCCGAGCTCGTGGAGATGATCGACTTCCGCGACGCCGGGTAGGTCGGCGCGCTGCGTCCGGTACGACGCCGGGAAGAGGTGGCTGGTGCGGCCGTGGAGCTGGTTGCCGACGACGACCTGGCCGGGTTGGATGCGGGCCCGCTCGAGGTAGGCGTCGAGGTCGGCGCGTCGGACGCCGGGACGGTTCCCTCGCCGGCGCACTTCGAGGCCTTCGGTTGTGCCGATCGCCCGGAACCCGGACGCTGACAGGCCGAGGTAGGCGGCGGCCTGGCCAACGGTGAGCCACTCCCCTGCCGGGTCTGTCGGCTGGCGGGCGGTCACGGCGACGTCAATACAGAGCCTCGTCGCGTTGCTTCCACACTTGGTGGTTGAGTGGTCGCCACAGGTCGAAGTCGCAGTCAAGGCACTTCCCCGAGTCGTGGGTGTTCGCCCGTCGACCACCATCACTCACGGCACCGCCTCCATCGGGACCGATCACCTGCACTTGTCCGCCGCAGTTCGGACAACTTCCCGTCGGGGACTCTGACATCCCCGGAGCCTTGCACGGTGCCGGCTGGCAGGCTGTCGGCGTGCCTGACCGCATCCTGATCCTCGAGCGGGACCCGTCCGACCCCGCCGTGTGGTCGTACGGCCTCGCCGCCGACGATGGCCAGCTCACGGCCGAGCGGTACCGGCTGCGCCACTACCCCGCCACCGGCTCCGAGCCGATCGGCGCCCTCCACGAGATGCTGTGGCCGACCGCCGTTCTCCTCGTCCGCCAGGCCGGCGCACGCAACCGGGTCGTCTACAACCTGACGCCGGCCGGGGACGCCCCTGAGCCGCCTCCACGGCCGCCTGAGCGGCGCTGGGAGCGTTCCACGGCTAGGAAGCGGCGGGGGGCTGGTGAGACGCTTGCGCAGCGGGCCGAGCGGGCGCAGCGGGGCGAGCCGAGGGTGGCGGCCTGACCGGTGATCGGCAGGTCAACGTACGCGCCGAGGCCCCCCGGCCTGGCGGGCTGACGGGGGGCCTCAAGGCCGACATCACAGTATTGGGCGTCGGGTTGCTATGGCCAGCGGCGGGCGGCGGGCGGCGGTCCCGACGAGGGGCTTTGACGTCAGGCGTCGTAGTAGTCGCGGCTTCCTGATTTGGCGAGGCCGCGGGCGACCATGTAGCCGATGGTCAGGAAGGTGATGTAGCGGATAGCGTCCTGGGCGTTGAACGGGTCGGGGCTGCTGCGGTTCGTGCCGGCAATGTGGTGGCCTCCGACTACGAGGGCAGTAAGGACGACGGCGACGACCGCACCGATGTAGACGATCAGTTCGGTGGTTTTCGTCGAGGCTTTGGTCTCGGTCGAGCGTCGGGCGGGGACGCGGTCGGCGCCTTGTTGGCGTTCTGCGTCGCCAGTTGCGTACGTGCTCATCAGGTGTCTTCTTTCGGGTCAGGTGGCGTCATTGCCACGCGCCCGGCGGTGGCCCTGACCGTTGTTGTTCGGATTGCGGGTTGCCGCCAGGCATAGGTGTGGACTCTTTCTTCCATCCACCCGGCAGAAACCCTGCCCTGCCGATACCCACTTCAAACCTTGTTCCGACCTTTTTGGGTAGTCATGCAACCGCCGCGGGGTCGTCCTTCACGGTGAGGCCATCCTCCTCGTCCGCCGGACCGGCCGACCGCAACCAGGTCGTGGACGACCCTAGAACCGCCGCCGGTCGACAAGGGCCCTGAGCCGCCCCCACGGCCGACACCATGCGGATGGTCGTCGTCGGCACTGCTTGGTTTACCGAGCGGCACACGTAGAAGCTCTGACCGCTCACTGTGGCAGTAGCGGCGACCTCAAGACTTCAAGGACACGGGTGCCGGCCGGCTCATCGTCGAGCTCCACGATGACCTCGAAACGCCCGTACCTGTCCAGCGGAACAGACTGGGCGTCGACTGCAACCGGAAACGAGAACGAGGCGCCGGGCTTCAGCCCGGGGGGGTGACCGAACTGCATCTGGAACTGCAAGCCCGGGCCAAAAGGTTCGCCGTCCTCCCATCTAAACGTGACACGACAAGTATGGGGCCTTAGGGCCTCGTCGTAGCCAACGTCGATCACCATGGCAAGCGCTATCGGCTGCGTGGTCGGAACTTGTACGGCAAAGATCTTGTCCCACTGGCCACCGAAGATGTAGAGCTTCCCATCCGGCCCGGACCGGGCACCGTCAGCGACCATCAGAGTAGGTAGCTTCATGTGGTACAGTGTAACACATGTCAGGTAGGGGGGAGGGTGACGACCTCGAGGCTTACGACCTTTTGGACGAAGACGATCCTTTCGAGGTCGATGACCAAAACGTCCATCTGTTCAAGCACGCGGTGTTCGGATATGAAGACGCCCTAGACGTCTTCCGGTCCGATCCGATCTACTTCCCCGACGAGAGCGATGGGCCGGCGGACTGGCTGATGGTGGCGCAAGTTCCTGGTGGAGACGTACTTCTTGTTCCGCTTGCCGCGGCCAACTACTCCGGAACGACCAAAATGAGACCGATAGGTGTCTACGAAGCCCCTCGATGGCTACGTGACCGCTACCTCGAAGCAAGGTGAACTTGACATGACACAAGATGACGATGCCTATGCCTTCTATGCCGACACATCCAATGTGACCAGCTCCGGAGCAGGACGGCGCCGGAAGGGGCCGTCCCTAAGTAGTCATGTCCCGATTCGCTTCGCTCCGGAGGTGGTCATGGCCGTTAAGGTCCTGGCCGAGGCCGACTCCGTGAGCGTGAGCACTTGGATCCGTAATCTGGTCATTCGGGAGCTCCGGTCGCGGATACCTACCCAGACCGTCAGCAGCTCAGCGGGCATGAAGCTCACGATCTCTGGACTACCAGGCTCCCACACCAAGAGCACTCCGACCGAACTCGTTGGTGCCCTGTAAACAGGAGTCGCCACCTCTCACAGGGAGGCAGCCACTCAGCCTGGAAGCTGGAGCAAGATAGTTACAGCGTCCCCACTACTGGGACTGGCGTCCGGTTAGGGTGGGGTGATGCGATCGTCTCTGTCGCCCCTGACGGGGCGTCGCTGCGCTGGGCTGTAGGCGGTGCCAGGCGAGGCGGAGACGCCGCGGCCGACCAGGCGGATGCGCAAGGAGCGCGGCGGTCGGCAGCACGAGATCAAGGTCCGGCTGACGTCCTCGGAGCTTGACGAGCTCCGAGACAGGGCCGAGTCAGCGGGGGTGAGCGTCGCCCGACTGCTCGTCGAGTCGACCCTGATTGGGGACCGTCAAACGGTAAGTCAGCGGAGGGCGACGTTGGCGGCGTTCATGGTGGCGCGCCGTCAGGTGTCGGGTGCTACGACGAATCTGAACCAGCTCGCCAGGGTGGCGAACTCGACTCAGCGGGTACCGGTTGAGGTCGAGGAGGCGGCGGCGAGGATGGTGCGGACCGTCGAGGTCCTCGAGTCGGCGGCGGCGCGGGTGGAGGCGGCGCGCCGGTGATCGCGAAGGTGAGCCGGGGGTCTGACGGTACGGGTCTGGCCCGGTATCTGTTCGGGGCGGGCCGGGAGAACGAGCATGGCGACCAGCGGGTGATCGCCTCGTCGCAGAGCGTCGAAGTCGATCACGGCAGGCTGCTGTCACGGGATGAGATCCTCGACTTGGGCCACCAGCTGGACACCCCGCAGGCCATGTTCGAGGTCGACATCCCAGACGGCCATATCTGGCATCTCAGCCTGACGAACCCGGCCGGCGACCGGACACTCAGTGACAGAGAGTGGGCGGAGATCGTGCATTCGACGATGGAGGGGTTGGGGTTCAACGAGGGCCCGGGGCGGGCGGAGTGCCCGTGGGTGGCGGTCGGTCACGGGCTGTCGACGGCCGGAAACGAGCACGTGCATGTGGCTGTGTCGCTGGTACGGGAGGACGGGTCGAAGGCGAGCATCTGGCAGGACCGGGTGGCCCTTTCGAAGGCGTGCGCCGAGTTCGAGCGGGACTACGGGCTTACCGTCGTGGACGGTCGCAACCGTGAGCCGGTGCCGGGGGTGTCACGTGCCGAGGAGGAGCTCGCCGCACGCCGAGGCCGGCCGGAGACGGAACGGGCCACCCTGGCCCGCCATGTGCGGGCTGCGTCGGTCGGGGCCCGGGACGAGGCCGAGTTCATCCGCCGGCTGCACACTGAGGGGGTGATCACCCGGCCCCGGTACGCCGATGGCGGCCGGGAGAAGGTCACGGGGTACAGCGTGGCTCTCAGGCCGGCTCAGCCCGGTCAGGAGCCGGTCTGGTACGGCGGCGGGAGGTTGGCGAAGGATCTCGGACTGCCGAAGCTACGGGCCGGGTGGGACCGCTCCTCGGACCTTGACGGCCAGGCGGTCGAGGCGTGGGCTGGCCGGTCGACACCGGGTCGGGAGGCTGCCGGGAAGGGGCCGGCGGCGTGGGAGACCGCCGCCGGGCGGGTGGCGGACATCCGTCGGCATCTCGACGAGCTCACGTTGGGGGCGACGGCCGGCTGGTCGGGCGCGGCGCGGGAGACAGCTGGGGTGATGGCGCAACTGTCGGTGCGGTTGGAGCGGGACCGCCCGGGGCCGTTGGCGGCCGCCGCGGACGCTTTGGCCCGCTCGGCGCAGCCTTACCGCCGTGACGAGGCGGGGATCGTCCGGGATGGGCCGGTCCGGGACCTGCGGGGCGTGTCCGGTGTAGCCGGGCAGGCGCAGATTCTTCGCACCAGCGGCCCTCAGGTGGCCGCTCTGGTCACGGAACTGTCGGGGACAGTCGATCAGCTTGCGGGGGCTCACGCAGCCCGCGGGGAGCATCTCCAGGCGTCCCATCTTCACCGCACCGCGGCTGACGTGGCCGCTGTGGGTGTGTCGCTTGCCGCGGTCGGCCGGATGCTCCCCAACGACCGGCTCATCTCGAAGCTGATCGAAGGCGAGCCGGACCGGTCCGCCGGCGGGGACGACGATCACGGGCGCCGGCAACGGCACCCGACGACCGAACGTGACCGCGGGTTCGGGCGTTAGACGACCTTCTCGGTTTCGACATACCTGCGCAACGCCTCGTCGACGACGTCTTGGAGTTTCTCATCCCGCTGAAGCGCGATCAGCTTCAGCGCGTGCCGCAGGTCAAGGTCAATGCGAAGCGTCATCGTCCCCATCCCACGCGGCGCTCCCTGGGGAGCGACCGACTCCGGTGCCCTCACGACCTTCACGGTCTTCACGGTCGACTCGACAGGCGCCACGGGATGTTCTCTGACCGGCGCTTTCGTCAGGGCTGGCTTACGGGCCGGGACGTTCATGGTCTCTCCTTCAGTGCGAGCAGGCGGTCGGCGAGGGCCTCGTAGACGGTGGCGACGTCACGCCCTCGGCTGGCGAACTCATGAACCGGTGCGCCGGCGCCCTGCGCCTCGGCGATCACGGCTCTCGACGGTACGTAGGGCTGCCAGACGAGACTCTCGAATGCCGCCAGGAGCTCGTCGAGGCGGGCGTCGGACTCCCGCTGCCGCGTCGGCAGGAGGTTCACGATGATTCCGGCCACGGTGAGGCCGGCGTTGTAGTGCTCGGCGACGACCTCGACGGTTCGCATCACGTTCGCCACTCCCATCAGGGAGGGCGCGGCCGCCTGTGTGACCACAAGGGCGTAGTCGGCGGCGACCAGGCCGTTCGTGACGAGCCGCCCGACGCTCGGCGGGCAGTCGATCAGGGCGACGTCGTAGTCCTCGACCCCTGCGAGTGCCTTCCGTAGGCGGAACTCGCTGCCGATCGTCGAATCTGCGTCCCGCTCGGCGAGGGCAAGCGTGGCCGGGATGCACTGGACGGCGCTCCCCCACTCCGTATCGACGATCGCATCCGCCGCCACGCCCGACACGTCGGCGCTGAGGACGTCGTTCGTGTCGAACCCGCTTGCATCCGCCCCCAGCCCGGCCGTTGCGTTCGCCTGAGGGTCGAGATCGACCACGAGGACCCGCATTTCCGGCCGTTGGGCCATCGCTGAGGCCAGGCCCAGGACGGTTGCTGTCTTCCCGACGCCGCCCTTCTGGTTGACAACTGCCACGGTAAGCATGTTTGCAACCTTACAAACTGTGACGCTTCTTTGTCTTTCATCTTGTGTGCAAGTTTGTATGTTTGTTTGGTTCCGTGCAAGCGGCGGGTAACGATGTCGAGGGTGGTCGGGGAATGGGCCGGCGCAGAGCCCTTCGTGCGGGTGCGGGCCTGGTCACGGTGGCGCAGGCGGTCAGGGTGCGCCCGGTTGCGGACCGGGGCTGGTGAATGGCAGGAAAGCGGGTTGCTTCTCGTCACGTGACGGGGGGCTACTCAGGTGACGGGCAGCGGGGAGTAACGCTCCCCGCCGTGGCCCGTTTCGGGACTGCAGTAATGGACGCCACCTCGGCCGTGCCGGTGTGTCATAGCCCGGCCCGTAGAATACGGAGTGTCATGGTGGCCGCGGATCCGAATCGGCTGGCGATCGCACGGACTGGATGTCTGTTGTGTGAGGCCGCACAGCTCACAGCCAGATACTTCGACGGCGACGAGTTTTGGATCGCGGCGTGCGCGTCGTGCGCCGTGCCGATGGTCGTATGGCGCAACCACGGGATCGCCCCAACAGCGGCCACGGTAAAGCGAATGCTGGAGAAGCTCCACGACGTCGCCGGCGAGGTGTTCGACGGCGGGGGATATCGGATCGATCGTCAGCGTCGGTCGATTCCGGGACATTGGCATGCGCACGCCCGTCCGTCATCTGACCAGCAGGCCCCGTCGAACGTTGCTCGGCCAGAGTCGGAGACGGGGGCAGCTTGTCGGCTCTGTGAGGTGGCACCGTCCATGCCGCAGGTTCTCGACCACAACGACTTCTGGGTCGGTAACTGCGGCGTGTGCGGTCGGGGACTGGCAGTGGTGTGGCACGCGCACGCCGTCACGCCGCCCGCAGGACAGGTGCAGAGAATGCTGGACCTGCTTCACCAGATGGGAGACAGACTTTTCGGGAAGGGCTGGTACCGGATCGACCGTCGACGTGGGGAGTTCCCGGGCCATTGGCACGCGCACCTGCGGGCGTCGTACACGATGCGCCCGTCGCCGCGTGCGTTCGACTGGGTAACCGACCAGCTTGGCGTCGGCGGCTGGCGCAGCCCCCAGTTCGGGGACGACATCGTCGCGTCGGGGGTCACTCACGTCATCGACTTGCGCGACCAGGTGGACACCGAGGCGGCGCAGCGGTCAGCGAGCGAAAAAGGGATTGGGTACACGTCGCTACCGTTGCCTGACGATCAGCGGCCTCGGCCGCTGTCATGGTGGGCTGCTGGCCTCGAGGTCGCCGAGCAGATCCTTCCGAAGAAGGACTCGCGGTTGCTTGTCGTATGCGCAGCCGGCGAAAACCGTGCCCCGTCCATGGCTTATTTGATCCTCCGGGCGGCCGGTAAGGCGCCGACGGAGGCGGTGAAGATGATCAAGGCCGCCCGCCCTCAGGTCACGATCCGGTACGCAGTAGATGGGGAACGGTTCTTTCGGTACTGGACGGGCGACGTTCTGCCGACTGGTGTGCCTGCGGAGCCTGTCCTCGGCTGGCGGGCCTTCGGTGACCTCCGGGTGTGGGCCCGCGAAGGACCGTGCGAGTTGTGGCCGGCGATCGGTCCCCCCCCCAACGCTCGGTCGGCCATGGAACGGCTTTTGATCAAGATGTTCCAGGAGGACCGGAAGCCCCACGTCTGGACCAAGCGCACCAAGTCGACGACGTGCTCGCGTCACCCTGATTGCCGATGTGTGTGCGACTGGGGGCTCTACGCCTGCCGGACGCTTGAGGATCTTGTTGGCTATATGACGGCGGAAGACCCCGTTGAGCAGGAGGGCCGTTCGCCGGTTGTTGCGCTCGTCCGCTCGGCCGACCACGCGCCTGCCTGGTGGGTGGCATGGGAGCGGTCCTTGACGTGGAGGACGCCGACGATGGTGCTGGAGCGGTTGCTCGTGCCTGAACGAACCAACAAGAACGTCGCCGCCACCGTCTCGGCGTGGTTCGGGGTGCCGGTCGACCGGATGTTGCCGTACGCCACTAGTGTCCCGATTCCGAGATTCGTTGACAATAAAAGGCGAGGCTGTCGAAGATCTCGTCGGCGGTCTTGTGCCACACATAGGGGCGGGGTTCGTCGTTCCAGGTCCCAA
>JAABUJ010002682.1_pt1 | contig 21338 bp, 24 predicted proteins | sample 5559131 | NCBI WGS metagenome assembly JAABUJ01 (sample SAMN10711875, study PRJNA513366) | rock metagenome | isolation source: Antarctica rocks | place: Antarctica: Victoria Land, Mt New Zealand nord | collected 2016-01-07 | reverse complement strand
AATCACTAAAGGAGTTCTAAAGTTACTATGTTAAATGGGTTTAAGTTCCTGCTCAACGGCGGCCCCATCATGTGGCCTTTGTTTGCGTGCGCCATTCTCTCGATTGCGTTTATCATCGAGCGTTTTGTCGTCATTAACCGTGCCGGACACGACAACGAGGCACTGGTGGAGCAGGTGCGCGGCCATTTGAAGCAGGGGCAGGTCAACGAGGCTTTGGCTCTGTGCGAGCAGTCGCCCGGCCCGGTCGGACAGCTGATCGCGGGCGGCATCCGCAACCGTAATCTCGATGCGGACTCGATTGAGCGGGTCATGGAAGAGCTGGCCCTGCGCGAAACGCCTGTGCTGTACAAGCACCTGGGCATTCTGGACACGATTATCACCATCGCGCCGCTGCTGGGCCTGCTGGGAACAGTCACGGGCATGATCAAGTCGTTCCACATTGTCGGTGCGGCGTCGGGGGCAAACAACACAGCAGGCATTTCGGGCGGCGTTGCGGAAGCGCTGATCGCGACTGCCACGGGCCTTGCCATCGCCATTGTCACCTTGATCGGCTACAACTATTTGACCGAAAAAGTCAAGGAAGTCATCGCCGAGATGGAAATCCGGGCGACGCAGATTATGAACATTCTTGCCAACCTGCGCACTGGGGAGGGACTTCGCAGTGAAGTTGCAGCGAGCCGAGCTTAAAAAAGCACGTATCGAGATTATCCCCATGATCGATACCATCTTCTTCCTGCTGGTTTTCTTTATGCTGACCAGTTTGCAGACGGTGAAAATGGCGGCCCCCAAGGTGCATTTGCCGAGCAGCTCCACGTCCAACCTCAAGCCGCCGAACAAAATAGTCGTGACTGTGGACAACACAGGCAAGTACTATGTGGACAAAGCGCCGGTAGATTTCAGCGGCATCCTGCCTGCCCTGCAAACCGCTGTCGCGCTGAACCCGAATGTTTCCGTGGTGCTGAACGCCGACAAGGATGAAGAAACCGGCGAGCTGCTGAAAATCATGGATGTTGCAAAGCAGTCCAACCCTGGCTCGGTCGTCCTGGCGACCACACCGCAGACAGGGGGCGGATTTTGAGCAAAGGCCGAATCAATATCCGCCGAGTAGAAATGAAGAAGGCGCGTATTGAAATCATCCCCATGATTGATACCATCTTCTTCCTGCTGGTCTTCTTCTTGATTACCAGCATCACGCAGACCAAAATGAACGGCATGGCCACCAGCCTGCCCAAAGACAGCACGGCGGTTTCCAAGCCGCCGCCCAAAGCCGTGATTACCGATGACCCGGCGGGCAATCTGTACATCAACACAGACAAAGTGGCGATGTCCCAGATTACGCCGCAGCTGCAGTCCATGATTAATGATGACCCAAGCACCATCTTGATTGTGAACGTGGATAAGACGCGCAAAGTGCAGGAAGCCATCAGCATCATGGATGCAGTCAACAAAGTCAACCTGCCGCCTGCCGCCGTGACCCCGGACAACACGTCACCCGCCGTCATGATTGCGACAACGCCCGTAGATGCCAGCGGCAACGCGGCGACATCCGCGACCGCCGCCACAAGCGCCGCGCCTGCGGCAGGGGGAGGGTAGCACACGCGCCATGCTGAAAGAACAACTGCCTCCCGAAACCGAAGACCTGCGGCCCCAAAGCGGCGACAGCAAACTGGGCGACCGCATTCTGCTCTGGTGCTTCCTGGCGTCCATCCTCATCAACCTGGGGTTTGGGCTGTGGTTGAACTACGCCGACATCTACGGCGAAAAGCGTCAGGCCGACAATAACAAGGTGATGAAAATCGCCACGTACAAGCCGCCCATCAAGCGCAAACCGAAGCCCAAACCGAAGGTGATTCCGCCAAAGCCGAAGATTATCCCCAAGATTGTGCATAAGCTGCCGCCGCCGCGCCCGACGCCGCCCAAGGCTCCGCCACAGCATTTTACGGTTGGGCATCATTCCACAAGCAAGACCGCTATTGTTGTGGAAGCACCTCCGCCGCCCGTAGACAACACGCCGGTGCAGCCGGTGGCCCCGGAAAATACGACTGTGCAGCAAGCGCCCCCCGCGCCGCCCGCTCCCACGCCGTCGGTGAAGTACGAGCCGCCCGTGCAAGCGCCTCCTGCGCCGCCTGCGCATAAGACTGCGCCGCCTGCGCCCAAGCCGCAGCCGAAACCGGAGCCGCCGCGTCACCCACCTAACTACCTGCCCGACGTAGACATCCGGCAAGCGACACTTGATGAAAATAGCATCAAGCCGCCCGATACCAGCAGCATGGATACCTCTTCGTTCACTGGACCCTGCATTGTCTCATTTGAGGTAGGCGAAACGGGACGCATTTCTCATGCGCGTGTCAAGAAGTCGTCCGGCAATCACGAATTTGACAATGCCTGCGTGGATGCGGTTCAAGCTGGTCATGGCACTCCTGCCGTCCAGGATCATGTCCCTGTAGGAGGAGCAACCGGCGAATGGGCATTTAGCACGTAAAAACGTGTGGTGAAACAAATGGAAAGCGGCTCCCGGCAACGGGAGCCGCTTTTTTCGTGTCCAAGCATCCCTCCCGCGTCTGCGTGGTTTCCTGAGCTGGGAGCCGTACCCGCCTTTTTCCCGCTCCAAACGACAAAAAGCCTGTCCCACAAAAAAAAACTTCATCTTTTCTTCATGTTGCTGGTAATTTCGTAAAATGTGTTGTATACTGCCCTAAGTTCTCCGCCAGCACAATTTCCGGTAATTCCAATTTCCGGTGAGATCAGGCGCACCGAGCCAGCCTTGGTGACAAGCAAAGACTAAAAGGGACGCTGAAAGATGCGCCTTTTGTCTGGAACTGGCAACGCCGCCTCTCACTTATTTCATTGTCCACCATTCAGAAAGGGAAGAGCATGTCCAAAAAGAAAGCGGCAGCCTCACGAAAGGCCGCTTTAACACTGTTTCTTGTCGGCGCAACCACGGTGATTCCAATCGCCATGTCCCATCAGGCGGCTTATGCGGCCAACACGACGGGAACCATTAGCGGAACCGTCCGGAATGACGCCGGGCAGCCGGTCGCAAATGTCCTCGTCACAGTAACGCCGGGCGGACAGCGTGTTCGCACAGACACCAGCGGCAGCTACAGCATCAGCGGAATTGAGGCCGGGACTTACACCGTTACCACACAGCTGGTCACGTTCAAGCCGCAGTCTGTACAGCTATCTGTCACGCAGGACAACACGACAGCGGCAAACTTTACCCTGGAAAAACTGACCATCACCGGGCGGAGCCGGGTGGCCGTCAATGCGGTGCAGCGAACCAGCACGCCGACTTCATATACGATCAACACAAAAATCGAGCAGGAAACCAAGTCTCAGCCCAACAACCTGTACCAGTTTCCAGGCCTCGTCTTCGGCCAGCCAGGCGTCACGCCGGACGCGGGCGGCTATGTGCATATCCGTGGCTCGGACATCAACCAGGTCGGCTTTAACGTGGACGGCATCCAAATTACCGAGCCAATCACCAACACGTTTGCCACGAACCTGGTTACGGTCGGCTTGAAGAGCGCTCAGCTTTATACCGGCGGCGCGGATGCATCCTACGGCAACGCGACCGGCGGCTATATCAACCTGGTGACCAACAACGGGCGTGACCTGCGCGGCGGTGTCACGGAGGGCACGCTTGGCCCCGGTCATGGCTGGAACTACAACGGCACCAACACGCAGTACGGTAACGTGACCTCAAACGGCAAGTTTGACTACTATGCCAGCACCATTGCGTTCAAGAACGGTTTTCCAAGCGGCATCAATGGCCTGCAAAAGCTGAATGCCTCCTTTGACGGCATTCTGAAGTTCAACTACTATGCCGACCCGAACAACACGTTCACCGCGTTCTACAGCCAGGGTTTTGAGCAGTACGATAATTATCAGCCCAACCCCGACCCGACCATGCAAAACTTGAAGTTCAATGAGCATCTCGGCTCTACTGAGAACATCGGGAGAGTATCGCAGGACCATGACGACCAGAGCTACAACTTCTCGTACGTCTCTTACAAGCATAACTTTGACCCGAAGTCGTTTTTGACGTATCGCTTATTTAACCTGCGCAGTGAATTGACGCTCCATGCGGAAAGCCTAAGCGGGGCTTACGAGAACCGGCATTCAGATCAGATCGGCAACCAGATTGACTACTCAAACAATCTCAAGCCCAATGACTCGCTGCGCGCCGGCTTCGCGCTGACGCCTGCGACCACCAAGTATCGGTTAATTCAGAGCCTGAGCGGAGCGCCCATGCCAGCGCTGGCAGATGACCAGTCCTACGGCTACCAAGATCGCATCAGCCGTGTTTCGCCGACAAAGCTTGAGGGTTATCTCACAAACCAGTTCCGCACCCCCGGCAACAAGATTACCCTGGATACCGGGGTTCGTCTCGCCCAGGATCGCTATGGACTGAAGCAGTTTGGCTCGTTTACCAAGCATTACGTCGATCCTCGGTTGGGCTTGGTCTACTCGCCCGACCCCACATTAAAGTTCAGCACATCCCTCGCGGAGTCATCGCAGTTCGCAGACACGCGCCTTGAAGAAACGCTGTTCCCGGAAGATAGGGCGTCGGGCGTTGGCACGTTTACCTCGCTCAACCCTGGCAACCCAGCGGACTTTGTCGGGTTAGACCCGAATAGATTGTCTGCCAGCAAAACGGTGGCAGCTTCACGCTATACGCAGTATGGCCGTTTCCTGTCCCGCTACCGGCAGGTCAATGAACTCAGCCCGCAGAAAGCGCATAACTTTGACCTGGGCTTTGCAAAGTCGTTCACCCTTTCCGGTGTACCGATTATCGGCGGCGATTATGCCGTGTCGGCGACAGGCTATCGCCATCAGCAGTATGATCTGATTCAGCAAAACCGCTTGTTCTATGTCGCCCCGACAAGAGCCGCAGGTGGACAAATTGCCGGCAACGTCTTTGGTCAGCGCACTTACGACACCGGCGGCAAGGGGCATGCCAGCGGTTTGGAGTTCCAGCTCAGCAAGCGCGCGCGCAACCCTAATGACTTCAACGGGTTCATTACTTACACCAATCAAATAGCGAAAGCAACGAACAGCGACTATGATACCGGCTATACCCCATACTTCAACTTCACGTTCGGCAGCCTTGGACGGCAGCTTGGCTTGAACGATGCGCAATATCGCGCACTGAACAACACCGCTTATTCAACAAGCTACGATCAGCGCCATACAGTCGCCGTGGTTGCAAACAAGCGTATCAACAAGTTCTTTGAGGAGTCGGCGGTGCTGGATGCCGGGAGCGGTTTTCCATTCGTGGCGGCTGTTAGCCAAGTGGGTGGCGGCGCTGGAGTTGATCCGCAGCGCATCTCGCAGGGCTTCGGAAATGCAACTTTCGGCGAAGTGCCTATCGTGCTTAACGACCAGAAAACGATTGCCCCGCTCAATCCGGTCGTTGGTCGATCCGGGTGGCATTACAAGATCAGCCTCAATTCCAGCATCATCCTGACGCCGGATACGTCGCTGTTCGTAAACGTGGACAACGTCTTTGATAAAAAGACAGTTCTTACCTACTCTACAACAGATGCTTCGGGCGCACCATACTACATCAAACCGACTGCGGAATTCCCGCAAGGGCGGGTTTATTATGGCCCCAGCACCATCTTGACCCCGGTCTTCTTCACGGTAGGGTTCCGCCACAAGTTCTAAAGCAGTCAGAACGCGGAGGAATGCAGCCTGTGCATTCCTCTGTTTTCTTGAAACGCTTTTTGTTCTCAGGATTACGAAAGGACTGATGCAAAGTTCATGCAGATGACACATAAACAAATTTGGCGCGCGGCTTTCGCGGCGACGAGCCTCGCCTGCGTGGCGATGCTAAGCGGCTGCGGCGGCACATCCAATGGAACGCCTCTTCTCGCAACACCCACCAGCGGCCCCGCCGTCAACGGTCTGGATGCTAACAATGCCCTGACTGGCTCGCTGGTTGAGGTCAGCGGCCTGGCCTCGCCGGATGATACGACTTATTACCTGACCGGCCCGGTCGCGTCCACCGCAAAACCCTCGGTTGTTGTTGCCAACTCCTTTGGCGGCACAGTTCCGCTCGGCTTTGCTCCGGACGGCAGCGCGGGGCAAGCCACTAAGAACATTGGCGTGGCCGTCGCGCCCGGCACAAGCGTTGTTTTCGGCGCGTCCATCAGCGGCGGCAACACTACGACGAGTCCTATCGCAATCAACTCAAACAGTGTTGTGCTGACATCCTCCGAGGTGTCCGGCTTCTCGCAGCCGCTGAAGTTTAATGGGGTGAACCGGAACGGCCCCCTGGCTAATGCTCAGTATACAACCGGAACATTTACGCTGCCGTTTACCATGACTGGTCTGCACAGCTTGACTGTCTCGGTCAGCGATGCTTCAAGCCAAAGCAGCACGACGACTTTTGACACAGTCGTTGTCGGCCCGACCGACAGCGCTCTTTATGTAAGCAACATCATTGTTCAGGACACCAAAAACGCCGGCAAGACAAAAGCATCGGGTTTAAGCCAAGGCGATGTTGTTGAACTGGATGACCCTGCAACCGGAGCCAAAATCACCCCGCCTGCAAATGCTCGCCAGCAAGCAACAGCGGACAGCAACGGAGTGGCAATCTTGTTTGCTCCCGCCGGAACCTATGCTCTGAAAGCCACTTCTGCAGACGGCAAGACCGTTACCGTACAGCAGGACGCAGCAGGGAAATCCGCAACTATTGACCTGCCAAAAGGCAGCGTGCTAATTCAGTAAGCGACGACAAGCCGAAGCCGCTTCCCTCCAAAAAGCCTCAGCCGTGTGCTGGGGCTTTTTCTTTGGCATAGGCGAACATTTATTTGTATTTTTGTTTGTTTTGGTAGACAATATATGCTTTGCATGGTATACTCCTAATGCACCCGGACATCTGTTCGGTTGCTGCCGGCGGCCAGGGTCGCCGGTCTGCCAGACCAATAGGAGGTCAAACATGGCAAAGTTCATTTCTCACATCCTGACCGGGGCAAGCGGTTCCGTAGGCGGGACAACGTACAGCAAAAATCGGAACGGCCTGTTTTTGCGGGCCAAAACCGCACCGACGCAGCCGCGCACCACGGCACAGGATAATGTGCGGGCCGCTTTCACCGGCAGCGCGCAGGCTTGGCGTGGTCTGACGGATGCGCAGCGGGCAGGATGGCATGCTCTCGGCGCGCAGGTGAAAACAACCGATGCCTTGGGGCAGTCGTCCACGCTGACCGGCGCGCAGGTGCATCTGGCGCTGAACGGCGTGCTGGCAACGGTGGGCACTTCGCCGATTTCCGATGCGCCTTCACAGCCGGAAGCTCTCGCCGCATTGCCTCCGATCACGCTGGAAGCGGCGCGGCAAGGCACGGCAGCGGGAGCGTTCAGCTTGCTTGTCCACTCGACTGCCTATGGGGGCAAAGTGCAGGTGTATGTCACCCCGGCGGTTTCGGCGGGGCGCAGCTACTTCGGCAAGTCGGGCTTCCGTTTGCTGACGGTAGTTGATGGACTGGTCAATGGAAGCACCGCCGTGACGGACGCGTATATCGCGAAGTACGGCACGCCCGCTCTCGGAGCGAAAATTGCCGTCAAGCTGGTTCCTGTTTCGCCCAGCGGCTTTAAAGGGGCCGGTCACCAAGCGACTGCGATTGTGAGCATCGGCAGCTAGAGCAACTCCCGGCCCTCGCTTTGGTTCGCAGGACGGGGGCCGGGCAGCAAAGCCGCAGAATAAAAGCCGCAGAATAAAAGCCGCAGAATAAAAGCCGCGAAATAAAAGCCGCGAAATAAAAGCCGCAGAACGTCGGCGCAGGGCGCTGAAACGCTGCCAAGCTTGATTGAAATGAGGAGGGCTTTTATGCCCTTATCTGTTTTGGAAGCGGGGCCTGTCCTGCCCCCGCCCAGCAGCCTGCTGGAGATGGAAGAATTGTTTGGGCATCCGTTTACAGACCCCGAGTTTGAAGAAAAGCACATTACCCGCATTCCGGTCACGATTGCCGGAGGAAAAACAGTCACGATTGCCTGCCATGTTGCCGTGGCGGCGCGGATGGCGCGCGTTTTCCAGAAGCTTAAGGCTGAAAACGCGCTGGGCCTAATCAAGACCTATGACGGCTGCTTTAATATCCGCAAAGTGCGCGGCGGCAACCGGCCCAGCCTGCATGCCTGGGGATTGGCGATTGACCTGAACGCCGGCCAGTTCCCACTCGGCTCGACGCAGCATCAAAATGCCGTTTTGGTGCGGGCGTGGACGGCGGAAGGGTTCTTCAACGGGTCAAAGTTCCACCGGCCTGACCCCATGCATTTCCAGTACTCGGCGAATGCGATGTAACAGCAGTCTATAACAGCAACAAAGGCTTCAGTCAGCCGCTTGGACAACAAACGGCCAGGGACTTGGAGCCATGCTTCTTTTTAAGAGGCAAAACAATGACAATCAAATGGATCACGATGCTGGCGACGTTTGTCGTCCTGCATGTGCTGCAAGCCCCGCCTGTTCAGCAAGCCCTGCCTCTTGGGCCACTTGGACCATATAGTGTGGTTCGGGCAGTGCGCCCTGACCCACGTCTCACGCCAGGGCTGGCGATGACGGTCACGCTTAGCGCCTCGGATGTGTGCCAGCCGGGATATGCACGGCAAGCGCGCGCTGTGCCTGTGTCGGAAAAGCGGCAGGTGTTTGCCGAATATGGCGTCACCCCGCAGCGAGGAGAGCGGTTTGAGATTGACCATCTGATCCCGCTGGAGCTGGGCGGGAGCAACGACCGGCGCAACTTATGGCCGCAGCCGTTTGCCGGAGCCTGGACGGCAGGGCAAAAAGACCGGCTGGAAAATGCGCTGCACCGGGAAGTCTGCCGCGGGCAGGAGCCGCTGAGCCAGGCACAGGAAGAAATCCAGCAAGATTGGATTGCTGCCTACCAAAGCCGCTTCAGGCCAACAGGAGGCGCTGCCGATGGTGGTTAACATGGAAACGCTGCTGGTGGCCTCGCTGATCGGCAACATCGTGACAGAGGTGACCAAAGTCATCTTCCAAAAGCCTGCGGATGATGCCAAAATTGATGCGCTGCACAAGGCGCTGAACGACGCCTTGAGCCAGCTTCGTCAGTTTGTCAAATAACAACAAAGAAACCCAATAACAACAAAGAAACCCAAGGGGAGCCGTGCATTTGCTGCGGCTCCTCTGATTTGCCTCTGGTATACTGGAAGCATCTTTTCATTGCGCTGGGGATGACAATGACTGTAGTCTTGAGCGGGCAGGGGCTGACTAAAGCTTATCACAGCCGCCCGCTGTTTCAGAATATTTCGCTGGGGATTGACGACAATGCCCGTATCGGCTTGATCGGGCCGAACGGGTCGGGCAAGTCTACGCTGCTGAAGATTTTGGCAGGGCTGGAAGCGCCGGACAGCGGTGGGGTTTCGCTGCGCCGCAACATTCGTTTGGTGTACGTGGGGCAGGAAGAAAGCTTTCTCACCGGAGCGACTATCAATGATGTGCTGAGGCAAAGCATTGCTTCCGAGCCTTTGGATGACGCGGAGCAGGAAGTGCGAATCGCGATCACATTGGCGCGGGCTGGCTTCGCCGATGCCGGACAGCGGACGGAGGCACTGTCGGGCGGCTGGAAGAAACGGCTCGCGATTGCCGCCGCTCTCGCGCAGCAGCCGGATGTGCTGATGCTGGACGAGCCGACCAACCACCTGGACGTGGAAGGCGTTATCTGGCTGGAGGATTTGCTGCACGGGGCAGGCTTTGCTTATGTGGTGGTGACGCATGACCGCTACTTTCTAGAACACGTCACCGCGCGAATGATTGAGCTGAACCCTATCTATGCTGAAGGGTACCTGAGCGTGGAAGGCAAATACAGCGGCTTTGTGGAGCGCCGGGCGGAATACCTAAGCGCGCAAGCGACGCAGGAAGCGACCCTGGCGACGCAGGTAAAGCGCGAAGTGGCCTGGCTTCAGCGCGGCCCGCAGGCGCGCACAACCAAAGCGCAAAGCCGCATCCAGGGCGCGGAACGAATGATTGAGGAGCTTGGCGAGGTGAAGTTCCGCAACGCGCAGACCAAAAGCGCCGGGATCGAGTTTCAATCGTCGGGGCGGCAGACGCGCGAACTTTTGTCTGCCAAAGACATAGGCAAGACAATAGGCGGGCGCACGCTTTTTGCGCACCTAGACCTCACCATGCGTCCCGGCCTGCGCCTGGGCCTGCTTGGCCCGAACGGCAGCGGCAAGACCACCCTGCTGCGCCTGCTGACCGGGGAACTTGCCCCAGACAGCGGGACGATTAAGCGTGCCGATGGCCTGCGCATTGTCTTCTTTGACCAGAACCGCGCCCGTCTGGACAAGACGCAGACGCTGCGGGAGGCACTGTCAGCAAACGGCGAAACAGTGACGTATCGCAGCAGCACGATGCATGTGTCGGCTTGGGCTAAGCGTTTTCTATTTTCCAGCGATCAGCTGGGCATGCCGCTGAGCCGTTTTTCGGGCGGCGAGCAGGCCCGCGTTTTGATTGCACAACTGATGCTGGAGCCTGCCGACCTGCTGATATTAGACGAACCCACCAACGACCTGGACATTCCTGCCCTGGAAGTATTGGAGGAAAGCTTGACCGGCTTTCCTGGCGCTCTGGTGCTGGTGACCCACGACCGCTACCTGCTGTCCCAGGTTTCCACGGAGATTCTGGCTTTGGACGCACAGGGGCAGGCGGGGTTCTATGCCGACTTCGCGCAGTGGGAAGCGCACCAGCGCCCTGTCGCGGCTCCGCTTGCCGCCAAAGCAAAGACAAACACACCGGCGTCTGTAGCCCAGCCGTCAAGCCGTTTGTCTTCGTCTGAGCGCAAAGAGCTGGCGCAAATGGAAGCAAAGATTGAAGAAGCTGAACAAGCCGCTGCGCTGCTGGAGCGTCAATTAGAAGACCCAGCGGTGGCCTCGGATGCAGCGCGGCTTCAGGAGTGTTGGAATGCTCTGCCCCCAGCAAAGGAGCAGGTTTTGACGCTTTATGCACGCTGGGAAGAACTGGAGCAGCGTCGCTGACAAGGAACAAAAGCAGAAGGGACGGTGTTGGAGGAATAACGTCTTGCAAGGAGAGTGTTGTGCATGAGTGAAGTGAAAACCGGAGCGGCTCAAGTGACATCCGCTAATTTTGATCAGGAAGTATTGCAGTCGGAAGTCCCTGTCTTGGTGGACTTCATGGCGCATTGGTGCGGGCCATGCCGAGTTGTCGGCCCCGAAGTGGACGCGGTTGCGGCGCAGCTGGAAGGCCAGGCAAAAGTGTTCAAGCTGGACACCGACCTAGAGCCGGACTTGGAAGCGCGCTACGGCGTGCGCACAATTCCCACGCTGCTGATTTTTAAGAACGGCGAAGTGGTGGAAACACTGCACGGCGCACAGCCGCGCAAAGTGCTGGCCGCGCATCTACAAGCGCATGTCTAGTCTTGTATTTTATGTGCAGAAGGAAAATTAACTATGGCAACACGAACGGCAGACGCCGTCTGGAACGGCGATTTAAAAGATGGCAGCGGGACAATGACGTTGGGCAGCGGCGCTTTTGAAGGCCCATACTCGTTCAAGTCCCGCATGGAAGAAGGCACAGGAACCAACCCTGAAGAGCTGATTGGAGCCGCGCACGCAGGCTGCTATTCCATGCAGCTTTCCGCCATGCTGGCGGCGGCAGGGCATCCCCCGAAGCAAATCCACACAACCGCCAAGGTGCATTTTGGACCTTCCGGCGGCGGCTTCGCCATTAGCGGCATTGATCTGACAGTGGAAGCCGAAGTGCCGGGCATGGACTATGCGGCGTTCCAGGAGCAGGCGGAAGGCGCAAATACAAACTGCCCTGTGTCTAAAGCGCTGGCCGCGACCCCAATTACGTTGCAAGCCACTTTGAACCAATAAAATGCATGCAGCCAGCGCAAGGAGAACACTATGGCGACGCGACAAATTGAACGTGGGCACTGGAAGCAGTTTTTGGAAGACTTCAGCCGCAGCCACGAGGGCAGAGTGGTATCCGTAAAGGCCTTCGGGCCGGGCACCGGCGACCATCAGGAAGCGCGGGAGCTGCCGTTTGCTGGGTTTGAAGCCGAGATTGAGGGGGCAGGACATATCATTGTCATGCTAGGTACAGGTAAAAACGACCACGTCTCGCACTCAGTCAACGCGCCGGTGCAGGTCTGGCACAAATCCGGCCATGACGAGCCGGATGAGGTTGTGGAGCTGCGTTCCGAAGATGGCGTTGCTCTGATCATTAAGTTCTCGCCTCAGTCTTGAGGCTATGGACGCGCTTTGGCAAAGCCCTGGACGCTTGAAGGAGATTAACAGACGGCTGCTTGCACGCACCTGGACAAAATCCGCAATGTGACGCCGCGAACGCCTAGCGGCTGCGAAGAGTGTTTGGCGTTAGGCAACAGCTGGGTGCATTTCAGGCTTTGCCTGGGGTGTGGGCATGTCGGCTGCTGTGACTTGCCCAAGACTCCAACCGGGGAAGACTGGCGCTGGTGCTATATTGATGAGCAGCAAGTTTGAGTACGCGAGCATCATCCAATGCGAGAAAAGCCTGCCTTCTCCAAGAAGGCAGGCTTTTTTGTGCGTCGTTCCTAGTGCTGTCTACTTCTTGACGAGCTTCAATGCCACCGAGTTCATGCAGTAACGCAGGCCGGTCGGTTTGGGGCCATCATTGAAGACATGGCCGAGGTGCGCGCCGCACCGGCTGCAAATCACTTCGGAACGCGTAAAGCCCAGGCTATCATCGTCCTGAGTGATAACATCGCCCGCACTGGTAGGTGCCCAGAAACTCGGCCACCCTGTTCCCGAGTCAAACTTGGTGGCGGATGAGAACAAAATCTGCCCACAGGAGGCGCACACATACGTTCCAGGCTCATGTGACTCGGCGTACTTGCCACTGAAGGCAGGTTCCGTGCCCTTTTGGCGCATAACATCATACTCTTGCGGGGTGAGAATACGACGCCATTCGGCATCGGTCTTGGTCACTGCAAACTTGTGCGCTACGGCGGGGTGGGCATGGTGGGGCGCTGCCGCTCCGTAGGCGAGTCCAACAATCCCTGTCAGTCCCGCTGCGAGGAGCGCTCGCCGTGTGATTTGAGTGTTCATACTCAATTATACACATAAACAAGGCGGGACGTTCCATTTCAGGCCCTGCGCCGCGACAAAGTTTCTTGAACAAAGCTTCCTCAGGTTTGGGAGCTAATCTGCCGACAACTTAATCAGCACAGGCACTGAGCGAAATTAAGGGGCAGGCGATGGCGAGACTGGGGACGAAACGGAGGGTGTCGCCGCATCCGAACCGGCTTCCTGAAGCTGAGCACGGCGCAGGCGCAGCCTTTCTTGAAGCTGTCCATGCTGCTGGGCGGCGATAAACCCCGGCGCAAACTTCAGGGGCCGCACCGCTGCCTGGCGCAGTGCCTTCAGCGCGGGCGGCAAAGCTTTGCGGGCGCGGGCCGCATGCGCCGATATAAGTATCGGCTTCGCCAGAGCAATCTTCGGCTTCGCCAGAGCAAGAAAGGGAGGCGGCTTCGGCACACGCGGCAGCACAGCAGCAATGTGCCGCTTGGGAGCAGGCGGCACAGCGGCGATACGCGGCGGCAGAGGCTTGACTGAAGCGAGCTTGGGGATACGCTTTGCTTGCAGAGGCTTGGGGATACGCTTTGCTTGCAGAGGACGGGGAACAGGCGCAGGCTTCGGGGTCTGCGCCAAAACGCGCACCGGCGGCTTCGGCTGCGCAGGCAGGGGAAGCAGCACGGCTTCGGCAACACTGCTTTTCTTAATTACAGACACTTCGCTTGCCAGGCAAGCGAGATAACGGTTATCTGCGGCCAGCGCTTCAGAATGCGCGCGAGCAGCCAGGCTCATCTGGTTCGCATGGGCCATGTTCTGCGCCGCCTGCCGTGCTAGACGCGCCTGCTGATGGTACAGCGAAGCGGCGCGTACATATAAGCCCTGCGCCTGGTCAAAATGCCGCCCGCGTGCCTGCCGGGTCGCTTCACGCTCCAACGCCTGGGCCTGGCGATTGAGCAGGCCGCGTTGCGCTTCCAGCAGCCTTGATTTTTGCTGCATGGGGCTGAGGCGCAGCGGCGCGGGCGGGGCCACGCTTGGCGGCGCAGAGGGTGCAGTGTTAGGGGCGGCGACAGGCGGCGGAGGGTCGGCGTTTGCAAGCGTGCCGGGTGTCCCAGCCACCCCCAGCAGCACGGCGAAAACGATATGGTTTTTGCTCATAACACATGTTGCTCTTTTGTCATTGCTAAATTAGCATGACGGCCCAGGTCTTGTCAAGCCATGCCCCTGCGAAAGGCATGCTATAATAACACAGTGATCCGCCTTCCGGCGGCTGGATGGGAATGCACGGTACGTTTTGAAAAGAACTTCAGGATTATGGGTTACTGCCGCACTGGCGGCACTGGCAGTGATGGGATGGGTGCGCGCGCCCGGTCAGGGGCATGTGCTTCGTCCGCAGGCCCGGCAGGTGCAGTGGGGCAAAAACGAGGCGTACCCCTACCAAAGCGGAGCCTTTACGCGCTTTGTATCGGACTCGTACCGCGAGGCCGACGGCGGCCAGACGGCGGACTTCTACGCCTGGATGGATAAAACATGCCTGCAAAGCCGCTTGTGCGCGCCGGGCGGCGGGCAGGTGCTTTCCATGATAGACAGCAAACGCGCGGCCCTGGATGCCGCCGCAAACCCCCGGCAGCGCGCGCAGGCGGAAATGGCTCTGGCCTCCACATTGCACCACTGGATAAAAACCAGCATGCCCAGCTTCAGCCTTCAGGAAGGGTTTGAGTTTTCCAATGTGGCGAAGCGCCGGGAGCGCCAGTGCCTGCTGCAATCTGTCCTGCTGGCCTCGCTTTTGCAGGAGGCCAACGTAGACGCGGGCGTGGTCATGGTTAACAAGAATGCCGATGGGCGCACGTCCAACAACGGCCACTGCGTCGCTTTGCTCAAGCTCTCCGACGGCACCGACGTTCTGGTGGACGCTTCCGACCGGCAGCCGTTTGTGCGCCACCAGGGCCTGTTTGCCAAAGACGCTGTGCTGAAAAACTACCGCTATGTGGAGCCTGTCTTCGCCAAAGACAGCCCGATTATTGTTTCCTACCAATCCCCCGATCATACTGTCAAGCTTGCCGACCGCCCCATCCGTCCCCTAGATACCGACTTTCTGCGCTCGCAGTTTGACTTTTATCGCGGCGAGCGCACCCCACACGGCCTGCTGGATGCCCACCCGACCGACAGCGGCTTGGCACGCGAAGCCCATTATCTGCGCTCCAGCGTCCATGCCTGCCCGCAAAACCCTTTGCCCGTGTATATGCTGGGACGCGTGGAATGGCGACGCACCCATGCCGGGGAAGCGCGCCGTCAGTTGTCACGCGCGGCCCGCTTGTACCAGGGAGCCGGATGGGTACCCAGCGGCCTGCGCGATGCCCAGCACGATGCCCACATGGCCTCGCTGTCCCCGTCCACCCATGCTTGATGTTTCGCTGCTCGCTTTTGGTGTTAACTGCCCGCTACTCTTGCGTAATCTTCCGGCGTTAGTGAAAACAGCAGCGTATCCCGCAGCCTGCCTTCCGCGTCGCGCGTCTCGTTGCGCAGCATCGCCTCCTGAATAAACCCCAAGCGCCGGGCCACCGCCGCGCTGCGCGTGTTTTCCTTGTCGCACCGAATGACCACGCGCTGCGCTTCCAGGGTGCCGAACGCAAGACCGCACAGCAAGGCCACCGCTTCGGTCATGTAGCCATGCCCTTCCGCCGAGCGGCGCAGCCAGTAGCCAATCTCAAATGACGGCACTTCCCACAAGCACCTGTGCAGGCCGCTGCCGCCCAGCAGGCGCTCGCCGCTTCGCTCCCACAGCCCCACTGTCAAATCCTCGCGGCTCAGCCAGCGGCTGTGCATGCGCCGCACGGTTTCCTCCGAGGCCGCCGGGTTGGTATGCTTGTCCACCCACGGCAGCCACTGCCGCAAATGCGCCGGGTCTTCGCGGACTGCCTCAAACAGCGCCGCGCCGTCGCCCGCTTGGTAAGGCCGCACCAGCAAGCGCGGGCCAAGTATCTGCGCAGGCAGCGGACGCTGAACAGGCAGCAAGTTTGTCGGCATACGTTCACCGTGCCTGAATACAAAAATACATGTGCTACAGCGCCTTCTTGGGGCCAGTCTGGAACCAGGCCAGAACAAAGCAGAACAGCCCCAGCACCAGCGATGCCAGCCCGTGCTTCATATGCCGCACAGAGGAATGCTCCTCGTGGCCCGGCAGAAACGATGGCAGGGCGCTTGCCGCTGTCGTGAAGTAAATAAATGCCAGTGCAAGCAGTGCCACGCCCACGATGCCGGCGATCAGTGCCCCTGTTTTTTGTGTTCCCATTGTGTCCTCTTTTCCCCTGCAACTGCCGCGCCTCGCACCTGCCGCAGAAAAGCGGCTGAGGCTAAGGGCAGCGCCGTCAGTTTACCCCGTGATGCTTGCCCCCGTCCACCCGGCACAGGCCACCGCCAGGCAAAGAGCATGGATACGAGCATGTCTGCCATGTTCTGCAAGCCTTTGCAGGCTTCTCTCGTTTGCGGCCCTGCCCACAATTTTTCTGCTCGCTGAGAGAGCGAGCTGACACGCGTTCGTTTTGCGCGTTTGCCGGATTCAGGGGCCGGGTAAAGAGGGCAGGCATCCCAATTTTTGTGATGCACACACTGCTTTTCTAGGAGAAATAAACAATGGACAACGCTGCGAATGGCGCGATCAACTGGACTTCCTCTTTGGTAACTGGCCTGGGGGCCGGGCTTGCCGCTTTCATGGCAGGCATTCCGCGCGTGCTGGGCGCACTGCTCATCCTTCTGATCGGCTGGCTGATTGCCAAAGCCGTAGGCAGCTTGTGCGCCAAGTTCTTCAAGACTGTCCACGTGGACACTCTGGCGGAACGCATCAACATCAACGACTTTCTTCAAAAGGCCGGGACACGCTTAAAAGCCAGTGATATTCTTGGACTGACGCTGAAGTGGGTGGTCTTTCTGATTTTCATCAACATGGCCGCCGACCAGCTTGGCCTGGGCCAGGTTTCGGCAATTGTCAACCGTATGCTGGCTTATGTGCCCAACATTTTGGTGGCAATGCTGATTTTAGGCTTGGGCGCATTCTTGGGGCAGATTGTCGCCGGGGTGGTGCGTGGTGCGGCAGGGGAAGCCGGCATGAAGAATGCCTCGTTCCTGGGCAAGCTTGCCTCGGGCGCAGTGTTGGCGTTCGCGATTATCGCCGCCGTCAACCAACTAGGCGTCGCGCCGATTGTGGTCAACACGCTTTATATCGGCCTGGTCGCCGCTTTGTCGCTGGCCCTGGGGCTGGCGTTTGGCCTGGGCGGACGTGACACGGCGGCCCGCCTGACCGAGCAGTGGATGGGGCAGGCGCAACAGGCCGCCGCGAACGCGCCCAAGCTGTCGGCCTTGACTGACGGCGCGGTGACTCCGGTTGCTCCGCGCCCAAGCGCACCCTACACAACCCGCTAACTTTGGGTGACACAACGCAGCAAACGCGTTTTTCGGCAGCCTCTTTTCCTGCATCGCAGGGCAAAGGGGCTGCTTTTTTGCGTGCTGTTAACGGCATTGCCAGCTGCGCCTAATGGCACGTCAATCCTGCTCCATTATAGGCATTTCTTCAGATTCAGATGGCTGCTTGCGCGCGGAGAGCCTGCTCATATATTGTTCCCCCCAGGCGCACATCAGCATTAGGTTTGGCTCCAGGCTTCTGCCGAACTCCGTCAGCGAGTACTCCACCTTGGGCGGGATTTGCTTGAATATCTCGCGATGAATAACTCCATCTTCTTCTAGTTCCCGAAGCTGCAGGGTCAGCATCCTTTGAGTGACCGCCGGCAGCAGGCGGCGCAGCTCCCCGAACCGCTTTTCCCCGTCCAGCAAGTGATATAAAATTACCCCTTTCCATTTGCCGCCGATGACGTCTAGCGTCGCCTCCACCGGACAGCAATCGTGCCGCCGTGTCCTCGTTTCCCCTGTTCTGATTGTGGCCTGCGCTCCATGATCGCCCATATATCCTCCAATAGTTACATTTTTGTAAGTATAACACATTATTTTGCGTACTTGTTAATTTGTCGCTTATAGCGCATACTGTTCCTGGAAGAAGCGCAACTGTGCCGCTGCTTATGAAAGGAACTAAAAAGACAATGAAGGCATACGAAATACACAACAAACCGGGCCTGGATGCGCTCACCCTGGCTGAACGGCCCAATCCGACTCCAGGGCCAGGGCAGGCGCTGCTCAAGATGCGTGCCGCGTCTCTCAACTATCGCGACTTGCTGGTTGCCAAAGGACGCTATGGCAGCGAGGGACGGACCCTTGCGCCGTTTGTTCCGCTTTCGGACGGCGTGGGCGAAGTGGTCTCTTTAGGCGCAGGGGTGTCGCGAGTGAAAGCCGGAGACCGCGTCGCCGGGGCGTTTATGCCGGGCTGGATCGCCGGGGAGTTCACGCAGGAAAAGGCCGCCTCGGCTTTGGGTGCCGGGAGCGTGGATGGCGTGCTGGCCCAATATGTGGTGCTGCCGGAAGAGGCCCTGGTGCCGGTGCCGGAGCATCTGACCGACGAGGAAGCCGCGACTTTGCCCTGCGCTGCCGTCACCGCCTGGTACTCGCTGCTGGTTGGCGGCGACCTCAAGCCGGGCCAGACTGTTCTGCTGCTGGGGACAGGGGGCGTGTCTTTGTTCGCCTTGCAGTTCGCCAAAAGCGCCGGGGCGCGCGTGATCCTGACCAGCCGCAGCGATGAGAAACTGGAACGGGCGCGGGCGCTGGGGGCGGATGAAACAATCAACTACAACGCGACGCCGGATTGGGACGCGCGGGCATTAGAACTCACCGACGGCAGGGGAGTGGATTATGTCGTGGAGGTGGGCGGAGCAGACACGCTGAGCAAGTCCCTGCGGGCCGTGCGCTGGGGCGGGCAGATCAGCCTGATAGGCGTGCTGAGCGGCTTTGCCGCCGAGATTAGCACCGCAAGTATCCTGAGCAAGAATGTCCGGGTGCAGGGCGTGTATGTCGGCTCGCGGGAGATGTTTGAGCAGATGAACCGGGCCATTGCGCAAAGCAGGCTGCGGCCCATCGTTGACCGCGTGTTTCCGTTTGCCGAAGCGCGGGAGGCATACGACTATCTGGAAAGCGGCCAGCACTTCGGCAAGGTTGTTGTTGGTTTTTAAGCTTCTGCGCTGTGACAGTTTATGAGAGGAAGTTAGCAAGATGAATACAAACTCAGACTCTGCGAAGTCTTACCCCACCGCGTCAATTACCCGCGCGGCGGCAAGCGCGCTCCTTGACGCCGCGCGCGGGGCTGCCGAAGCGATGGGCATTGAGGTGGCTGTTGCGGTCACCGATGCTGCGGGCAGCTTGAAAGCGTTTGAGCGGACAGACGGTGCGCCGTTTCTTACGGTTGAAGTGGCTGTCAACAAAGCCTGGACGGCGGCGTCCTATGGCCTGGCGACCCATGTTTGGAACTCGTACCTTGCGAGCGACCCCCAAGCCGCGCCGCTTGCGCATATTCCGCGCTTGATGGCTGTCGGGGGCGGCTGTCCGGTGCGGGAAGGCGGCCTGCTGGTAGGCGGAATTGGCATTTCGGGCGGCAATGCTTTGCAGGATCAGCAGGTCGCGGAAGCCGCGCTGAAGCGGCTGGGTTTTGATGGGCCTGGGGACGCTGGCTCTTCTTCGTGAGCGGCGCTGCCATGCCCATACACAGCGCTCACAAGCGCAAAGCAAAACGCCAACAAGCGCAAAGCATCGGCGTGTAACAGGCGTTTCCGCGTTGTTCCTAACGTGTTCCAACGACGGAATAATTTCTTCCGTCGTTGGGCAGGGCTTGCAAAGCCAAACGAACGCCCACGCAAAGCGCGCGGAACGCTGGGGCGGCGCGTGCGGCTAGGTAGGAAATTGGCTTGTGCTAGGCGGGAGATTGGCGGCGCAGGCCACGCCAAAAGGCCGCATGCCCTGCATGCCCACGGCCCAAACGCGCCGCGCCGGACAAGCATGCCAGGGCTGTCCCGCGCTGCCCGGCACGTTGGGCACGGCGCACGGCGGCGACATATTCGCGGGCGCAGCGGCCTCGCCAGTAGGGCTGCCCCTGAGTAGAATGGAGCAAACGCGGCAGCGTTGCCCGGAGGCGCAGGTTCTTTTCCAGGCCCGCATGGGTGAACTCGTTTTGACGCGCCCATTGGGTGGTCGTAGTTTGATGCTCCTCGCGCACCGAAGCGCAGACATAAGTGGTGCCAGCACTCGCCCCCAAAAAGGCGACGCGCCGAATCAAATCCACGTCTCCGGCGGTGGGAAACAGAGGGTCAAAGCAGCCCGCTTGGAAGAACGCCTCGCGGCGCGGCCAGGTGGCCTGCGGGGGCAGCACTTCCCCCACAAACAGCAGCGGAAAAACATCGGCAGGAACCTGGGGCTGCAATGTATCCGACTGCCCCAGCCGCTCGTTGTGGATTTGGTAGCCGCCGTAGACCAGAGCGGGCGGGGTGGCCTGAGCCTCCTGAATAACCTGGAGAATGGCGGCCATCGCGCCGGGGAGCAATGCGTCGTCATCGTCTAAAAACAAGAGCCAGTTCCCCTGCGACACAGCCGCGCCGGTATTGCGGGCGACGCAGCGCTCGGTGCGGAACGTATGGAGCACCTGCACGCGCGGGTCGTTCATCCAGGGGGCGGGGGCGAGCGGCTCACCGTAGTCGTTGACGACAATGTGTTCAAACGCAGCGTCTACTTGCTGGTCAAGAATGCTTTGCACGCAGCGGGCGCGCAGGTCTTCGCGGTGGAACGTCGGGGTGACAATGGAAAAGAATGGCTTCACGGCAGGCAGTTCGGCAGGGGCGAGCCGCTTTCCTGCAAGAAAGCCCTGACCTGACTTTGCGCGCAAAGCGAAAACAACTCACACAATTGTTTCTACCAGAAGCCGAGAGCGCGGGTCTAGCTGAGAAAGGTCTTCAATCTCAAAGCGGTTGCCGTCAACGTCCAGCAAAAGCAGGTGCGTTTCGGAAAGCCAGACGGCATTCTCCTGGAGGTTTTGGGTGACAAAGTCGCGCGAGCCACGGTCGGTCAGGACGCTCCAGTAGGTGACGCCAAACTCCTGCCGGGCCTGCGTCACGGCCTCCACGCGGGCGGTGAGGTAGCGCAAACGCACTTCTTGAAGGACGGCTTCGCGCGAGTCGGGGGCGAGTTGGTCTAGGGTTGGCAGCAAGGCAATCTCGTTGCCTTTGGCGTCTAGCAAGGCGAGGTACTGGCCGGGCTGGGACAGGGGCGCGGCCCACACGGGCTTGACGGTGGGGTAGGAACGGTCATCAGCGACAGTCAGGCGCAGGCGGTCTTTGGGTTCATAGAAGAGTTTCAGGGTGCTGGGGTGCATGGCGTGTTCC
>JAABUJ010002681.1_pt1 | contig 21341 bp, 26 predicted proteins | sample 5559131 | NCBI WGS metagenome assembly JAABUJ01 (sample SAMN10711875, study PRJNA513366) | rock metagenome | isolation source: Antarctica rocks | place: Antarctica: Victoria Land, Mt New Zealand nord | collected 2016-01-07 | reverse complement strand
AAAGCAGGCGCTGCTCTCAGCGGCCCAACAGTGTTTTGACCGCTTCAACCAGTGTCCGCAGAACATCCTGTCCGTGATTGGCTCCAATGCCAAAAGAGTTGCTTGATTGTACTTAGTCTTCACCATGAGATGCTGCTGGGTGACGAAGTAGTGGGCGAAGGTTTCGATCCACTGCGCAGCACTCTTCCGCTGGCCAGTGACTTCTTCGTCGCGAATCCGCTCGGCGATATCGACCATTGCTCGCTCCTTCGCAGCGGGTCGCGCTGCGCTTCTCAAACGTGAAATGTCTCCAACACTGAGAGGTAAACTGCGAGATGCACTGATCGGCTCCCGTCGCCAGAGAGCCATCGGGAAGCGGGGCATGGCCTGAGGCGTCCGTGTTTACGGTCAGCAGTTCCAGCTCGCGCGTTGCGCGTGAGTGACGGTGATCGTCAGAAGGAACGACCGTGCGCCCGCGCGGCTTGGGTTCCGGGCGGTCATTCGGTGGGGAAGCGGAGGCTCCCCCACCGAAACAAGGGCGGCGATTACGCTTTACTGCCCTGATCGGGCCATTTGTCGTCCCCTTCAGCATGGCCGTGCTCGTCACTCGCGGCGCCATAGTAGGGATACATCGGGTAGCCACCGTACCCCATTCCCCAGAATGGCATGTACCCGTAGTAGCTGCCCAGCGTACCCCAGTATGCGGGCTCGGGGCCGAGCTTCGGATCGTATCCGGGTGCCCCGATTACGCGCTCCTGCGTCTCGTTGATATGCACATCGTCGCCGGAGATGCGGGTGATCGCGTCAACGGGGATAAGGAAGTGCCGCTCCCCGAGACCAAGGAAGCCACCCGCCTCGACCTGGAGATAGCGCACCTTCTGCTCATCGCGGTCGATCATCAGGCCGTCGACTTTGCCGATGTCTTTGCCGTTGCGATCCTTGACGGTCCGCCCGCGAATGTCCTCGGCGGGGTCCCGGACGGTCAGGTCGGAGTCCCCGAGCTTGACCAGTCGTTCGTGTGGACCTTGCGTCGTGTGTGTCATGAATGTCTCCTTCGCTGTTGTCCTCGCCACCGTATTGGCTACTCTGGACAGTGGTTGGACGGGATTTACCGCGCTGCCATATGCCTCTGCCTACCTCATGTGACGCTCATCATCAGCGGAGCATGAGCGGTGCGACAGTGCGCCCTGCTGGTTGTAACCCGGGGCCTCGTTTGAGCGGACAATGATCCATTGCCGGACATGAGTATGCGGCCCTCCGTTGGTCCGATTCCATCGAATGGATAAACACCCAATAGGCATTTCCCTCCCAATATCGCTACACAATTGAGGGCAACTGCCCTGCCGTGACGCATGCACGGCGATCAGGAGTCCTCGCCCGGCAGGGAGAAATGACCACCACCGCGCGGCGGCATGTTCGTCCCTGTGGCGGATTCGCCCTCGCTCGGGTCGTACCATTGCTCAGCTGCGGCGGTCGGCGGGGTCACGGTCATCGTCGTGTCGAGCGATTCGCTCGCCCCTTCGTCATAGCCGAGCGGCGCGGGTGGCGATGCCTGCAATGCGGCGGCATGCTCGCCGGGTAGCGCGCTGCCTGCGGTTCGTTCGCCGCCTTTGATCGTCGGGCCGGGTACGGCGCCGCGTCGGTATGGCATGGATATTTCCTTTCTCATTCAGTCGCTCACGCGCAACATGCACGCGGGCATTGCATCGCATGGCTCGTGGCTACGTTCGGTGCAGCCAGGGGATTACCGGAGCGGCGTGCGGCGCGACCAGGAGGCTTCCGGTGTCGGAACGTTCTCCTGCCCGGATTCCGGGTCCGGCATGTCCAGCTGGGCGGTCGCCCCAGAGGAACGCGATCGGGTCAGGTCCGGCACGAGCGGGCTCGCCGCACGCCAGCGCACAATGTCCTCGGTGTGCTCCGGATAGTGCTCGTACGTCGTGCCGCGCACCCAGTCGGCGCGCACTTCCGCTTTCCCATCGAGCATCTCGACGAGCGCCTTGTGCGCGGAGAGCGCCCGATTGCGCGCCTCATTGACGGTGAGGTGCGTGTCCGCCATGTGGTTGAGGTCGTTGAACTTCTGGTCGTGGATCGGCCACTCAGGCTCATCACCGCGCAGAATCTGCATGACGACACGCGTCGTCTCCCGATCCCACGCCGCGACATGCGCGAGGATATCCTTGACGGACCATTGACCGGAGACGCCCGGCGCATCCATCAGCGATTCGGGGAGGAAGGTGCTGCTGTCCATGAAGGCGCGCCATGCCTTGTCAATATCGCGCAGCACGCGCGCCTTCTCGCCGACCCGCTCGCGCTGTCGCATCCGTTCTTGTGTCGCCTCGGCTGTGGTGGCTGTCATGCGTTCTGCTCCTGTTGGTTGTGCGTGCCGCAGTCAGTGCGTACGCCCCTCGGTTGGCTCGGACACGCGATCGTCGTATCCCGCCCGCCCGTCTGGCAGACGGACAGATGCGTTTCGCTCGCAGGCTGGAAAGCCTGCATTACCACCGTGGGAACCGCGACGAATGACCGACCGGCTTTGAGACGCAACCCAGACGGACGGCCACGGATGACCAGTCCACCCGGTCGAGCGTCCACGTCAGCAGGAGAAAGCGCGTCGTGTGGGATGGGCCATGCGTGCGCCCCCACTGGAGGAGGGCGAGGGCCGTCGGATCCGTGCTGGCGTTGATCTGCAGATATTCCTCCGCTTCCGCCCGGAGGGCGGATATCCCGCCCTCGTCGGCGCTCTCTTGCAGATGGCGGGCGTTCTCGTGATCGGTGGTGAGCCACCGGTCCACAATGACGGTCGGTTCGTTCGGTTCCACCGGCGGATCAGTCTGTCGTATCATCGTGTACCCCCAGCCAGGCAATCGTCAACAGGAAGGCGCTCTCTTCCAGCGCCTCCACCGTGTGCGGCACATCCCGCTCCAGACTCACCAGCCGCCCGACCGGCAGGTCCACATTGGTTCCGGCGGTCTGCAGTCGCACATGCCCCACCAGAGTCTGCACGCTGATCCGTCCCGCCGCCCGGTGTTCCTCCATCCGGCCACCCGCCCGCAGCGCGATGAGCACGACCCGGAAATCAGGCTCCTTGACCAGCGTCTTGGCGTTGCGGTCGCCCTGATGCCACCCGACTTCTTCGTGCAGCAACTGCGTCACTTCGCGCGCAAGGTCAAAGGCGAGTACCGGGCTGTCCATCCGCTGTGGCGGGCGCTCGCTCGTCCCGGTCGTCTCACCGGGTGGATGGGACTTGGACCGTGGATGCAACGGGGATGGATAGTCGGTTGCCATGTTTCCCTCCTTGACTGTCAATGATTATGCCGGTCGCTCATCCCGCGCATCGCGATCCCGACCGCGTTGGCGGTCAATCGGCGGGTTTCTCGCCCAGAAAATGACTGAGCAGGCGCGTCAGTTCCTGCATTCCCCGCACGCGCTCGGCGACCTCGTTGGCGGCGATGCGCTGCCGGATCGTCTCGCGCGGCAACATGTTCGCGCACTGTTGCGCGCGTTCCGCCAGCGTCGCGGCTGCGGCGAGGTCCTCCGCGAGCGCGCGCACCCGCGCCCTGATCGTCTCCATTGTCGGGATGAGCGTCGCGAGCACCTGATCCAGTTCACCGGCTACCGCCAGTGCGTGTAATTGATCCACTTCCGCCGTCAGCATCGCCACGCGGTGCGCGTTCGCGCTATCGAGCGGTGCGAGTGCATCCAACCGCTCCGCCAGGTGCGCGACCTGCTCCTCGGCCTCTTCGAACGCCGCCTCGCGCAAGCGTGTCTGCACGACCGCATAGGTCAGCCGGTCCGCGTGCAGCAGGAAGCGTGCATCATCGAGGGCGATTTGCTCCCGCGTATAGGCGGTCTGGTCGTTCATCGCTCATCCTCCCGGCTACCGCGTTGTTTCGATGCGAATCCGTCCTTTTCGTCACGCAGTCTCCGTACCACTCTTCTCACCGTTGCGTCTCCTGTTCCTTCATGCAGCCCCTCAATCCCCGCCGTTCGTCGCGAGCACCGCTGGCACATACTGCCGGATGGTTTGACCGATCCGCCCCTTCCGCCAGTCCGCGCCGAACTGATCCAGCGGGATGAATCGAACGGGAAAGGTCCGCCACGAGAGCAACCGCCAGCGCCACTCCGGCGGCTCGTCTGATGGTGTGGGCAGGATCAACCCCGCGCCGCGCAGCCACCGACCCGGGCCCGCACATCGGCCGATCCCCTCGACGTCACGCCAGCGCACCGCCGTGCCGCCGCTCCGCGTGGTGTAGACCAGGCGGGTAGCGCTAATCGTCAGTGCGGTGCCCCGCAGGACGCGGCTCCATGTCAACATCGTCGCCCAGAAGAGCGGATAGAGGAGCGTGCCGAAGAGGGTGGTCACCGTCGGTAACGAGCGGAGGTGGATACCCGTGAATGTCCACCAGACGAGCGTGGTGACGAGGAACGTGCAGAACCAGAAGGTGACGGCGCGGCGGCTGCGCCACGATGGATGGAAGACGGTCTCCTCGCCAGCGGCGAGGACGGGTGTGGCGTCTGTCGGCATGATCCCCTCGCCATGCTCTTTCCTCGCGGGCGCTGCGACGGGCAGCGCACCCGATTCACCATGTGTTGGGGGGCGATGCCGCGCTATGCCGTGGCACCCGGTATCCGGCGGTCGCGCCACCGGGCGGTCACCTTCCCGTCCCGGCATTGAGCCGTGATCGGTTCCACCTGGCCCCGGTTTGGCACCCGCGCCGCCGACCATCGGATCGGCCCTCCTGTTCATGTACTGCCACCTCTCGATGTCGCGTGTGTCCGCGCTGCGGTATCGCAAACCGGCGCTGTGTACCCTACGACGAGACCGCGATGGCCGGGGCTTCCGTGTTCACGGTCAGCAGTTCCGATCCGACACTGACGATCGTGTGGGCGTCAATCGGCGTGCTTGTCCCACCCATGCCAAGCATCCCGCCCTTGTGTGCATCGAGTCGGGTGATCTCACCACTCACGGGATCGATCTCGACATGGCTCACCGTGCCGAGGAACGTGCCGGCATGATCCACGACTTTCAGTTTGCCGAGCGCATCAAGGTCGCGCAGGTCATCCGCTGTGGCGCTGCCGCTCGGGGTCTGCGTCGCCGCGCTGCTCGCGATCGTGATCGCATCGGCGCCGACACTCTGCACCGCATCGAAGCGGACGATGAAGGCCCCATCGTCACCTTTGACGCGCAACGCGGCGACCCGTCGTGCCGTCAGATCGAAGAGCGGCTGCTCGACCTGCCCAAGTTTCGTACCCTCTTGAAGAGAGACGATAGCCATGCCTTTAAGCGTGTTTGCGTCCATGCTCATGACTCCTTGTTCGCACTGCTGCGGCGCGTGATCGTGGTCTCGATCAGGGCCGTGAGGATAAAGAAACCGAACAGCATACTGGCGGCGAGCCCCGCCGCGACGAAGCGGCGCACCACCGTACTGATGCTGCTTTTTTCCATGTCCGCACGCGCTTCCAGCCCGGCGCGCTGCGCGTGCGTGAGGGTGATCGTCAGGGGGACGACGGTGCGCCCCCATGGCTTGGGTCCCGGTCGGCGCCGGGGTGGGGATCGGCCGTCCTGTGTCGTGGTCATGCGATTACTCCTCGCGTCGCGCATCCACCAAGCGGTGCATGTCGGTCTGCGACCCAAGAGGTTTTCGCATCGCCTGCGCCCTGCGGCGCGGACCACAATGTCGAGAGTGTCGAGCGGTGGTCAAGAACTTGACATGATCAGGATACCACCGATTTCCTCCGCACGGTGTCATTTGCTGGTGAAAATGCTCAAACAGCGTTGAATGTGTAGGTTTCTCCAAATTCCTTCGGATATGACGTGGACCCGTTCGTAATGTGTTACGCTGTTCGGGCAACGCTGATGACGATCAGGCGCCCCATGGGAAGGTGGTCCACAGCCGCTCCTCGCCCGTGTTGTCTCATCCAGCGGTTGCGGGAAGAGGGCCCGATGACGGCCCCGATGATCGCGATTTTGGATAATGATCCCTCCTTTCTCTCCTTGATGCACGCGCTGCTCACCGATGAAGGCTACCGCACCCTGCGCTGTCGTCCGGACGACGTGGTATCCGCGCATGCATTGGTGAAGCGTGCGCGCCCCGCCCTCGTGATTCTCGACCTCTGGTTGGCGAAGCGTGAGGATGGCTGGGCATTCCTCACGCGTCTGTGGGACGACCGCGAGACCGCGCGGATCCCGGCGCTCATCGTCACCGGGGAGCCGGTGGTGCTGCCGGAGCACGCCGCAGTGCTGCACGCGAAGCATTGCCCGATCGTGTGGAAGCCGTTCGACTGGCAGGACCTGCTGACGGCGGTTGCGACGATCCTCGACGTCCCCCACCAACCAACGGTGACAGCCTTCCCCGCCGACCCCGAAGGGCGGCCGTACTGTCCCGAATACGCGGTCTTCATGAATCACATCGCGCGATTGGGGTCGGCTGAATCCGACCGCACCGCGTAGGAGTAGAGAAACAGATGGAACGTCCAAAAATGCGTATGCGAATGGGTGCAACGGTACACAGTATCGAACTGGGTGCGACGGTATGGAGCGCGGATCGCGAAGAGGTGGGGAAGATTGACCAACTCGTCGTTGATGTGCACACGCAGACGATCGAGTCGTTCATCCTGCGGACCGGGCGATTCTACAATCACGATTATGTCGTGCCGATCGAGACGATCGCGCGCGAGGATGCCGACCATACCCTCCATCTCGCCTTCACCACCGCGCAGGTGCGCGCGATGCCCGAATTCGCGCAGCAGAACTTCGTCGTCGCCGAGAATACCGCGCAGACGGAGTGGCGCTACCTGATCCCCGCAGGACAGGGCGGCGGTGGAGGGATGGTCCTTCCGACGCAGGGCGCCGCGTCCGCTGGTGGGGAACGGGTGTACGATCCCGGAGGCGATGGTTTGTTTGGGGTCGAAGACCCGACGGATGAGACCGTGATGACGGAGAGCAGCCTCGGCGTGTGGGATTATCGCGTGGGTACGGGCACGAAGGTGGTCACGCGGGACGATCACGCCATCGGCATCCTGCATACGGTGGAGATTGATGCGGATGGCAAGCCGACGGGAATTGTCGTGGCGACCGGGCTGCTGCACCGCGATCATCGCGCGATCCCGCTCGCACAGATCCACTCAGCGGACGCGGAACAAGTTGTCCTTACCCTGACCAGGGATGCGTACGAGGGCATGGCGGTATAAATCATGCGGGCATTCTTTCCCTGCCAGGGAGATGCGCTTCTGCCTGAATGACCACGGGGGTGCGACGGTATCCAGAAGCGTTGTCGCCTCTTCGCCACGCCTGTCGCTGTCTGCCCGCGTGTGTACCTGGAGAAAGAGAGTCACGATGTCCCGCCACATCCTTGTCCCCCTCGACGGCTCGCGACTCGCAGCCACCGCCGTCCCCTACGCCCTCACCCTTGCCCGCGCCGCCGATGCCCGCATCAGTCTCCTCGCCGTCGTCGCCTCTCCCCCTGATCACGCCGGACTGCCGAGCGCCACCGCGCAGGAAGATGATGAACGGCACGTCACCGAAAGTACCTCCTACCTGGAGTCCGTCGCGGCCGCCATGCGCGCGGATGGCTTCGCAGTGACGACGGTCGTCCGTCACGGCAACCCGGCGAGCGAGATCCTCGCCGCGAGCGAGGGCGAGGAATACTCGCTGATCGTCATCAGTACCCATGGCCGAACGGGACTGGAACGCCTCCGCATCGGAAGCGTCGCACAGCATGTCCTGCGTCACGCCATCATTCCGACCCTGGTGGTGCGACCGGGTAACGACGCACCTACGGAAGGCGCGGCGGCGATCGCCGGGGTCACTGTGACGCTCGACGGCTCGGCGTTAGCGGAGGAAGCGCTGCCGGTCGCGACGCGGATCGCCACCGCGCTCGCGATCCCGCTGACGCTGCTGCGGATCATCCCGAGCCTCACCTCGCTCGCGAGCGCCGGATGGGGCGCCGGGTACGCCGCCTACTATCCTGTCACCGACGAGATGGAGGCCGACGAAGACCAGGGGGTCAAGAAATACCTCGAAGCGGTCGCGACACGCTTGCGGGCATCGGGTTTGGAGGTGGGCACCTGCTGGGAGCACAGTGTGACAAGCCGTGCTGCGGAGATGATCGCGGCAGCCCTGGCGACGCAGCCAGCGGGGATCGCGGTGATGGCGAGCCACGGACGTGGTGGCGTGCTGCGCTGGGCGCTCGGCAGTACGGCGGAAGAGGCGCTCGATCAATCACCGTGCCCCATCCTCATTCTGCGGGCGGGAACAGCGGAGAAAACCTCATGATCGCGATGAAACGGGTGTATGAGCCTGCGGCCAAAAGCGACGGTTATCGCGTGCTCGCCGAACGGCTCTGGCCGCGCGGCGAAAGCAAGGTCAAAGCCAAACTCGATGCCTGGGAAAAGGAGGTCGCGCCCTCTGCCGACTTGCGCCACTGGTACGACCACGACCCGGACAAATGGACGGAGTTCCAATCCCGCTACGAGCGCGAACTGGCGACCCCGGCAGCACAGGCGATCCTCGATGACCTGACGGAACGGGCGCGGCACGGCGCAGTCACGCTCGTCTATGCGTCGCACGCGGGCGAGATCAGTAATACGGCGGTGCTCCTGCGACTGATTCAGGAGCGCCTCGCGCACACGCACGAGAAGCGCGCATCCACTTGAGTCTGCGCCGGGGCCGACTGCACTGCGGTGCGAGAGGGATCAATGCCACACTATACCTATCTACTCATCGGCGGCGGGATGACTGCCGACGCCGCGACGCAAGGCATGTCATCGCCGGACTCGGTATCACGCCGAATGTGGTGTTGGCACAGCAGGCAGGGCTGATCGAGGACAACGGGATGGCGGTGAACGGCGTCGAGGTGGACGGCTCGCTGCGGACGAGCGATCCGGCTATCTACGCCGCCGGGGATGTGGCCAACTTCGCCAACCCTGCTCTCGGCGTACGTGTGCGCGTGGAACATGAAGACAACGCCAACACGATGGGGCGCATGGCGGGGCGGGCGATGGCAGGCAGCGCCGAATCCTACGATCACCTGCCGTTCTTCTCCTCCGACCTCTTCGACCTGCGCTACGAGGCGGTCGGGCAGGTGGACGCGCTGCTGGATGTGGTGGCCGATTGGCGGGAGCGGCATCGCGAGGGCGTGCTCTATTACCTGCGCGACGGTCGGGTGCGCGGGGTGCTGCTGTGGAATATCCGGGGGCAAATAGATGCTGCCCGGCGGCTGATCGCTGAGCCGGGACCCTTCCGCCCCGAGGATCTGTGCGGGCGACTGCCGGAAAAGCCGCCGTGATGACCGGAGCAGTCACGCCGCTGGTGCGCGTGCATACCGTCGCCCTCATGGACTGTCGTCAGAAGGCCGACGCGGATGACCCGGTCGGCAAGGAGAATCGGTCATGGAAAGCAAAGCCAAACTCTTCGGCCATCCGATCCATCAAATGCTAATCGTCTTTCCGTTGGGCCTGCTCGCCACCTCCCTCATCCTCGATATCGTGTACTTGATTACGGACAGCGGAAAGTGGGCGCAGGCTGCCTTTTATGACATGGGCATCGGCATCATCGGCGGCCTGCTCGCCGCACTCTTCGGCCTGATTGATTGGCTGGCGATTCCCGGCGGCACGCGGGCGAAGTCGATCGGCGCGCGGCACGGCCTGGGCAACCTGATCGTTGTCGTGCTCTTCGCCGTGAACTGGGCGCTCCGCACGGGGAATCCCCAGGAGCCAAGCGTGGTCTCGATTGTGCTCTCCTTCGTCGGTATCGGCCTCGCCCTGATGACTGCGTGGCTCGGCGGCGAGTTGGTGGATCGGTTGCGGGTTGGGGTGGATGACGGCGCGCATCTCAATGCCCCGAGTTCCCTCTCCGGTCGCCCGGCAAGTGAAGGGATGACTGGCGCACAGCATGGCGATTAGCGAACGGTCAGTGCGGAATGGACGATGCTCGATCAGGGAGAGAGGCAGATGAATCGCATCGCGCTCCGCGCACGCGGTACCCAGCACTTCGCGTATAGTGGGCGGTCATTGCTGGTCACCAATCTCGATGGTTGTGTCGCCGGGCAGGGGACGGAGGGGTTCTATTTCGAGAACACGCGGCTCCTGTGCCGTGATGAACCGACCGCGAATGGCGCGGCGTTGCGGACGATTGCCGCCAGTCCTGTCTATGGACATGGGTTGTTCTCCTATGCCCTCCTGCCGCAGGATACGCATGCGGCCGATGGTGATGTGGTGATGCAGATCAGCCGCTTCGTCGGTCCGGGCATGCGCACCGTACTGCGCGTCGAGAACTATCACCCCAGCCGTGAACGCCATCTCGATCTCGCCATCCGTCTCGCCGCGGATTTCGCGGACTGGGATGAGGTGGAGCGGGGCGAGCGGCAGCAGACCGAGCCGGTGACGACGACGTGGGACGAAGCGTGCCGGGAACTCTGTTTCCGCTACGGTCATGCCGATCTCGATCGCGCGGTCGCGGTCCGTGTCGAGCGCTCACCCGTACCGGTGCGGTTCGCGGATGGTGTCCTCGTCTTCTCCCTCGTCTTGCCACCCCATGCGCCCGTTGCGATCCACCTCGCTGTCGAGCCGATCTTTGATGGGCAGCGGCACCCCGCGCCGCCCGCCACCTTCGATGACACACAAACCGCGCTGGGTCGGGTGCGCCAGCAGCTTCGGGACGAGGCGCCGCGTCTGATCTCGACGAATACCACGGTTGCCCGCGCCTGGCAGACCGCCGTGGTTGACCTCGCCTCGCTGCCGCTCGGGCTACCGGAAGGCCCGGCCGCCCCGATCGCCGGCCTGCCCGTCTACCAACAGTTCTTCGGCCGCGACACCTTGACCATCGGTTGGCAGGCGCTCCTCGCCATGCCGACGATGCTCCGCGACGCGCTCCGGGCGAACGCCGCGCGGCAAGGCACGACCACGGACACTTGGCGAGACGAGGAACCGGGCAAGATGATCCACCAGGCCCGCTGGGGCCCCCTCTCCCTCCTCGGTATCGATGCGTTCGCGCGCTACTACGGCGATTATGCGACGCCGCCGGACTTTCTCATCATGCTTGGGCAGTATCTGACGTGGACCAATGACCGCGCGACCGTCCGGGCGCTGCTTCCCGCCGCACGACAAGCGATCTAGTGGTTGGAGCGGATGGGGGACGCGGACGGCGACGGTTTCCTCGAGTATGTGACCCGCTCCGAGCAGGGCGTCAAGAACCAGGGATGGAAGGATAGCTGGGATGCGATCACCGACGAGTGGGGCGCAGTCGTCCCGAACCCGATTGCCACCTGCGAGTTGCAGGCCTATTGGTACGTCGGTCTCCAGCAGGCGGCCTATGCCTTCCTCGCCCTCGGTGCGGTGGGTGAGGCGTGGGTGCTGTTCCGGAAGGCGCGCGCCCTCAAGCGACGGTTCGACGCGGCGTTCTGGATGGAGGACGAGGGATGTTACGCGCTCGCCCTGGGGCCGGATAAGCGCCCGGTCCGCTCCATCAGTTCGAATGCGGGGCATCTCCTCGCGTGCGGCATCGTGCCGCCGGAGAAGGGCGTGCGGGTGGCACGGCGTCTCATGCAACCCGACATGTTCAGCGGCTGGGGATCCGCACGTTCTCCAGCGATCACCCATCCTACAACCCCCTCAGTTACCACCTCGGCAGCGTCTGGCCGGTCGAGAACGGCACGATCGCGCTGGGCTTCGCGCGCTACGGCTGCTGGGACGAACTCCACCGGTTATCTGAGGGCATCTTTGCCGCCACCGATCTCTTCGTGGGAAACCGGCTGCCGGAAGTGATCGGCGGGTTCCCGCGGGACGCGGCGCATCCGCATCCGGGCATCTATCCCGGCGCGAACGAGCCGCAGGGGTGGTCGGACAGCGCCATCATCCTCTTCGTCCAGGCGCTCCTCGGCCTCCTGCCGATCGCACCGCTCGGTGTGCTGCTCGTCGATCCGCACCTGCCGCCATGGTTGTCGGATCTGCGTCTGGAAGGGATCCGTGTCGGGCAATCCCGGCTCGATCTCGCCGTCACGGGGAGAACGCAGGGCAGGTCGCGTTACCGGGTGACGGGTCGCGCCGGACATGTGCGCGTGCTGCGACAATTGGCGCCGCAGGCGCCGGAGATTGGGCTTGGCACGCGCGTGCTGACGGCCCTCGATTCGCTCGTCCATTTGTGACCGGGCGAGGATGCAGAAGGGGGCGACTGATGACAGACCGCGAGCAGAACGAACAACGACAGCGCCAGATTACCACGCTGCTTGACTATCCGGGGATCGGCGCGCTCACAGTGGGAGCGATTGCCAGAAACATGGGTATCTCGGTGGGGGAGGTCCACACGCTGCTCGATGCGATGGTGGCATCGGGCCAGCTGGCACGACGGACGGATGATCGCTTCGCGCGGCCTGATCCGGTGCGCGATGGTGGTGCGGATCACCAGGCGAAACTGCGGGCAGGGATCTGAAGCGGATGATGGCCACCGGTATGGACGATTGGCAGGAACAACTCAGGAGAGAGTCATGAACGCTGAACAGCAATCGCAGCCGAAGATCTGCCTAATCGCCGCGCTGTCAGAAAACTGTGTCATCGCCCGGGACGGGAAAATTCCCTGGCAGCTGCCCGGCGATGCGAAACGGTATCGGGAGAAAATAGACGGTCGGGTGATCATCGTCGGCCGGAAGACCTTTGACCGGACGTACCGGAATGATGTGAGTATCGTCGTGACGCGGCAGGACGACTATCTGCCGCCGATTCCCGCAACGATTGTCCATACCGTTCGTGATGCCCTGCGTGTCGCGCGGGAGAAGCTCGCCGACGTTCGCGCCGAGAAGCGGGATGAGATCTTTGTCATCGGTGGCGGCGAGATATTTCGACAAACGATTGACACCGCAGACAAACTCTACCTGACGATCATTCATCAGACGATTGCGGGCGATACGTTTTTCCCTGATTACGCAGCGTTCACCAGAACGGTGTTCGAGGAAACGCACGAAGAGAATGGCTATCACTATACCTTTCTCAGTCTGGAACGAGCGCTCGTCTGACAGGGGGAGAGGAAGCGTTGGTCGCACGGCGCACCAATGGACAGTCACGAAGGAGTGATGCTCTATGCAGATTATCTTTGCCAGTCTCGGCTTTCCTCTCTGGTTGCGCCTCGCCCACTACGTCAACCTCCTCTTCGTTGGCCTTCTGATCCGCAGCGGCGTCGAAATCCTCGGCGCGCACCCGCGCTTCTACTGGAACGATGGCTGTGCGCCCGGGTCGGAGTGGATCAAGTTCACGAAGAAGACGGTGCCGACCGAGCCGGGCGTTATCTACACGGGGCGCGATGAGGAGATGGCGATCTCCCCGCTCCTCGCCCTCCCCGGCAAGAAGAACCTCGGCCTCGGCCGCCACTGGCACGGCGTCTCCAACATCTTCTGGCTGCTCAATGGCATTATTTATGTCATCCTGCTCTTCACGACGGGCGAGTGGCAACGTCTCATCCCCACCACCTGGTCCATCTTTCCGGGGGCGTGGCACGCGCTTGTGACCTATCTGCATTTCCAGGTCCCGCCGCTGGCCGACTTCCGCCCCTACGATCCCTTGCAGCAACTGACCTATGCCTTCGTCGTTTTCGTGCTCGGGCCGGCGATGCTGCTGACCGGCATCGCCATGTCCCCCGCGATCGCCGCCAGCGCCCCCTGGTACATCAAACTGTTCGGCGGGCGGCAGGTGGCGCGCAGTCTCCACTTCCTCTGTATGACGGTGTTCGCGGTCTTCGTGATCCTGCACGTCACGCTCGTGTTGGTGGTCCACTTCCGTGAGAACATCGGCAACATCGTGCTCGGCACGCCGAATGGGCACTTCCGGCTTGCCGTCACTATCGCGATCATCGCCCTGCTGATCGTCCTGGCTATCTATATCTGGACCGCGTGGTATTCCCTCCATCATAAGCGTCGGGTGCAGGTTGCCCTCGACCACATCGAAGCGCCGATCAGGACGCTTGCGTTGCACAACATGGCGTCGGGGCAGCACTATCGGGAGTCGGACATCTCCCCCTACCTCTGGGTCAATGGTGCGCCGCCGGGGAGTGAAGAAAGCCCGGAGTTTATCGCGCTGGCGAAGGACGGTTTCCGGGATTGGCGATTGGAAGTGGGCGGACTGGTGGCGCATCCGCTCAGCCTCTCCCTTGATGACCTGCGCGCGCTGCCCATCCAGATACAGATCACGAAACATAACTGCGTGCAGGGATGGTCGGGCGTCGGCAAATGGCAAGGAGTGAGCGTGACCGAGATCCTCAATCGCTGCCAACCGCTGCCCGAGGCGCGCTACCTCAAATTCACCTCGTACGGTTTGGATCAGTTCACGTATGGCGGCAAACCGCGTCGGCCATTCTACGAGGTGATCGACATGCTGCTCGCGACGCACCCGCAGACGATTCTTGCCTACGACCTCAATGATGAGACGCTGCCGTTGCTGTATGGCGCGCCACTCCGCCTGCGGGTCGAGACGCAGTTGGGCTACAAGATGGTGAAGTACCTGCGCTCCATCGAACTGATCGCCGAGTATCACACCGCCGGCGACGGGCAGGGCGGCTCGCGCGAGGACACGATGTATTATGGGCGCGGGGCCGAAATCTGAGCGACTTCGATCCGGCGCGACGACTGGGACGAGCGAGCGCCCGCCGTTGCCTATGGCAGTCGTGGCGCGGTCTTCTCTTCACGAAGGGTTGGCGGATAGATGACGATACCGAGAGACGATGCAACGGTCCCGTGGTCGCACGCCGCGCATGCGAAGGATTCCGCGCTCCTCGCTGCCCGTGCCGCGACATTGCGGGCGCTGCATCACGCCCCGGAACCGCTCGTGCTGCCGAATGCGTGGGATGCGGCGAGCGCCCGGATCGTGGTCGAGGCCGGGTTCCCCGCCGTCGCAACGACGAGTAGCGGCGTCGCCGCCTGCCTCGGTTGGGCCGATGGTGAGCAGACGCCGCCGGTGGAGATGTTCGCCGCGATTGCCCGGATCGCGCGCGTGGTCACGGTGCCGGTGACTGCCGATCTCGAAGGCGGCTATGGACTGGGAGCGGCGGAGTTCGTCGCGCGCCTACTGGCGACGGGCGCGGTGGGGTGCAACATCGAGGACACCGACCGTTCCGGCCAAAGCCTCCTGCGCGATCCGGAGACACAGGCGAATTACCTCGCCGCCGTCAAGCGAGCCGGGCGAGCGGCGGGTGTGGAAATCGTGGTGAACGCGCGGATTGATGTCTTCGTGCGCCAGTTCGGCGAGCCGACAGCGCGCGTGCCGGAGGCAATCCGGCGGGCGCGTCTCTATCTGGAAGCCGGGGCGGATTGCATCTACCCGATCTTTGTCCGGGAAGAAGCGGCCATCGCGGCGTTGGTCGCGGGCATTCCCGGGCCGGTGAATATCTTCGCGCTGCCCGATGGGCCATCGCTTACCCAGCTGGGGGAACTCGGGGTGGCACGGATCAGTTACGCAGGCCGGTTGCACCGGGCTGCTTGCGCGGAGCATCTGCGCTGTGTGCAGGCGATCCGCACCGGTGCGGGCATGTGAAGCGTGTGGCGCGAAGAACGACCATGATCCCAACGGCACGCCGATAATGAGGGGATAACCATGCGCGAACCGGCGTACGATATGGCAATTATTGGTGCAGGCATCCTGGGACTGGCCACCGCGATGGAACTCCTCTCTCGCTTCCCCGCATTACGTCTGATCGTGCTGGAAAAGGAAGCCGCGATTGCCCGGCACCAAACCGGGCATAACAGCGGCGTGATCCACTCGGGCATCTACTACGCACCCGGTTCGCTGAAGGCACGACTCTGCGTGACGGGGAGAGCCAAACTGCTCGCCTTCTGCGATGCGCATGCGATCCCGTATGATCTGTGCGGGAAGGTAATCGTGGCGACGGACGCGGAGGAATTATCCCGCCTCGACCAGCTCGCCGAGCGCGGCCGCATCAACGGCGTGTCGGCTCTGGAGATGATCGGCCCGGAACGGCTGCGCGAACTCGAACCGCATGCGGTCGGAATCAACGCGCTCTATTCACCGGCCACCGGGATCGTTGACTTCTCGCGCGTGGCGCGCGCCTACGCATGGGAGGTGACCGAGCACGGTGGGGAGATTCGCACTAATCATGCAGTGGCTGCCATCACTCAGCGAGATGGCTACAATCGGATCGAGACGTCCGCAGGCGACGTGACGGCGCGCTGGATCATCAGTTGTGCGGGCTTGGAAGCGGATCGCGTTGCCCGCATCACCGGGGCGCCGCGCACGCCACAGATCGTCCCGTTTCGCGGCGACTATTACGTCCTCCGTCCTGAACGGCGCGATTGGGTCAACGGGATGATCTATCCCGTGCCCGACCCTCGCTTCCCCTTTCTCGGCGTCCACTTCACGCGCCGGATGGACGGGGCAGTCTGGCTTGGCCCGAATGCGGTCCTCGCGTTCGCGCGTGAGGGCTACCGGCGCCGCGATGTCAATGTGCGGGATCTCACCGAGATCGTCCGGTATCGCGGCTTCCGCACGCTCGCGCGCCACTACTGGCGAACGGGGATAGACGAGCTGTACCGCGACTTCCGTAAGGCTGCGTTTCTCAAGGCGTTGCAACGGTATATGCCCGAACTGCGGATGGTCGATCTCCTGCCCGGTCCCTCCGGTGTGCGTGCACAGGCGCTCGGGGAAGATGGCGCCCTCGTGGACGACTTCGTGGTCAATGTCGAGGGCGGCGCGTTGCATGTACGCAATGCGCCCTCTCCCGCCGCCACGTCGTCGCTCGCGATTGGCGCGTTGATCGTTGATACGGCGGAGCAGGCGTTCTCCCTCATGTGATCGTGCGGGGGCAATGCGTCGAGGAGCGGCGGATGAACCGGCGATTGCTTGTCCGATCATGATGCGGAGCGTATGCTGGCAGCGTTGTCTGCCCTGCATCCCGTGCGATGCAACGCCGGAGGGTTGCTGGCGATGTCCCCACCGAACCTTCCCGCGCTGCTCGCGGCGCACCCACTCTTCGCGTCACTCACCGTAGAAGAGCGGTCGGCGGTCGGGGCACGGATGGCCGCCCACCGGTATCCCCGCGGGACGATCATTTTCTCTGAGGGGGAGGCCGCGCACGCGCTCCTCCTCGTCGGCAGCGGCGTGGTGCGGGTAGTGAAGCGGTCGCCCGGCGGGCGCGAGCAGACCCTCCTCTTCGCCGATCCCGGGGAGACGTTCGCGGAGGTCTCTCTCTTCGATGGCGGCCCGTATCCGGCGAGCGCCGAGGCTTTCACCGATGTCCTGCTGTACATGCTCCCCGCTGCGGACTTCCGCACGCTCCTGCGGACCATCCCTCGCTTGACGGAGACCGCGCTGGCAATGCTCGCCGCGCGCAACCGGCACCTCACCAAGATCGTCGAGGACCTCGCCTTCCGCCCCGTCATCGGCCGGGTCGCGCGCACGCTGCTCGACGAGCCCCATGAGCAGACGCAGACGCAGATGGCGGCCACCGTCGGCGCCGCGCGGGAGATGGTCAATCGGTCGCTCCACATCCTCGAGCGCGAGGGCGTAATCCGCATGGCGAGCGGCCACATCACAATCCTCGATCGAGAGCGCCTTGCCACGTTTACCGCCGAAATGTGATATTTCTCACAGACTCTTTGCGGTGCAGCGCCTACACTGGATGCGGATGGGACGTCGGCGTCCCACCGCGCGCACCGACGCTGGTGCAAGGAGGGCGGGATAATGAGCGATCGGCGACTCCGCCGCTTGGTTCTCCCGAGCGTGATCCCTCTGTGGCCGGTCGCCGGCCACGACGCGCTGGCCACCCGGTGCACGCTCGTCGGCGACATTCTTCGACGGTTTTGGCAGACTGATGCACGGACTGCGACGGCCCGGTCACGCCGCACGCGGGATCGTCGGTGCGCCAATCAGGGTGTGGCGATGCTGCCACACCGATGGGGATGGCAATGGCGCTATCCGAACACAAGGGAGTGATGGACGATGGCGAACGATGCGGTTCTTTCACGGCGACGGATTCTCGCGGGCGCACTCGGCGCGGGCGGGTTGGGCATCCTCGTCGCCTGTGGCAATCAAGTGGACCAACTGCAGAGCGCACCGTACGCGACGAACGCGGCGCGGAACACCGGCGGCAATGCCCCGGCGGCACCGGGCCAGGCAGCCGCCGCCACGCCCGCCACGCATGGATCGGCGATGGCGGGGATGGACGCCAATGCCATCGGCCAGAGCGCCGGGACGGCCCCCGCATCCGGTGCGACGGCAACTCCAGCCAAAGACTGGAAGATGATGAACCAGATGCACGAGGCGGGCGTCAAGACGTTTCTCGCGCAGCCGAAGACGCTACGCGGCGGCCAACGCATGGAGTACACGATGCAGGACGGCGTCAAGGTCTTCAACCTGACCGCGAAGCCGGTGCAATGGGAGGTGACACCCGGTCAGATGATTGATGCGTACGCCTATAACGGTGTTGTGCCCGGTCCGGAGATCCGCGTCACCCAGGGGGACAAGGTGCGCGTCATCCTCACGAATGAACTGGACGAAGGCACGGCGATCCACTGGCACGGCCTCCTTATCCCCAACGCGATGGACGGTGTTCCCTTCATCACCCAGCCGCCGGTCAATCCAGGCGAGACGTTCACCTACGAGTTCACCGCGCGCAATCCCGGCTCGCACATGTATCACTCCCATATGAACAGCGCGGAACAGGTGACGAAGGGATTACTCGGCGCGTTCATCATCGAGCCAAAGGACAAGAGCGCGTACCCCGCGTTCGACCAGGAATACACGATGATCCTCGGCGACGCCGGGCTCGGCTTCACGCTCAACGGCAAGGGCTTCCCAGCGACCGAAGCGATCACGGTGAATAAGGGCGAGAAGTTGCTCGTGCGGTTCATGAACGAGGGGCTGATGATCCACCCGATGCACCTGCACGGCATGCCGATGACGATTGTCGCGCAAGACGGCTACCTGAACACGCCGTACACGTGCGACACCGTGAACGTGGCGCCGGGCCAGCGGTTTGACGCGATCGTTGATTGCACGGAAGTGGGAACATGGGTCTTCCACTGCCACATCCTCTCGCACGCCGAGAGCGAGCAGGGCATGTTCGGCATGATGACCGCGCTGATCGTCAAATAAAGAGCATCTGCTCGCTCACGAGGAAGAAGGGGGACGTGCATGAGCCAATGTCAGCGATCCGGCCAGATGGCGGAACGGCCCTTTCGTCTCATCCTCGGTGCGCTCCTCCTCGGCTTCGCCACGCGCGTCAGCGCGGCATGGATCAACGCGCGATCCCGCGTCGCACTGACCGCACCGCCCAGCCAGAGGCGACTGGCGACGCTGACGCTCATCGCCAACCAGACGATCCCGCCGACCACCCGTACCCGCAGTTCGTCCGCCTGCACCTGTCCCAACGTCACCGGTCCCGCCTGCACGAGCCGCGCATGCACCCGCTCTCCCTGCTGTCCCGCCCGCCGCTGCCAGTCGGCGATGGTGCGCTCGTCCAGTCCGAAGGCGGCGACGATTGCCTGCACCGGACAGCCGAAGGCGAGCAGGGTGACGACAATGACGACCAGCGCGTACGGATGGTGCAGGCGATAGAGCGCGGTTCCTTTCGTCGCGCTGAAGGTCTTCCCACACCGTTTGCACCGATACCGCTGTTCGCGCTGCGAGTGGATGACGATCGCTCCCGCTCCCGGTCGTCCGTAGACTGAACACTGCGGATTGTGGCACACTTGTTCCTGCGGGTTCATGTGATTCCTCCTGCTGACTCAAGCACCAGCAAGCGTGTCACAGAACCCGCTTTCCTTCAAATCCGACACCGTCCACGGTTCATTGGGGTGCTACCTGATCTCGGCGTGACAGACCGCTATCATTGGTCTGAAGGGAGCGAAATGTCCAGATTCGCGATGATCTGGTCGGATGATACAGCGCAGCAACGCCGTTTGATCTACGTTTCGAGCGCGGTCGTTGCGGTCGGTGTCCTACTGATCGTTGTCGGCGCGATTGCGGGCTGGGGCTGGACGCGGATCATCGGGGCGACGCTAATCACGGTCGGCGGCACGGTTCTCGGTATCCTCGTCGCGTTCGTGGAGCCGCGCCGCCAGCGATTGCACGCACGGCTGCGCGCCCAGCGGACGACCATCGCCATCATCGCCGCAGTGATCCTTGCCCTGCCCGTCGTCGTCGCCCTCATTGCGGCGCTGATCGGATTATTCGCGGGCGGGAGTAATCGGAGCGGCGGGCTGCTGACCGCAGGCGCGATTATCGGCGTCTTTCTCCTCGCGGCAACGATCTTCTGCACCGTGATCGCCATTCGCGCTACGCAACGCGCCAGCCTAACGCTCCGGGAATCGCCCGCCACACAGACAGAGGAGCAAGCGTAATGCCGACGCGGCAGATCGAATGGAATGTCCACACGCTCGGGCAGATCGCAGTCTACGCGCTGCTGATTATCCCAGTCGGTTTCCTCGCCTACGGCCTCGCACGCCGGGTGCGGATGTGGCGCATCGGGCAGCCGGAAGACCGCTTCAACCAGTGGGGTACGCGGCTCCGGGGCGCGGTCACGCAGAGCATCCTGCATGGCCGGATCGTCCGGCGACGCAACCGCTACGGCGGGCTGATGCATCTCTTCATCTTCGTCGGCTTCGTGACGCTCCTGATCGGCACGTTCATCGTGATGATCGAGGACGACATCACGGTGCCGATTTTCCACTACAGTTTTTATCGGGGGAACTTCTACCTCGGCTACAAACTGGCGATGAATCTCGCCGGGCTGCTGCTGATCGCCGGTGTCCTGATGGCCTTCTACCGCCGCCTCGTCATCCGTCCGAAGCAACAAGACACGAGCGCCGACGATCTCGTCATCCTTTCTTTCCTCGCCGTACTCACGGTGCAGGGCTATGTGCTCGGCGCGCTCCGCCTCGGTGTCCAGCACGACGCATGGGCGAAGTGGTCGTTCGTCTCCTATGCACTCGCCATCCCCTTGCGCGGTCTATCGGACGGCTGGTTGCGGGCGCTCCATCAAGTGAACTGGTTTAGCCATTTCCTGACGACCTTCGCCTTCCTCGCCTACTTCGCGTATAGCAAGATGATCCACCCCTTCACGAGCCTCGCCAATGTCTTCTTCCGGCGGCTGAAGCCGATGGGTGAACTGACGCCGATCGCGAATCTGGAGGAGGCGGAATCCTTCGGCATCGGGAAACTGGAAGATTTCAGTTGGGCACAACTGATGAATCTCGATGCCTGCATGCACTGTGGTCGTTGCCTCGAATTCTGCCCGACCTTCAACACGGATAAACCGCTCCGTCCGCGCGATCTGATTCTGGAAATCGGCGGCTACATGGCGGACAGCGGCGGCATCTTCTCCGGCGAACTCGGCGAGGGCGAAAATTCGGCACGCTTCCGCTGGG
>JAABUJ010002680.1_pt1 | contig 21356 bp, 18 predicted proteins | sample 5559131 | NCBI WGS metagenome assembly JAABUJ01 (sample SAMN10711875, study PRJNA513366) | rock metagenome | isolation source: Antarctica rocks | place: Antarctica: Victoria Land, Mt New Zealand nord | collected 2016-01-07 | reverse complement strand
GAGGACTTCTCATGTCCGTGTCAAACGCGCACCACCGGGTACCCGTCCGTATCAGCCACCCGTTAACCACCCACACAACGTTTGCTAGGAATTAGTAGCAAGGACGCAATGAAAATGGCGTTTTCAATTAGCACCAAAGGTTAATAGGAACCGTGGCCCCGCTTCTACTATACGGAACGAGCGCCCCGTTTGTCAACGGACGCGCGGAAGGCTTGTCTTGGTGATGGCAAAGAAATCCCCTCCGGCTGAAGCCGCCGGCCGGCCCCAGGCCGGCGCGTCTGGCGATGGCGCCCCGCCGCTGCGCGCCGATGCCCGGCGGAACCGCGCGCGCGTCTTGGAGGCGGCCCAGGCCGTCTTCGCCACCGAGGGCCTGTCCGTCCCGATCGACGAGATCGCCCGGCGCGCCGGGGTGGGCGCCGGGACGGTCTACCGCCACTTCCCGACCAAAGAGGCCCTCTTCGAGGCGATTGTCCTCGGCAGCCTGCGGCGCCTCGTCGATGAGGCGCGCTCCCTCGCCACCGCCGCGGACCCAGGCGCGGCGTTCTTCGGGCTCTTGTCCCGCATGCTCGCCGAGGGGAGAGCGAACAAAGCGCTCAAAGACGCCCTGGCCGGCGCCGGCTTCGACGTCGCGGTCGCGGCCCCAGGGGTCGTGCAGGACCTACGACGGGCCGTCGACGAACTCCTCACCCGCGCGCGGCATGGCGGCGCGGTACGCGACGACATCGGCGTCGCGGATCTGATGGCCCTCGTGGCCGGCGCCTTTGTGGCGATGGACCACCACGGCGGAGACGCCGGTTTGCCTGACCGCGTGCTGGCCGTCGTGTACGATGGTCTTCGCCCCGCCGGGAGCCGCTTACGTGGCGACCCTCTCCTTCGTCCTCTGTACGGCGCGGCGGCCGATGACAACACCGAGGACACCGATAGCCAGGACCAACCAGATAGGGGCGTGGAGATCGAGGGCGGCGATGATGACGAATCCGTCGAAGAGGACGATCAGGGTGAACCCCACGTCGTCGACGTACGCGCCTTGCCAGCCCGCGCCGCGGCCACGCAGTTCGGCGAGGGCGTGCCAGCCGCGCCACCCCGTGTACAGGGCGAACAGGGACAAGGCCCCGTAGATGATACGCCCGGTCAGGGGTAGGCCGGGCCAGTCGAGCGCCACCACCAGCAGCAGTAACAGCACCATCGCCCATAGCGCGCCGAGGTAGACACGGTGGACGGGCGCGACGCCCCCGCCGCCCCCGCCGCCCCCGCCGCCCCGCGCGCGCGAGCGTAGTCCCATACATCCCGCCACGAAGGCGGCGATACCGCTCGCCGCGTGGGCGGCGATGAGCGTCGTGTGGAGCATTGTCTCGATCCTTTCCGAACTACGACTGATGGCGCCGTGCCGCGTCGCGGTGGGCACGGTTGTCCGCGCCGCCCAGCCACGGCTCCATCGACAGCGCGGGCGAGCGCGCCGCGCCGTGCGTGTGGCAGCTCCCACAGGGCGCGCCAAGGACGCCCATGGCGTGGGCGGCGACGCCGATGCCCCAGTCGAAGGCGGGCCAGAGCGCCCAGAGACTGGCGGGCGACATGAGCAGGTTGGCGATCAGGAGCCCGGAGCAGATCAGGACATACGTGCCGGCGTGCGCCGCCAGCCCGCGCAAGTCCTCCCGGCGCGCGGCGACCCGGCGCTCGTGTACCGGGTCGAGCGCCACCCTATTTATTCCATACCCGTAGCCGTCTTCGTTCATATCCTTCCCCGCTCGTTTTATTTGTCTTGTCTTTTATAGGACTAGTCTATTATGGGACGTTACTATTATAATGCGCGGAGAGGGCGTGGTTGTCAAGAGTGGACATTAGAGAAGAGGAGATGTCATGTCGTTGCCGCACGCCATTTTGGGCTTTCTGCGGGAGCAGCCGCTGACCGGCTATGCGCTCAAGACGCAGCGCTTTGACGTGTCGGTGGCCAACTTCTGGCCCGCCGATCAGGCGCAGATCTACCGCACACTTGACCGCTTAGAAGAGCAGGGCTGGGCCACGAGCGAACTGGAGATCCAGCGGGAGCGGCCGAACCGCAAGGTCTATAGCATCACGGAGGCCGGCCGCGCCGAGTTGGCGCGCTGGCTGGCCGCGCCGCAGCCGCTCCCGATCCACCGCGAACCGTTCCTGGTGCAGCTCTACTTCGCCGCCGAGTTGCCGGACGCGACGATCCTCTCTTTGCTGGAGGGGCAAATCGCGGCGCATGAGGCGCAACTGCGCACCTACGACGAAGTCCCGCTGCCCCCGCTCGACGACGCGGGCGCCGGCCGCGCGCTGGCGCTCGCACGCCTAACCCTGGAGCTAGGGCTGCGCAGCGAGCGCATGTACCTGGACTGGCTGCGCGACGCCATCGAGCGCGCCCGTCGTCTGCCGGAGGACGGCGGGTAGGCTGCTACTCAGGAGGGGCGAGCTGAATGTCGCGGGCGCCGGCGTCCGCCGCGGCGAAGGCGAGCAGCCGGGCGCCCTCCTCGGCCAAGGCGGCGCTATCTTGCCGGGACAATGGCGCGAAAGGCGCGATGCGCAGGGTGGCGCCCTGCCGCGTGATCTGCCATGTTGCGCGGACGAAGCCGTCGACGAGCACGGCGCCAAGAATCGCGTTGCCGGCGAAGACCTGCGGGCGGTGTTCGTCGGCGATGACGCGGGTGCGGTCGGCGTGGGCGAGCAGCGCGTTATCGAACGCGGGCAAGAAGCGCGGCGGGGCCGGGGTAGCGGGATCGGGCTGCGGGGCGTCGGGCAGGTCGAACAGTTCGCGGCCGCGCTCGTCCCGGAAGATGCGCAGGTGTGGCCGCAGCCGCTCGACGACGGCGCGCAGCCCGGTCAGGCCCGACCAGGTCTGCATGTCCGCGACGGTGGCCGGACCAAACGCGGCCAGGTAGCGCAGGATCATGGCGTCGGGCGAGGAATCCGGCGCGAGCGGCTAGCCGAGCCAGGCCTCGGCCGTGGCGTATCTGGTTTGTCCGCTCAGCCCCCAGAGGCCACGGGGCGGCGTCTGGACCAGCGGCGCCAGGTTGCGCATGGCGTAGGCGAGGGACGCGGCGGCGCGATCAGGCCACCGCGCATGGAGCCGCTCGCCGAGTTCCGCGGTGGTGAGCGGCCGCTCGTCGAGCAGGGCGCGTCCAGCGGCGAGGAGCGCTGGCATATCCATCCCCGCGATACGGGGACCGTGCGTGCTGTTGCGGTACAGGTCGCGGTCCAGGGCGGCCTGAACCACGGGGCGCAGCGCCAGGCAATCGCGCGCGGTGACCAGGTGGATAGTCGAGCGCATCAGCGCGAGACGCACCGCGCGCCGCTCGGTGATGCGCTGGGCCAGTTCCTCGTGACGGAATCCATCCAGCCGCGTCCACAGCCCGACATAGGGCGTGTGCGGAACCTGCGCCTGCATCCCGACCAGATGCTCGATCGCGTCGGCGGCCGGCAGCTGTGCGCGCTGCAGCAGCATTTGGCGCGCGAGCAGGGCGCGGTTGAGCGCGCGCCGGTCGAGCGCCTTACCGCCTCGCACGGTCGCGGTCTTCGTTGACGGTCGTGTGGGCATATCTATCCTATCCTTATCAGCCAACGGTTTACGTGGGCGACGGCGCCGCCTCTCGTGCTGGCGCCGTCGCCCGTCGTATCAGCGGAAGCGGTGGAAGAACGCCCGTAGGTCGTCGATCAGCAGATCGGGTTCCTCCATGGCGGCGAAGTGGCCGCCGCAGTCGAACTCCGTCCAGTGCACGATGTTGTTGGTGCGCTCGGCGAAGCGCCGGATAGGCAGGGCGACATCGCGGGGGAACACCGCCACGCCGGTGGGCGCCGTAGACGACTCCTCCGCCTGACCCCACCTCCCCGAGTGGGCGGTCTCGTAGTACAGGCGGGCCGAGGAGCCGGCCGTGCCGGTCAGCCAGTACAGCATCACGTTGGTCAGCATCTGGTCGCGGTCGACGGCCTCCTCGGGCGCCTCCCGCGAGTCGGTCCAGTCCTTGAACTTCTCGGCGATCCAGGCCAGCTGGCCGGCCGGCGAGTCGGCGAGCCCGTAGGCCAGCGTCTGGGGTCGGGTGGACTGGAGATATCCGTACCCGGACAGGTCAGTGGTGTAGCGGACACCGGCCTGGAGGCTCTTCTGTTCGGCGTCGTCAGTGGGGTCAGCTTCTTCCTTGGGCGCGGTCGCGGAGAGCAACTGGGTCAGGTGCAGTCCGATGATGTGGTCGGGGTCGAGCAGGCCCAGTTCACGGGAGATCGCCGCGCCCCAGTCGCCGCCGTGGGCGCCGTAGCGCTCGTAGCCGAGGCGGTTCATCAGCTGGGCCCAGGCTTCCGCGACACGGCGCGAGCCCCATCCGGTCTCACGGGTCGGTCCGGAGAACCCGAAGCCGGGGATCGAGGGGATCACCAGGTGGAAGGCATCGCCCGTTGCGCCGCCGTGGTTGGCCGGATCGGTGAGCGGCCCGATGATCTCCAGAAACTCGACGACCGAGCCGGGCCAGCCATGCGTCATGATCAGCGGCAGCGCGTCGGATTCGGGCGAGCGCACATGCAGGAAATGGACGTTGGCGCCGTCGATCTCGGTCGTGAACTGGGGGAACGCATTGATCGTGGCCTCGTGCGTGCGCCAGTCGTAGGAGTCGCGCCAGTACACGGCCAACTCCTTCATATAGGCGAGCGGCACGCCGTAGGTCCAGCCAACGCCGGGCAGCTCGTCGGGCCAGCGGGTACGGGCCAGGCGGTCGCGCAGGTCGTCCAGGTCGGCCTGGGGGATGTCAACGCGGAACGGTCGGATCGCGGCGTCGGGGCGGTCGGCGCCCGTCGGGGACGTGGTCCGCGTGTCGTCGTGGTTGTCGGTCATGTCGCGGGTCCTTTCTCTATCCTCATCATTCATCGGAACAAACTGTTCTGATCTATTCCATTATACCAGAATGGAACGCTTTAGTCCATGTGTGGTATGCTGGGGACATGGAGCAAACGAGAGCGGCCCCGCTCAACGGTCGGCGTGCGCAAGCGGCCCGCAACGATCCCCTGATTCTGGAGGCGGCCCGCGCGGTGTTCGTCGCCGACCCCGACGCCCCGATCGCCGCGGTCGCCGCGCGCGCGGGCGTGGGCATCGGCGCCCTCTACCGCCGCTATGCCAGCAAGGAGGCGCTGCTCCGGCAGCTGAGCCTGGACGGCTTGCACCGCTTCATCGCCGCGGCGGAGGCAGCGCTGGCCGACGAGGGCGACCCCTGGGCCGCCTTTACCCGGTTCATGCGCCGCGTTGTGGACGCCGACACGCACTCGCTGACGCTGCGCCTGGCCGGGACCTTCACCCCCACCGACGCGCTGTACCGCGCGGCCGGGCAGGCCCGGGAGCTCATGGCGCGCCTCTTCGCACGCACACAAGCCGCCGGCGCCATTCGCCCCGATGTCACCGTCGACGACCTCACCTTCGTGTGGGAGCAACTAGCGGCCATCCGCGCCGGCGACCAGCAGCGCACCAGTCAGTTGCGCCACCGTTACCTGGCGCTGCTCCTCGACGCCCTGCACACCTCAGCGGCGGCGCCCCTACCCGGCCCACCGCCCAGTTGGGACGAGATCAGCCATCGCTGGGATACTTAGCCTGCATTATTCGTGAACACCCGTTGCACCACGGAGACACGGAGACGATGCCCAGGACGGGTTCGACGGTATATGTGCGCGCCGTAGATGGCCTTGCCCGCCGCCGTCTTGAGCTTGTAGGCCATCTTCACCTGTGGGCTGGCGTCCGCGGGCGGCGGGTCTGGCTCCGGTGCGAAGCGCTCCTGCCAGCTTTGGTGATGGGGCTCACGCCCGGTCGCGATGTAGGGCTCGATGTCCCGGACGGCGCACGCCGTCAGGGTGGCCGGTCCCCAGTAGCCGTGATCCAGCGCGGCCGCGTCGGGCATGCCGATCGCGGAGGGGATGCTGTCCAGGGTGGGCGCGGCCTCGTGGCTGTCGTTGGGGTGGTTGGAGCGCGCGCTTCCGACGATGAGCAGGCTGTCCTGATCGACCGCGATCTGCGCATTGTAGTCCTGCTCAAAGCCCTGATCGGTCGGATTCTTCATGATGCGCGCGTCCGGGTCCGTGAAGTTGTCCTGATCTTTGGCACGGGGACCGGGCACGGGCGGCGTGGGCGCCCGTCCGCCCGGGCGGCGACCCGTCGTGCGCTCCTGCTCCGCCCGCGGCGCCACTTTCTCCTCGTACGTCGCCCGCTCCAGGGCGTCCCGTTCGCGCGCGCTCCTCGATCACCGTCTTGGCCGCCGCCCGCGGCGCCAGATGGTCTTCCCGCCGCGCGATTTCGTCGCGCACCACCAGCCCGTCCGGCCGGTCGCGCTCGTCCATCTGCTCCGCCAGCGCGAACAACTCCTCCACCTCGGCGCGCAGGTGGGCTTCGCGTTCTCCCGACCGTTTGTCACTAACGGCCTTGCTCTTGGAGGCGTCGGCGTGGATCTTGGTCCCATCCAGGCTGATCGTGCCCAGTGTGAGCACGCCCGCTTCCTGGGCCAGCAGCAGCACCTGCACGAACAACCCCTTGAGGTCCGGCAAGAAGGTGGCGCGGAAGGGGGCGATGGTGTCATGGTCGGGGTGCCGGTTGCCCGCGCTGTAGCGGAACGGCACCGACACGTCCATGTTACGCATCCATCCTCTCGCTGACGCCGGATCGGGCTTCCAGCAAATCAACGGCGCCGTGTTCACCCAACCCGAACAGCAGCCATGGTCCTCGGTCGTGTCGGCCATCCAAGCGAACAGCGGCGTCGAGTGGTTTTTGATGAGGCGGGTTACTGTTTCTGGCGACAAGTCGGCTTCCTCAACCCGTGGTTTGGCACTGGTGATCCGCGCCGTCCCCAACTCGCGCCCAACGTCGCGGGGCCGCTCGCGCCGCTGAAGCCGCGCGCCATCTCCGCCGACGACATCATCCAGGCCGACTTTTCTGAGTCGGATCAAGGCATCGTTACCCGCGTTGAGGTGCGCTACTGGGGCGGTGGCGGCTTTCAGCAGACGGCCCAAACGTGGCCCGATCCGTCCACGCCCAGCGCGCCGATGAATCAAGCCGTTGCGTCGGTCGATGGAAAAGCACCTGCGCTCGCGTATCCTCGTGGTCTATGCGCCGTGGGTCACCACGGACGTGGCGGCGCAGTACCTAGCGGGCGCGCTAGGCGCGCAATACGCGGCAGGCGTCGCCACGGCGAACGTGACCATCCCCGCCGATCCGCTCGTGGGTATCGGCTCACTGGTGAGCGTGCCCGCGCGCGGCGTGGACGGGACGACCGTGTACTATGTCTCGTCAATCGTTTATCAGGTCGGCGCCACTATTCAACTCTACAAGAAGCCGCGTGGTGGTGGCGGCCTGGTAGGTCTTGCTCCATCCGGCGAGTATGTGATCGTCGCGCCGGTGGCGGGACAGCCAACGAAGAGCATCGCCCTGGTGACGACGGCGACGACAGGCTACGTGACCAGCATCAGCCCTGGCGCAGATGGGTCCAATAACCCTGTGATGGATGGGATGCAGCGTGCTCTTCCAGCGCCCCAACTGGTTGGGATGCACCCCGCTCTCCGCGGCGATTTGCACGACGGTCTTCTCCTCGCGCAGTAACTCCTGCACGAGGCGGGCCTTGTAGGCGGACCTGTAGTGTTGTCTCATCGTGGTCTAGTCTACCACCTATACGCGCCCCCTTTCACTGTCCAGATCCCTGGGGCCACTATACCATATGTGGGGCATGGCTCGTCATACGGCCCCATCCCCCCCTTCAATTTGGAGGCACAAACCTTCATGGGGCAATCAGTGGGAAGCAGGCAACCATGGAGGGGTAGATCGTGACGGATACGGCCATGTGCATGACGGCGCGCCGTTATCGTATCGTTCGCACTATCATATAAACACGGATAGCAGCGACGAGCGGGGGGATGAGGATGGCGATGGCGCGTAGGGTACCCATGCGGCGGCGGACTGGCGTGACGGACACAAACTATCCCGCCGCGGGTGTCCGCGCGATCTCCCCCACCGACATCGCGCAGTACATCCGCATGGAGCAGTGCGCGCGCTACCTGCGCCTGCGCCTGCACGAGCGCGCGCACGGTCCCCGCTTTCTGACCGACTACGGCGTGGCGGCCCAGCCTATCCCGCCGCTGCTGACGCGCTCCGGCGCGCGCTTCGAGGACCTCATCGAGCGGGACATCGCGGCGCGCTACCCCACGGTCGACCTCGCCGCGTCGGCCCTATCGAGCAAGATCCAACGCCCGCCCGACAACGCGCACGTCACCGACGCCGTACGCGCGCTTGCCCCCGGCGCGACGCTGGTCCTATTTCAGGCGCGGCTGCAGATCGCGGTGGCGGGCTGGCTGATGCGCGGCGACATCGATGTGCTGCGCCTGGCGCGCGACGACGACGGCGCGCTTCATATCTTGATCGCCGACATCAAGAGTTCGACCGCGGCCAAGGTAGAGCACCGGCTGCAGGTCGCCTTCTACTATGAGATGCTGGCCGCGCTGCTCGAGGGCGAGGGTGTCGCGTACGGCGCGATAGCGTTATCCGTGCTCTATCGTGGCCCCGCGGCCATAGGAGCGTCGTCCGGCGACGACTCTGGCAGCGGGAAGATCGCTGTCGAGGGATTGCGCGCGGAGGACATCGCCCGCTACGAGGCCGAACGCGCGTTGGCCGCGGACTACTTTGGGACGCGCCAGGGCCTGCTGGAGATCGTCGACGATCCCGAAAGCTACCGCGCCGCCGTGCGCGACCTGGTCACCGATCCCGCCTCGACCGCGGCGCGGGTGGCCGCCGCGCCCTTCGACGATGTGCCGTACCACCTCACCTATAAGTGTGACGGCTGCCTCTACAACGAGTTCTGCACCAAGTGGAGCGCTGAACGGGACGACCTCTCGCTGCTGCCGCACACGACGAGCCGCGACAAGAGTGTGCTGCGCGCGGCTGGCGTCACTACCGTGCGCGCGCTAGCGACCCTTAAGGGGCCAAACCCCGCGGCCTGTGATCCTCTCTCCCCCTCTGCCCCCTCCGCACTGTTGGTCCCTTTTCTCCTCGCCCCCCCTACCCCAAATGTCCCTTCTCTCCTCGCCCCCCCCGCCCCCTCCGGGGGAGCCTGGGGAGATGCCTCCCCCCAGACCCCCGCCAATCACGGCGCGGGCGGGACGCCTACCCCTGTAGCGCCAACTCCAATGTCGGGGACTGGTGACATGGGCGGGTCGGGATCTGTAGGGAGTAACGCGGCGTTGCGCGACCTCGTCGCCGCGCCGGGCCGCGAGGGACTCGTCGCGCGGCTCGCCGCGACTCCGCCGGTGGGGCAGTGCCTGGACGAGTTGGTGCAGCGGGCGCGGCGCTACCGCCGCTGGAAGGGTGACGACCTCGCTGCGCTCTCTTACATCCCCAGCAAGGGTTACGGCTCGCTGCCCTACTGCGACGCCACGCACAACCCCAACCTCGTGCGCGTCTACATCGACGCGCAGCACGACTACCTGCGGGACCGCGTCTACATGCTCGGCGCCCTCGTCGTCGCCTGCGAGGACGGCGCGCCGACGCCGGAACGCCGCCGTAGCGTGGTCCACCTCACGGAGGCGCCGCCCGTGAGCGACGAGCAGGAGCGCGCGTTGTTCCTACGCTGGACGACCGAGACGATCCGCGCCATCGTGGAGTTGGCCGCGCCCGACCGCGACGGGCAGCCGCGCGCGCCGATCCACCTGATCTTCTACGATTCGTTCGAGCAGCGCGTGCTGCTGGAAGGGCTGGGCCGTCACGCCGAGTCCGTCCTCGGCGCCACGCCCCTGTACGACTTCGTGACGGCGCTGGCCGCGTTCGACTCTCCCGTGGCCACGTTCCTGGAGGACGAGATCCGCGAGCTCAAGAACTACCCCATGCTCTGCCAGTCATTGCAGGCCGTCGCCGCCTACCTCAAGTTCGACTGGAACAGCCCGGCGCCCTACCGCGAGATCTTCCGCGCGCGCCTGTTCGACTGGTGGGGCAAGTTGGAGCAGAACGATGGCGCAACCGCGGCGGGGACGACGCGGGAGTCGCCCTGGTATACGGCGCGCGCCCGCTTCAGCAGCCAGATCCCGCTCGAGTACGCCTACGCCGCCTGGGGTGATCTGCCCGCGCCCGCGCCGGGCAAGCGCGACGACCTGGCGCCCTACCGCGCCGCCACGCCCGTGCTCCTCGCCGGCTTCCACGCCCGCCGGCTCGAGGCGCTGGAGCGCGTCGCCGCCGACTTCGCGGGCAACAAGCAGACCGAGAAGACGCCCTTCGAACTGCCGTCGCTGCAACACGTCGCCGGCGCGGCCCCCACGCTGGCGCAGGCGCTCGACGAGTTCGTGACCATCGAGCGTCACGTCGAGTTGGCCGAGTGGAAGCGGGCGCGGCTGGCGCCGCCCGAGCGCCGCGTGCTGGCGGGCGAGACGCTGCTGGCGCGCTATGTCGAGGAGGACCAGGACGCGGAGGTAGCCGCCCAAAACCGCGACAACGCCCGCCGCGCCGTGCTCAAGGACCGCTACTACGCTGAGTATCGCGCCGCGCATCCTACCGCCAAGCAGGTGCGGCTGCCAAAAGAGCAACAGGCCGAGGCCAAGTGGTCGCAGGATGGCCTGTGCGTGCGGCTGCGGCTGGAGTGCGCCGGCCTGGAATGCGAGCTAGATGAGGTCCTGGCCCTCTCGACCCTGCGCGTGGGCGAAGGGGTCGTGTTGTGCCCGCGCACAGCCGTCGACTCGCGCCTGCCCGCCGATGAGCAGACGTCGTTCACGCCGACACCCAAGCAGATGCTCTATGGTGTGCGCGGCCAGATCGCCACTATCACGGTGACGCGGGACGAGGCCGGGCGCGCGGTGGAGGGCTTCGTGGAGGTAACGCTGCGTGAGTCGCCCGGCGGCGCGTGGTCGCGTGGCTTCGTGTTCGCGTCCATCGCGCAGCCGCTGTCCGAGCGCGAGTACACGCTTGACCGTGACCCCAACAGCTGGTACGGCTACTGGTGCGCCAAGGTTGCCGAGGGGTTGAGCGCGGGCCAGCCCAACACCCTCTACGAGCGCCTGGTCGCCCCCGCGCCCGCGCGTGTCGACTGGCCTGTCGCCGCCGTCGAGGGGCAGGCGCGCTTCCTGGCCGGGCTCGACGCGCTGCGCGCCGCCGGCGCCTTGCACCCCTTCGAGGAGAGCAAGCGCGCCTACATCGGCGCGCACGGCGACGCCCCGGTCCTGCTGGTGCAGGGGCCGCCGGGGACGGGCAAGAGCTACGCCACGGCCTTCGCGCTGTTCGCGCGGCTGCAGGGGGCCATGGCCGCCGAGATAGATTACCGCGCCATGCTCTCCTGCAAGACGCACGCGGCGACGGACGTGCTGCTGGACAACGTCGTGCGCGTGCAACAGCTGCTGCGTGACTTATGGGTGCGCCACCCGGACATCATGGCGGAGTACATCGACCGGCGCCTGCTCGACACGCCGCTCTACCGCGCGCGGCCGCGCGGCGGCGTCCCTGATGGCGTCGTGACGCTGCGCCGCGCGGAGGAGCGCGGGGTGGACGAGCCGCGCAACGTCGACGCCGTGCTGTCCGCGCGCTGGCTCGTCGTCGCGGCCACGCCCGGCGCGATCTACGGTATGGTCAAGGAGCGCTGGTCGGACAACCTGTTCGGCCACGACGTGTGCGACCTACTGGTGCTCGACGAAGCCTCGCAGATGAACCTGCCCGAGGCGGCCATGGCCGCGCTGCCGCTCAAAGCGACCGGCGCACTCGTCGTCGTCGGCGACCACCGCCAGATGCCGCCCATCGTCAAGCACGACTGGGCCGTGGAGCCGCGCCGCACCTTCAAGACGTTCCGCTCCTACGAATCGCTCTTCCTGACCCTGCTGGAGCGCCGCCCGCCCATCCCCGTGATCAAGTTCGCAGAGAGCTTTCGGCTGCACGCCGACATGGCCGCGTTCCTACGCCGGGAGGTCTACCACAAGGACGGCATCGACTACCACTCGCACAGGCGCGAGTTGCTGCCGCCATTCGCGCACGCCGACCCATTCGTCGCCGCTGTGCTGGCGCCAGCGCATCCCATCATCGTGGTCGTACATGACGAGGAGTCCAGCGGGCAGCGCAACCCCTTCGAGCAGCGGTTGGTCGCGCCGGTGCTGGAGGCGCTGGCCGCGACAGAAACCTATAACCTGGACGCGGAGCACGGGCTGGGCGTGGTGGTACCGCACCGCGCGCAGCGGGCGGCGCTGCAAGAGGCCGTGCCGGCGCTAGTGCGGCGCGACGCGGTGACGGGGATGATCACGCTCTCGGCCGTCGACACTGTGGAGCGTTTTCAGGGCGGTGAGCGCACCGCCATCCTGGTGGGCGCGACCGAGAGCGAGCGCGACTATCTCCTGGCGTCGAGCGAGTTCCTGCTTGACCCGCGCCGCCTGACCGTGGCGCTCAGCCGCGCCAAGCGCAAGATGATCCTGGTCGCCTCGCGCGCGGTGTTCAGCCTGTTCAGCGCCGACGACGAGACCTTCGCCAACGCCCAACTGTGGAAGAACCTCTTGCGCCGCGCCTGCACCGTCAAGCTGTGGGAGGGCGAGCGCGACGGGCACAACGTGACCGTGTGGGGCAACATAACGTCCCCGCACCCCGCGCCACTGGCCGCTAAGGGGAGTGACGATGGTTAAGGTTCGTGCTATCATCGAGGCAGTTAGAGGGTAGGGATCTTAAGGAAGGCATGGCGATGCGCCGGTCCGGCAAGGTATATATTATCCTCCTGGCAATCTTCGTTGGCGCGGCGCTGTGCGCGTCCGTTATTTTCGTTATCGCGCGGCGCCCTACGGCGGCGTCGCGGCCCGCGCTCTATCCCTACCCGCCCAACGCTCGACAGCTTATCGCGGCCGGGCTGACCGGGCGTCCCGCCGCCGCGCGCCCCACGTCTCCCGTCTCCATTGACATGGTGCTGGTCGACGGCATCCATACCACGGTGCTATACCATGTGGTCGAGCCCGCTAACCCCCAAGCTGGGGGGCATCGCCACCCGTTTATCCCGTTTATCACCTTGCGCGATGATCACGGTCAGACGTATCAATCCCAGGAAGGCGGAATGACCGGCGGGCCGGTGTACGTCGGGTCGGGCTGGCGCGGTATCGTCGAAAGCTTATTCGCGTTTTTCCGGCCCTCGGGACCGGCGCGGGGGTTTTGGTCCTCCGCGTCGCTGCCATGGACGGCCCACGCCGCCTTTGTAACCGTCACATATGCGGGTCAGGTTGAGCGGATGCGTGTACCCCTGCGTCTGACCGCCTTGAAGCCGGTGACAACAGTCGCGCCGCGGATCACGGTCACGCGAGGGGGCGTCGTCTTGCGGCTGACGCGCGTTTTCCGCGCTCCCGGCAGCGCCCAACTCTCCTACACCCTGGACACGTCCTTGCTCACAGGCGGCATGCCCATGCTGCGGGACACGTTGAGCAGTGCTAAAGGCCGCTCCATTCTGAACATTAGTGGTTCGGGCAGTTGCGGCATGCCGGCGGCCAGGCCGGCCCGCATGTCCTGCAGCGAGTCGTGGGTCTTCGCGCCTCCACCGCGCGGTACGCGCCTGACGCTTGCCGTCGTGCTGCTCAACCCATCCGGCCGCGGTTCGCTTTCCGGCAGCCCCTGGCGCGTTTCATTCACGATGCCCTGAACCTCTTGCCCCACCCTACAACACTTTTGTACGCAGTGTAACGTGATACACTGAATCATGTTACACTGGATCATGTTACAGCGTCGCCATAAGGTGGGATGTGGCTGAGTTTTTTAACCGCGAAGCCGAACTCAACGCGTTGACGCGCGCTATCGAGTCCCCGCGTGCGGAGATGATCATTTTGTACGGGCGGCGCGGCGCCGGCAAGAGTAGGCTCCTCGTGCGCGCGCTCAAGGGGCACGCGGGCCTCTACTATCAGGCCACGATCGAGGTCATGCGCCAGCAGCTCGCCGACATCTCCGCCGAAACGCGGCGCGCGGTAGGCGCGCCCGTCGGACGCTTCGAGTCTGTCGGCGATTTCCTCGATGCCCTCACCGGCTTCGCGCGGCAGGTGCCCGAGCGCCCGTTCCCCGTCGTCATCGATGAGTTTCCCTATTTGGCCGAAGCCGAGCCCGGCGTGGAGACGGTGATCCAGCGTTGGTGGGATCGGATGCACGATGCGACGCCAACCCTCAAACTCTTCCTCGCGGGGTCCCAGGTGTTGTGGATGCGGGAGCATACGCTCGCCGAACATGGCCCGTTGCAGAACAGACGGACCGGTCAGGTTGAGGTCCTGCCTCTGGAGTATCGGCACGCGGCCCTCTTCTATCCGCGACTGCCGGCCGAGGACAAAGTGCGCGCCTATGGCGTGTGGGGCGGACTACCGGGCTACCTGCGCGATGTCGATCCCGCGATGGGGCTGTGGGACAACATCACGCGCACGCTCTTGCGGCCGGACGCGCGCCTGGCCGTGGAGCCAGACTGGCTACGCTTCACCGACTTGCGCGCGGATCGCCTCTACACGTCGCTGGTGCGCGCCATCGCGACGGGAGCCCATACGCCGAGCGATATCGCGCGCGCGGTCGGACGGCACAGCGCGGCCGAGGTTATGTCGCAGCTGAACCGTCTCATCGAGGCGGGTGTGGTCGAACGATCCGCCGCGCTCACGACACGGACCGGGGCTAGAGCCCCGACGCGCTATGATGTGGCCGATCCATTCCTCACCTTCTGGTATCGCTTCATCGACCCGCGCCGGGGGATCATCAGCCGCGCGCGCCGCGCCGAGGACGTCGCGGAGATCGCCGCGGAGATCGCTGCGGCGATAGACGAGTACATCGGCCGCTACGTGTTTGAGGGGGTATGCCGGGAGTGGGTGTGGGACGCGGCCACGCGTGGCGCCCTGCCGGCGGGCCTGCGTGTGCGCGCCGTGGGGACGTGGTGGGGCGGGCGCGACGGGACGTGGGATGAAATCGATGTCGTCGCGCTGACGACATCGGGAGAGGGTATCCTTTACGGGGAGTGCAAGTGGAGCGCGTCCCCAATGGATAGGCGCGACCTTGGCGGGCTACGGGCCGCGATTGACGCAGCCCGTCCAGACATCACCCCAATCGACCGCCCGTGGCGCGCCCTTTTCTCCCGCTCGGGATTTCACCCCGACCTGCGCGCCGAGGCCGCACTCGCCGAGAACCGCATCATCCTGGTCGGGCTCGACCAACTCTACGGCTAAACGCTTCCACGCGCTACGCGACGCCGCGCGTCAACCGGCGCCGGCGGCGCGGAACGCCTCGACATCTTCCATGCACCGGATAAGGCGCGCCAGGAGCATAGCCTGATGCCCCGGCTCCCGCGCTCGTCAAGCTGGCGCACTACCCTTGCCTTGTCATTAGTAACTTACGATAATGGTAAGTAATGAATGACATCTCCACCCCTGATTACGCGGCACTCTACGCTCTGGCTTCCGCGCAGTCCGGCTACTTTACGACGGCGCAGGCCAAAGAGCACGGCGTGAGTTGGCGGGCGCTCACGCATCACGCTGCCGGTGGGCGCTTCCAGCGCGTACGGCGGGGGCTCTACCGTTTCCGCGATTACCCCTCGTCGCCGTACGAGGAGGTCGTCGTGGCCTGGCTGGCGATCGGGGCGGACCGCGGCATCGTTTCGCACGACACGGCACTCGATATCTACGACCTGAGCGACATCATTCCCCTCTCTGTCCATCTGATCGTCCCGCGCGCGCTGCGTGGACTGCATCCACCGGCGGGGGTCACGCTGCATACGGCAACAGTTCCACCGCGTAACGACGAGGTCACTATTCGTGAGGGGGTCCGGCTCACAACGCCGGAGCGCACGCTCCTCGACGTAGCCGAGGCGGGAACGGCGCCGGAGCAGGTCGAACGGGGCATCCAGACGGCCATCAAGCGCGGTTGGGTGCAGCCGGCGCGGCTGCGCTATCACGCTCGGGAGAGGGGCGAGCGCGTGTCCAGCCTCGTCGCGGCGGCGCTGGAGAACGGACCGGAAGCGCGGTGAACTATCCGACTCCAGAACGGTTTCGCGCGGCGCTGGAGGAGCGCTTGCGCCAGCAGGCGCGGGCCACCGGACTCCCGCTCGTACGCCTGCGCAAGGGCGTTGTCTTCGAGAGGCTCCTCTCATAGCGCTGTTGTGCAGATCCAGGTGCGTCGAGGGGACAGCGTTCTTCGCGTCCGGTGCGAGCATTGCCCTGTAGTGTTACCCGCGCCCCGTGGGATACTCTACCAGGCCGTGCGCTCGCTGGCCTGGGATGGCGAGCGGCCCGACGAGCTGTGGATCGGCCACGGCGAATGGCCCAACGAGGTGCTGATCAAGGACCGTGGCTACGGGATGACGACGGGGAGGCGCCAGGGGCCTCGCGTGGGGCGCGGGACGATCGGGGGGCCGGACCGGGCCTTCAGGAGGCCGGACCGGGCCTCCAGGAGGCCGAACGGATCGAGCTGGACCGCGCGGATGGTGAGCGTCAGGCGGGCACCGGGGGGCTGCGGGGGGAACACGATGGTGGTGGCGCAGCGCAGGACGCGGGCGCCGGTGGCGCAGATGGTGGGGCGCGCGACGGCGGGCACGGCCCGGCCGGCGGCGTCGCGGAGCGCATCGCGGAGAGGGGGGAACAGATCTCGACCTTGCGTGGACAGGTTGATCCGCGGCAGGACCGGGTAGGGATGCGCGTAGGTATAGGTGTAGGTGAGATGGGTGACGCCGAGGTCGCGCACGGCGAGGGTGACGCCGGTGGCGCGGGTCGTCGTGCCCGGGCGGGCGCGGCGCCGGAGCGCGGCGGCGCGCGGGTCGAGGGGGACGTATATGGTCTCCACGGGCAGGCTGCCGCGCGGGCCGGCGGTCAAGCCGAACCGGAGGATGGCGGCGCGGGCGCGGGCGGGGAGCGGGGGGAGGACGGCGTAGAAGCGCCGGACGGTCGTGGGATGCCAGGGGACCCACGCGGGCAGGGCGACGGGGAGGGTCCACCCCGCTGCGGAGGAGACGCCGCTGGCGGAGAAGCGGTCGCCCCCGGAGACCGGGACGGGGACACCGCGGTCATCGGCGAGGGTGGGGAGGGCGGGGAGGGGATAGATCGGCGCGCCGACGGGGACGACCATGTGGTATTGGACGTAGGTGGCGGCGCCGTCGACGAGGACGCGATCGACGGCGCTGGGCGCGTCGGGCTGGTCGGGTCCCGGCACGCCGGAGAAGCCCGCGTCGAGCAGGGCCTGCTCGTGGGGGATGTGGGGATCGAGGGGGACGACGACGGCGGCGGGGCGGACGAGGAGGGCGAGTGCGGCCGCGGCGGCGACGAAAAGAAGTGGGAGGGCGCCGGCGCGCAGGGGTGCGCGCCGGCGGGGGCGGTGTCGGGCGTGGGACATCATGGGCTCACGATACACCGTGCGCGCCTACGCGGCAATGCGGCCGGCGCGCGGCGACGATCCGGGGGGCAGGGCACGGGCAAAGGCCGGCAGGCCACCAGCATTGGATAACCATGCCCTCACATGGTGAAGAGATGCTACTGCGGCGCCTCAGCGTCGGCGGATCCTAATGAATGATAGGGGGTTTTTGCATAACCCCTCGAAGAGATGCGCTTTCTGACCTGTGATGCACTGATCGCTCGCAAGGTGGCGTGCGAGCATCGCCTTGTCACCTGCTACCAGCCGACCCACGCCGCGCTCGCCGAGCGGGTCGCGCCCGTCCGGGCGATTGATCCCGCGACGGCGGTGCGGCGCTTCGTCGCGCTGCCCCTGACGCAGGTGCTCATCTTCCATGGCACACCGGGCGGTGTGCGCGCCCGTCCGGCGATCGTCTACGTCTTCGGCCACCCGCCTGCGCGCGCGTGCCCGCCCGATGCCCGCTGCGCCCGCCCGCAAAACTTCGTCCTTGTGTGGGAGATGGGCAGACGCGTAACCGTTAGGGCTTTTTCTACAAGTTAAGGATTTTAAGCCGTTGTCAAGGCCATTTTTGCAGCTTTTAAGCCAACCTGACAGCTGCCATATTGCACAAACGCATGAGGCGCATGGCGTAGCGACAGCCGTGTGTGGGAGCAAAAGGCTCGTGGACGTACGGCGTATATGCTGCTACGCTCCCTTTGCCACCCCGAGCGGCGGAAATGCGGGTACTTGACATGTGGCTCAGAACCTTAACTTGTAGGCAATACCGTTAGGGGTGTCACCATCGGGCACACGGCCTATGCGTCTTTCGCCACATGGCGCGCGACCGCCGCCACGCGAGGGCGCCGACTTTCCGTCACCGTCGACTCGAACGCGGGGGAGGCACAGGTCCTCCAGATCGCGCGAGCCATCACCCAATCCACGTAAGGATTGCACCCGATGCTCGTAAACATTGGGCTCATTCCACCCCGGCTGCAAAAAACGCTTCGACGTCTTCCATACGCCGGGCCAGGCGCGCCGGGGGCAGGGCGGCGATGACGCGGCGTCCGTAGCCTTTGCGCGCCAGGCGGCTGTCCAGGATGGCTACGACGCCGCGGTCCTTGTTGGACCGGATCAGCCGCCCAACACCCTGCTTGAGCTGCAGGATGGCCGTGGGCAGCATTAGGTCGTTGAACCAGTCTCCGCCGTCCTCTTTCAGCCGGTTGACGCGCGTGGCGACTACGGGGTCGTCGGGGACGCTGAAGGGCATGCGGTCGATCACGACCAGCGAGAGCGCGGCGCCCACGACATCGACGCCTTCCCAGAAGCTTTTGGTGGCGAAGAGCACCGCCGACCCGTCGGCGCGGAAGCGACGCAGCAGTTCGCCGCGCGGCAGTTCGCCCTGCTTGAGCAGTGTGTACGGCAGCGCGTCGCGCAGCGCTTTATAGGCGTCCTCCATACCGCGGTACGACGTGAAGAGCAGGAAGGCGCGGCCGCCGCTGGCGCGCACCAACCCCTCGATCTCGCGGCACAGCGCGGCCGTATACTCGGGGCTGGCGGTCGCGCGAAACTCCGGCAGGTGCGCCGGCACGTAGAGCAGGCACTGCGTGGGGTAGTCGAAGGGGCTGGGCGCCACGAACTCGGCCGCTTCGTCGATGCCGACGGCGCGGCGGAAGTAGGCGAAGTCGCCGACGGCAAGCGTGGCCGAGGTACAGACGACGGGGCTCTGCCGGAACAAGATCTCGGCCAGCGGTTCGCCGACGTCGATGGGGGTCCACTTGAGCGTGACCTCTAGCGTGTGCCCAATGGTACGGTACTCGACGTACCGGACGCTATCTTTATCGTTGGCGCGGCTGACCAGGCGCGCGTCCTCGGCCAGCCGCGCGGTCCAGGCCACCAGCTTCTCGTAGCGGCGGCTCTCCGGCGTCGCGGCGGAGGCGGCCTTGTGGGGATTGTGCCGGGTCAGGTGCTCGGCGATCTCCGCGAGCCCCTGCGCGAGCGCCAGACCGGGGGCCAACTCGTCGGTTACCACGTCGCGGCTGCGGCCAGTCGGCGCCTCGAAGCGGCGGAACAGGCGGTCGGCCAAGACGGGGAGCGCGGCGACCCGTTCCGTGCCGGCGTGCCGGCGCAGCGCGTCGTGCTCGACCAGTTCTGTGATATCGCGGCGGCTTAGGCTGACGGTGAAGGCCGAGAAGGCGGCTTCTTCGAGGTGGTGCGCCTCGTCGATGATGACGACGTCCCGGTCGGGCAGCAGGTAGGCGCCCATGTCGCGCACCACGAGGTCGGCCAGCAGAAGCGCGTGGTTGCAGACGACGAGCTGCGACGCCTCGGCGCGGGCGCGCATCTTTTCCACGAAGCAGTCGTGGAAGTGGCCGCACACCGTACCGATACAGGTGCGCGTGGTCGAGCTGGCGCGCGCCAGCAGGTCGCGCCCCGGCAGCATGTCCATCTCCTCGAAATCGCCGGTCGTGGTCATGGCGGCCCAGGCCTTGAGCGCGCGGTAGTCGTACGTCTGCCCCGCCATCGTCTGGTATTGCTCCTCCTCGCCGAAGCGCTCAAGGCAGAGGTAGTTGGAGCGGCCCTTGACGAGGGCGGCCGAGACGTCGCGCGGGAGGGTATGCTGCAGGAAGGGGATGTCCTTGCCCACGAGTTGGTCTTGCAGCGCCTTATTGGCGGTGGACACAATGACACGCTTACCGCTGTAGATGGCAGGGACCAGGTAGGCAAGGCTATTGTGTGTTGGGATCAGGGACTCGCCCGCGAGGTAGAGGTGACTGGCGGCCGCTACTTGGATGCAGCGCACCGGGCGTGACGGTATCGGTCGTACGGCCGTAATGTAGCGGAATTCGTTTCGAGTTGGTGTGTCGTTGCGCGATCGTTGTTTGTGCGTCGCGATTTTGCGTGGCAGTCGAAACACCTCATCGCACGTCGTGAAGTGGATCGTGTAGGCCATCCCGCAATCTTTGCCATACAAGCGCGCCGGTTTGGTCATCATGGCAGGCCGATAGCCGAGGCTGAGGATGAGGGACTGAACGTCACAAGCAAGACGAAGATTAGTTGATGTGTACTGTATCGCGCCCTGCGGGGAGACTGTGCCGTCGGTATCGAGCAGTCCGGCGAGCAAGGCGCGTCGTTGCCTCTCGGAGGCGCGCAAGTAACACAACGGGATATGCTTGTTCTTAGGGTCAGCTGTCATGAACTGAGCGTGGTCAGTCGAACCATCGCCCAACCATAACCCGAGGACAAGGGGCGCGAGAGGTAAGTCACGGTCGGGTAGCTTGAGCGCGTGGGCAATCGGGACAGCATGATTCAGGCGCGCTACGTTGTCGGCGGTAACGGTGAGCGTAGCAGCAATGTCGCGGGTTGTGAGGCGCGGGCATGTGTGCGTCACCCATTCGTGCTCTCCATCGGCTATGAGTGTTGAGCCGTCAGAGAACTCGACCTCGTAGCAGGGACGATCGTACATGACATCAAAGGCACGTACGACCTCCGTCGGCGCGCCGGTCTCATCGAAGACCAAATCGCCGGCGCATAAATCACCCATGCGCGTCCATCCGGTTGGCGTCGCGATAGGCGTGTCGATGTCGAGAGCTTTCCCGACGCCCGTCCCACCCTCAATGACGGCATGCTGTCCGGCGTCAATGGCGGCGGCGATGGTTTCGGCCATAGCGACCTGTGAGGGGCGCGACTCGTAGCCGGGCAGCCGGCGGCTGATCACGCCGCCCGGACCCAGGATCTGGACGACGCGCGCGGGGAGACTCGAACTCATATATGAAGTGTAAGATATTGATTGTCATAACGTCTGGTGTTGTACGGGACGTTATGGGAAAATTTTGGCCGGCTCAGGCTCATGGGGCGAGTGAGTCGCGTGGCGAAGGCAAGGTAACCTATGATGTCACGTTTGTTCATGACGTCGCTGCTGACTATCCTCTGTCTCCCCTGAAAAACGTCCCCGGCGTCACGCTGCCGGCGCCTTCGGGGTGAGCGTGACATCATAGCCAAGCGCCTTGAGCTGATCCAGGGCGCGCTGCTGTGTGCGGGCGCGGCGGCGCTCATCGAG
>JAABUJ010002678.1_pt1 | contig 21358 bp, 22 predicted proteins | sample 5559131 | NCBI WGS metagenome assembly JAABUJ01 (sample SAMN10711875, study PRJNA513366) | rock metagenome | isolation source: Antarctica rocks | place: Antarctica: Victoria Land, Mt New Zealand nord | collected 2016-01-07 | reverse complement strand
TTTAGGTGTGTGGTGCATAGGGCGCATAGAGTGCATAGAGTGCATGTTTAGGTGTGGCTAATTATAAGGTTTATTTGGACTTAGCCGAAATTTCGGGTGTGCAACGACTTATGATCTATACTCTTACATACATAAGGTAAGTTACCTTGAGGTAGGTGGCGGGAAGGGGTTAATACTCGCTGGACTAGAGTTCTTACTTTTGCTGTGGAGGTGTCACCAAGGCAGATTGATGTAGATGGCTTGCATGGTACGATTTTGGATGGATTAAGTGTCTGTAGTAGGTTCGACGTAACTTTTGAAAGTACCGCCAAGCCCTAGTGACTGGTATGTAGCTAAACGCCAGCAATGACGGACAGATATCAGAGACTCGAACGGACGAAGAAGCGAGAATGAAGCCGCCAAATGCTGGATGAGCCACCGATCAATAGTGATACAGCCTGAGCTTGTGCACCGTTCCATGCTTGCGTGAAGGAGATGAAAGTCAAAGCAAGAATCCACCGTAGCTTAGATCTGAAGATCATACGAACGGAGATGGTATCATAGAGCCAAAAACCAAACACTGTAAAAGCGATGAGAAGAAATAAAACGTAAGCCTCCCGTATGATTCAATGGGTATATAGCAACCTTCCCCGAATGTGACTCGACTCAACCCGACGATAACGCCGTCCCGACTCTAGGCAGCAGAAGGACGCCTCAAGATAGCCTCGCAATTCGCGTCGAAGCGCATGCTCCACAACCTGATGCTCGTCATCAGCCTCTCCGTGTTCTCCAGTTCCCTGTCGCGCCCGAACATGGCGTCGACAAACTCGCAACCGCTGTTCTTCCCCATCGAAACGCCCTTGCCACCTTCCCGTTTGGCCACTTTCCACATGAACTCCTCGCACGCCTTCAGGAGTTTCTTAAAACGGGCCATGAGTCTGATGCCGCTCTCGATGAAGTCCGCCACCATTTCGTGGCTCTCCCGCTTCCGGATCCGATGCGAACACTCCTCCGCTCTCTTCATCTTGCCCGCCAGTTTGATCAAGAGTAACCACAGGTCACCCGCGACTTCGGACATTGGCGTCGCCGGACCGTGGTGGAAGACGGTCCAATCGTAAATCCATTTCCCGAGAGAGTTGGCGTCGAAGACACTACCGAGCAATATGATGGGTGACTCAGTCGGATCCCAGTTCTTGATCGAGTAGCCGGCAGGGATCCTCGCCTTCCGTGCGTCCTCCTCGGTCGCTTTGGGCGTCGGTTTTGCCGCCGGAGCTGGTTTGGCCGGTTCGACGGGTGTGGTACGAGTCGAGTGGGATGGCCGACGGGCGCGTGACCTGGTGGGATGTGACTCATCTTCGGCGTAAACTGGAACCTGATGGGTGTAGTAACAGTACTCGTCAGCTCTGGCATACCTCCTCTGATAGGCCGGCTCGCGGTATCGGTAATTGTCCGTCGGTGAGTCATCTGCGTCGTCAACGACATCTACATAGATGCGCTGTTTCTGCGACCGCACGGACGCGCGGCGTCTGGGCTCGTCGCCACCGTTGCCACCATGCCCGGAGCTCCAGAAGCGGCGACTCTTGCTTTTGGTGCGGTCGGAGTTACTCACATGCTCGGCCTTGCGCGGTGGCGACGCGTACTCGGGCGTCGTCGAGTAATAGCCAGGCGACGGGTATCCCGCGGGCGAATGCCATCCTCCTGGCCCTCTCGGGGTCGATGTCGAGTAGGCGTAGCCGTAGCCACCCGCCTCTTGGCTGACTCTCCGTGAGTGTCGCTTCGATGAGCCCCGGGCGTTGGGCGACGCGGTCGGAGTTGTGTATTGGGGTATGTAATATTTGTAGTCGTCCGGCGAAGGTGAGGTCGCCGCCGAACTGGTGTAATCGTAGAGGACGTAACCCGGTGGAGGTATGGAGTAGTGGTACATGATGAGATTGCTGGCATCTGATAACGCCACTGGAAAACGGAAAAGATCGAAGACCAGGACAGAACAATTTGTATGCGTCAACGACAGACGACTTGACCTCGACTCGGAGCGCCGGTATGTCGCGAGAAGAGGTAGAGGAAGGAGCTCTGCTGGCGACGTTCTTGACACATGTGGTCGGTGGTGGTAGAATGGTCCGGTGTGGACGAAGATATGCTCAAGGGAGTTGAGGATGGCGATCGAAGCGCGAAGAACAAGATGATTGATTTCGTAATCGGCGCGGGCGCAGTCAAGAGTCTGTCTAGTTCCTGTTCCTTCTCGCAAGATTTTGATCCGTTCTATCCAGTGTACTTCGTAGAGGAAGGACGGGAAAGAAGGAGGTTGGGGTGTATAAGGTATTGTATACTGTATTGTATATTCGAAGGTTCTTTCTGTGTGTGGGTCGGAAGGGGAGGGGATCGGCAGTCTCTTAAACTGACTGAACCGAAAAGGAGTCCAGACAAGACAAGACGAGACGAGATGAAAAGAGCAGAAAAGACAGGGGTCGAGATCAACAGCGAATCTTGACTCGTACTTCGTGTCTACTTCAATTAATTTAGTTTGGACAGCGGTGAAGGAAAGGGAAGAGAGAGTTGGGAATCCTGGGAGGACTAAGACTGTTGATTACATACCAGGAAATGTATAAGGTAGGTATTTTATCTTAGGTAAGAGTCCGAGTTGATCGTCGACCTCAACACTCAACGCTCCAAAGAGAAAGGGAAAGAGGAAGAGGAGGAGGAAGAATTGGAGATTGTTGTAGAGATTGAGATTGAGATTGAGATTGAGATTGAGAATGAGAATGAGAATGAGAATGAGAATGAGAATGGAATTTTACTTATTATTATGAGGACCTCTGTCTCTCGTCGTTGCCGCAAGTGCGTATTTGTACCTAAAGGAAGTATGTACAGTACGAAGTATCCACGCCACGCTTGCATGCCTGCCACGCCGTTCAGATTGATACAACTACCTTACCGTACCTTAGGTGCCTTAATTAACTTCGTACCTGCCCAACGTTCGGTTTCAAGGTGGGCATGAAGTTGGTGTATACAGGTACTGTAAGATATCGATTTGTCTGTAAGGACCTGTACCTTACCTCGGGCTGCTGACATGCGCCAGGCAAGAAAGCCGCTGGCATGACTGTACTGTACATAAAAAGGAGGAGTACTCCGTACTCTGTACTCTGTACAACTCATGGAGACATCAAGGGGAGTCAGTCAGCTGGTCAGAGGGTGTTGCTATCCTTGTTTCTTCTTCCACAAAGCCATGTTCTTTCCTTCTCTGTATGAGGGGTTACCTTTATCGTCATGTGTGATCGAGTATTGACGATATAGGTAGTCCTCGATGTTGTGTCACCTCCCTCACTGAGAACCCAGCTGGATCACACAGCCAGTCGCCATCATGGAGAGTCATCGACCCATGATCTTGAATTCTTGATGTCCAAGCACCCGGCTGAAAGGTACATTATCTCGATGCGACTGACAGAAGAGTTAGTTACCGTGGTACGGTTCGAAGATGTAAGTCAACGGGACAATATTAATAAATTCAAGATCTGTCAGGGTTGTGCGAGCGGCTGTAGAGCTGAGACTAGTGGCCACGGCGCTGCACCTACCCGTCCAAAGCAACTGGAGGATGTGCGGTGGACCGGACCTGACTGCATCAGCCAATGGGAACCATCGACAGTGCATTGAAGGGCAAGATCCTTGCATGAGGGGTTCATCGCAAACAGAAGAGCCGCGTGTTTTGCCTTTGATCATTGCTGTTTTTTCTCTCCCGTTAACTTAGGAAACAGATCATTCGACTTGTCTTTCAAAGACATCATCCTCGTCAACTCAGAACTGAGGAACGGGAAACAGAAATTTGATTGGTAGGAGAAGGGGAATAAATTAGCAATAATCACTGGTGATTTAGCCGCCACCCAATTAAGGCAAGATATAGTTCGACCCCGAGCCAACTGTTGTCAATTACGGAGTACTCCATAACTTACTACTGAAGGTGGATTTTGATCGCTTTGCGCTTTGGTCAGCTCCACCCGCTGCACTAACTGAGGTATGGACTTGACCGGGCGCAAATACACAACTCGCACGCACATGCAAGGTGGAAGATGTGGATGTATTTTATGTGAGTGTAATAAATTACGAAACCTATGTGGTAAAGTACATGTAATATTGATACCATGGTCCGTGCTGTAATTCGCTTTGCTTACCTAAGCTCCAAGTTTCCAGGTAACGACCAGGTTGTATTCAACTTCCATCACATCCATTGGATCGCGCATTACGGAACTTAATACACGATGCATGAATCTGACAATCAACATCAATGCCGTGTCTCGCCACTCTCGCAGGAAATCCAGTCCTTTCAGCAATCAATAAAGGATAGACTCCCATGTCTGAACCCAGACTTATTCACTAACAGCATTTCCATGCCTCCCCTCACCATCACAGATTGATAAACAGAGAGGCTGACAGACAAGGCATTGACGAGTGACAGCTCATCATCAGGCATTCATGCGTTAAACATCAATCTCGACGAATCCGGTACCGCGCCTTTCACCGCATCCCCCGCAATCCAAGAGCAAACCCTCGAATCGGTTCAGGCACTATCTTCCCTTGCCTGTTCCCTTGCTCTCACGAACGTTATCCACTGGCTCATTCGATCATCCGTACAGCACCACATCGCATGGTACTACGCGGGTTGAACTCATAAGATCGACGTTACGTTGTACGCCCGGCTCTAGCTCTGGCAGCACGACGTCTGTGCCCGGCTCCAACGCCACGGACCCGGTTGGCGAATAGCTTGGCAGTCCAACGTGCGCTTTCTCCGCCGATGGAATATGATCCACAGAAGGAAGAGCCGACTCTCTTTCCCTTTGACTGATTGACTGCTTTGCATGAACTATAGACCATTGGGAAGCTTTCGGGCCACAAGGCCTAGGGTTCGTGATTTAGGAGAACGCATGGCGAGCCTTGCCCACGAATCTAGCAATTGGAGAAGTCCTTCGAGAGACATCGTACCCGACCATGGTGTACTGCTTGCTCGAAAAATTGTTTGCGAGTCGGGCGTTGGTGCATGGGCTGCGGAGCTATAAGCTTCGCCGATGCCGATCATCGCCCATGAAATGAGATGAAGCAGCTTTACAGTCTCGAGATGTATCAGTATAGTTTGGATTCGTCCCAATACCCAGCTGTCTGGAGTGTTAACTCTGAGCTTTTTCCGGATTAGTGTGGCTTTTGATCTCTTACACTACGTCAGGCTGCGATAACGCACACACCTACTGGAAGATCAATGCGGAGGGACGAAAGAATCCGTTTTGCAGCGACAGATGAGGACAGCCGTCCATCCGGCTATGAGGAAAACGCCTGTAACAATCTTCGGGGCTCTTTCGATTCAGTCTTGGGGTGAACCAGGCTGCGTGCTGGCACCACTGACGATAAGGAAGATCTATCCCAACCCGAGCGATGCTCCCACAATGAAAGATTTCCGACTTTCAGTCCAGCCTTGTCGACGGACAGGGTCTAAGCTGCAAGCAAGACGTAGGCCTGGAGACCCTCAAACAGGTTGAGACCCAACATCATACCGGGAGTGTACTCGTTATCCAGGCCGCGTTTGGCAGCTTACTGATGGCCCCCGCCTGTCCATTGCTTTCATACGTTCTGCCCTTGGGGTCATCGAACGACAGCAACTTCTTATCATCATTGAAGAAACTGCGTGTTGATATCGGGCACGAGTAGCCGTAGTACCCCAGGACAGTCTGGCGTATACACCGTATCCGGAATTCACAGTACGAGATTTTGCCATATCAAGACTTCCTCAGAGGGTGCAAGACTCCCTTGGAGACATTGCAGTGTCATGGGGAGGATTCAATGAACGAGCCAACTGACTCGAGAACGAAGATCATACCTCAAGCAGCGTGACGTTACTGCAAGGACAACCGTCCCTCATAGAGCTTTGCACTAACACTAAACAAGCGCATCACAGCACTCTCCTACTCGAGGTCAACGCAGGTGAGCCACGCCGCATAGAGGAGACATACAGGTCGACTCCCTTAGCAAGGGCTCGAGAGTTGCCAGTTCCTATACAACAACAACTCAACTGAAATGGTATCAGCACCCGAGAAATTCACTCCTGACGATGGGGCATCCGGGACTACCGACATCAAGTAAAGATAAAAAGCATTAGACCTGGTCTATCAGCACCGTTAGTATCAAGAGATACCAGCATAATCTCTCCCGACCCGAGACCAGTCCAGATAACCAGAGCACGCACTTCGCATTACGACTTTTTCCAGCCACACTTATATGGCAAGTGGCGGAGATTATCATAGCCATGGTATCAGAGGGGTCAAGCGTTGGGATATCGAGGATCTGGGTTGTGTTTATCTAGATATAAATAGGCATTGGGGTCAACCGTGTCAAGACATACAAGGTAGAAAGCGTTCAGACACCTCAAGGACCTTTAGTAGTTTCCTGTAGCATATTGAAAGTTCAGACACCTTCAGTAGTGTAACTTGGCATCACAACACCCGCGGAATCACATTGTGATTAGGAAGTCTAATTGAGCTGCCTGTTTGCTTCAAAGTCTACTCCCTCGCCCCAGGAAATACCCCCTTATGACCTCGTGAAATACTTGAAACGAGGCAGGGCCGACGACAAACCGTCCCTCAAACCCTCCGTCGGAATCCCTCGCCACAACCCTCAGCCATGCCGTGACGCAACCATCAATCAAGTACAGGGCCCGATCGCCAGAACCCTTGAATGACCCTGGCGTCGAAAGGACAGATCCCTGCTGCTGAGCGCATCACCCAGTGCCATCGAAGATCTACAAGACAGCCCAAGACCGCGTCCACGCAACCGTCTCCATCTCCTTCGACGCGTTGCGTACCCATAGAGCTAGTAGATGCGACTACAGTCCGTCCGCACTCCCTCCCTCGCCCCCGCCCTCGCCCTCGCCCTCGGTCCGCATCATCTCGACATCTCTTCTCCCTTCTCTGCAAAACGTCTCTGCACCTTTGTCTCCCGAGCCGCGTCCGTTCTATCGTCGAAGCCGACAAATTGTTGTTCGAAGCCCGTGGATGTTTCCGAACGAGCGAGGCTGAGACACCGCGTAGAGCACTACCCGACGCTAGGAGGAGAGAGAGCTATGGCGCCGTTGCATCGGAGTCGGGACGTTTGAGGCTCGGCGTTGAGATCCGAGAAGAACGATAAGGTTGTGGTTAAGAAACGGTGTGACGTATTCAGAAGGATAGATATCTCAGGCTGAAAGGGCCTCGGATCACAGGACACGAACGCAAGACCATCTCCTTTTCGGAGAGTGAAATGGCAAGGACGGGAAGCTTGAGGGCAGGATATCCTGCCCGTCCCGAGAAAATATGTGAGATTCAAGACTGGAAACACAGGAGAGGACGTTGAGGAATCCTTGACATGTCCTCCACGATTGAGCGCTCTCTCAACGTCACGGAAATGTGAAGCTGACAGGCCCAAGCTAGCCGTCTTTGTGGGATCTCCTCCACACCACACTTGATCGCGAGCGGGCGAGATAGCTACCCCTCATCGGCGGAGAACATGTGCCGTATCTCCACCCTTGCTGGCAGCAATCCGCTGGGCGCGCGAGGGAGCTGAGCCCTCCACCGCGTCCTGAATTCGTAGACGCCCACTTTGCATATAATTTGTACCTCTGCGACGGATACGGCATGTCAGCGAACGGCTGTCGTGCGCGATGGTATGACCTTGACCGTCGTGTCATCAAGTGGCCACATACGTAGTAGACGACCGAGTGCTCTGCATTGGGTCAGCGAGGCCTCAATGCCGCCAGAGGTGCGACAGTACCATGGCGCTACCGTCGTTACTCGCCGGCAGTGGACGCTCTATTCGTACAGCGCTTAAAAGACGCCGGCGATATGGTGCTACAGCGTGATAGCCTAGTAAACGGCACGGTCGAGTACTGTATCAAGCGCAGAAACGGGAACCTGATCCGAGTTCGTCCCGTTTCCTCATTCCATGTGTCCAATCTGCCTGGAGCTGTAGGCCTCAGGTGGCACTGAAATCCTGTTCGCGCATGGTGTCGGAGAGGACGTTGCGACTTCGACGTTGCGATCACATTAGTGTTCCATGGCGAGTCGCGCAAAAGTTTGGCCTGCCAACGTAAAGTAGTTCGGCTTGCAGATGGCCTGCTCCAGATCGCAAATGTGCGCCCAGTTGAGAAGCTTTCGGCATGTACGCTGTATAGACTATGGACGGGAAACTTTATACACCTCCGTCGAAAAGTTGATGTCTACTCCGGCTTGGCTCGACGACACCTCCTCGTAGCGCTACGTAATAGGAACGTGAATTTACCTAATAAGTTCAAAAATGGACCATTTCGGTGTTGGTGATTATTTCATGTGTCATGTAATGAGGTTGAGTCGGTGTGTCGGAAGGGATATAAGTTCGCTCAGTCCTGCTCTACAGCGTGTGTTGAACGGATCCCTTGTATGCGGGATCTTGATGTGAGCGCCGTTCAAGGGTTTCTTGCCCTGTGTATAAAAACGTCAATTTACAAGCGATCTCATATACTATATACTGCGAATGTCGAACTTCGATGTTTCAAATTCTTTCTCTCATGTTCTATGCCTCCAACTCTCCTAGACAATGATATCTCTTACAACGTATCATACTCCGGGTTCACCCAAGATGGTTCACCAGATCTGGCACGGATTTTTGGACCAAATTTGTGGATCGCGGCCAAGACTGGAACAGAAGCGAAGAAGGTGATGATTCCCTGCGCCGCAAACGACCATGTCCAGCCCGAGGTTGCTTGCCAAGGTGCAATGAAGAACTATAAGAGCAGTGTCAGTAGGCGCTCGGCTTTCGCAGAACAGATGACTTACAGGATCGATGAAAGCGCTGAGGTTGAGGAAGACAGAGTAGAATGTGATGACGCTCATGGACTGAAGGGGGTAGCAATCGACAATATAGCTTGTGATCACGGTGTTGCCCATTTGAATACCGGCAGCAACTATTGGGAGCTTAGCTTGTCAACCCGAATCCTTGGAGGCCTTAAGAACTCACATAGAAAGAACGCGACCTGGCCAACCATCCAATGGTAATTCTGATCAATGCTAATACCCCAAATGATGAGGCCGACTGCCAATGGGTCAGCTCGTCACTGGGACGGAAACCTACTACTTACTTGCACTGAGAAGGGCAGCCGGGTATGCAAGCCACAACCGCATCTCTGCCACTCGGACGTTATTGTTGCTCATCGTAAGTCTCAGGACGAGCCAGTCACTGAGGCGGCCTGAACAGAAAATCTCCGAGAATAGGGTACCGAGCAAGAGGCCAAGGAACAAGAGACCTTGAATCTGCGGGGCATATTGAGGGTATGCCGCTGGGATCATGGTAATAATGGACAGTATCCACCAGTACCACGCGAAACAGTAAATCAGGACTGCAAGAACCACAACCGGGAACTTGAAGGTAAGAATGAACCGAACAACGGAGTCCCAAGCTTTCGGATGGCGCATTCCCGGAACAGGTTTGATGTTGATGAATGGGAGAGTCTTGGTCCGTTTGAGGTCGACGTCCACGCCATTGCTTCTTTCTTGACTCAGCTTTTCAATGTCGGTCGTGACTGGATCACCAACAGCCATCGGCATCCGAGACAACATAAGGTTGCGAGGGTACAATGTCTCTGTCATTAACGCCAACTCCAACACCAAAAGGGCGCCGAAGAGGAGAACGGTTAGCCAATCTATCCAGGCTGCGCTGACGAGATCCATAAATCCGCCGACTGAGAATCATCAGCGAGTGAGCGCCATCTTCACAACGCTGCGTCAAACCTACTGATAGGTCCGACCAGAAGGCCGGCATCGATAGCTAGAACCCAGAGTCCCAGTTTCTGGCCTCGCTCATACTCAAAAAACAGACTACAGAATATCAGCAAACGACTTCCGCAGGTCGATCGTCCATCCGTACGTACTCGCCAACAACAGCCATGCCAACCGTGGCGCCCGGACTCACACCGAACCCTTGGAAGAATCTTGCCGCCATGTAGCCGCCATAAGAGCTCGCGACTGCTGAGCCTACCGATGCCACCAAGGCTATGATAGTACCGACAATAAAGATGATACGCCGCCCGTAGATGTCCGCCAAGGAAGACCAAAACAGAGGGCCAAAGGCAAGCCCGAGCGCCGGTATAGCGACCGTCCAGTTGACCTGAGAATAACCGATGGTATACTGATCCTGGATCTGGGGGAAAGAAGGGACGGTTGTGGTGGTGATGTAAGTGAACAGAAAGTATCTATGAAGATGGTGAGCTAACCCTAGGGGTACGTGACAACAGAGCGCGGTATGACCGTCAAAGGATCTGGATACCATGCAAAGATGAAGTTGCAGCATTCAAGAATTCTGCCTGGTCTTAGAGGGGCCCTTACTTCCACATGACGATAGATAAGATCACATGCTTCTTGAAGCTCGACCAGTTCAGCGGGTCCAACGGGTCTGACGTCGGTTGAGGGTGCAATCTCATCCCATCTTTTGTGACTCCACTTTCATAGGTTTCTTCCCGGTTGTGGTCTGGCAGCACGCCCGTCGCGTGCATGGCCTCCAACGAACCATTCTGGGCATCACTTACTCCCAGGACCTTGTCCGCCTTCTTCTCATTGAACTCCATCGTCACTGGTGCAGTGTCAGTCGGGGAAGAAGTTGCTGCAGCAGAGACCTCGAAGGTGAAGACAGGAAGAACCCTTCGGCCGCGCAAGATGCAGGGAGCAAGGAATATTTGGAGTATCTCCGGCTCCACCACGATCATATGGAGCACGACTGTGCCGCAATACCTCTCAATTAATTGGGGGCAGGTATCATCCACTGTCTGAGCCAATCCAACCCTCCATGCTTGAATGGTGGCGTGCAGGGAGGATGGAGGGTGTGGCTACGGCGCAAAGTAAGGTACTTGGGTCAGGGCAGCATGATCGATGTACGCCTGCTACCCGCCACTTTGGATGACCAGAAACACCGGATATTGAGCTATCAGACGGAATATCAATTAGGGCATTATTGGTATTATTGTGTCTTCACATCAATTCAAAAGACCTATATCGTCTGTCGGTATCTCTTTGAATTCAGTCAATACCTAATGGTTAGCCTTGGCCGACGTTCAGTTACAATGGAAGCGTCGGAACCGCCGCCCCGAAAATGCCGTCTTACCGTTAATGGCTAGTACATGTACTGTACCGGGGTACCTTAGGTATCACCATGTCGCTAACTTATCACATCGTCCTTCGCTACCGGTACCGGGTCTCTAGAACTGTTACACGAAGCTGGGACAAATACTCGTCATATCCATATTGAAGGCCCTCTTATCCGGAACATGGAATTCCTACAGTAACAGTTAGCTTGACAGAGTCGTTGCGCCCTCTTGCCGAAGCTCATTACCTACCTGTGTTAGGTAATAATGGCACCCGCAGCGCTGAACTTGACAGCACACATCACTCGTGCAGCTACCTAAGGAAGCAGAGCGGCGCCCGGTCCTGCTCTTACGTCTGTGATTTATGTATTTATGTAAACATCTTGGTCATTATTTACTCCACAATCGGCTCGAGACAGGGTGGGCATCCTACTACTGCTCTAATTTACTGCTGTGCCGCCACGGTCCAAAAGATAAGGCCCTACTCGATATTATTCCCTAACCGGGAGGGGATCACTAATGGGTTTCTTTTTCCTCACTGAGATCCGCGAGCCCTTCCCACCCAGTCGGACCTTTCTGCGTGGCCGTCCACCGATCTATAGCGTTTGCTTCCATCTCAGCTTAACTATCTCCTCGAGTGGTGGGTGTACCGGGTAATCCTCGAGCATCCTTACCTATATGCATGATGCATGGAATCGAAGGATTTTACTTGTTATGGTACGCTCTTACTTTACTCGGGGTGGGGCTACCTTTACTCTATCGTAGGAGATAGCGGGGCATTTTGGTTTCGCAGTCACTGCTATTATTTTGCCCTGTCTTTTCTGACGGAGTGCAAGGGTTATGTCTTCACTTCATTTTCGATTTCCATTAATCTCTCTTTTGTACTGTGTATTGGCCTTTGAACACCATGGACGAAAATGGTCATGGCAAGGGCTGGCTGCCGAATTCCTTGAAGCCATCTAAAACGGCCAAGTCTTCCCCGAGTGATGGATCGCCAGACGAGACCTCAAGTTTACTCCCAAAACGTGATGATGGATCAGAGACTACGGAGAGCCGAGATCAAGGAGAGATCTATGATCTGGAGGATGGCGGGAGGTCCAAGTCAAAGCTCATACTCGATGAATTTCTGCTGTTGCTCAAAGGCTCCATCCCGGTCATTCTGGCCTACGCCCTGCAGAATTCGCTACAAACCGTCTCGGTGCTTGTCGTCGGTCGAGCATCGCCGGAGGATCTGGCAACAGCGGCGTTCTCATATATGTTCGCCATGTCGACCGGCTGGTTGATTGCCTTGGGAGGGACGACCGCCTTAGACACTCTTTGCTCTTCCAGCTTCACCGGCAGCAAGAATCCGCATGATCTCGGCATCATCCTCCAGCGAGCATTCATCATCTTGGGGTTGTTCTATATACCTGTCGCCATCCTGTGGTTCTGCTCAGAACCGGTCTTCAAGCTCCTAGGGCAGGAAGCACAGTTGTCTCGGGACGCCGCAAGATTCCTAAGCGTGCTGGCCCCAGGAGGACTTGGATACATCTACTTTGAAGCAATGAAAAAATATCTCCAGGCGCAGGGTAATTCTCCTGACCCCGACTGTGCTTCCACACATGCTGACGGCTCAAAGCAATCATGAGACCCGGAACCTACGTGCTCCTCATTACCTCTCCCATCAACGCGGGTCTGAATTACCTCTTTGTTTACACCTTCGGAATCGGGCTCCTTGGCGCACCCCTCGCAACTGGGATATCGTACTGGCTTTCATTCTTCTTACTTGTAGCTTTCGCTCGATTCGGTCGTGGATGGGAAGCCTGGGGTGGCTGGTCAAGACTATGTCTGCGGAAATGGGGGACATTCTCCCGCCTCGCGATCCTGGGAGTGGTCCATGTTGGCACCGAATGGTGGGCTTTCGAAATCGTGGCATTGGCCGCCGGACGCCTCGGAACGATCCCGCTCGCCGCCCAGAGCGTCATCATGACCTCCGACCAAGTCATGAACACCATTCCCTTCGGCGTCGGCGTGGCGACCAGCGCCCGAGTAGGCAACTTGCTAGGTGCTAGAAGTGCCCGAGGGGCAGCACGAGCAGCAAATACGGCCGCTTGGCTCAGTATGCTCCTAGGAGCGGTCGTCCTTGCGATTCTCATGGGCACAAAAGACCACTTTGGCAAGATCTTCAACGATGATGTCAAAGTCATCAAGCTCACGGCCGAAGTCCTCCCCTTCGTAGCCCTCTTCCAGATCGCAGACGGGCTCAATGGCAGTTGTGGAGGCAGCCTCCGCGGTATGGGTCGGCAGCATATTGGTGCGGCAGTCAACATTGTCAGCTATTACTGCGGTGCTTTACCACTCGGTATCTATCTGGCTTTCCACGGCTGGGGCTTGAAGGGACTGTGGGTCGGGCAGTGTATCGCTCTGTACCTCGTCGGCATTCTGGAATGGGCTATTGTGGCGTTTAGCAATTGGGAGTATCAGGTCGAGAAGGCGTTTGAACGTATGGACGAGGGCGAGAGGGTCGAGACGGGGACCAATTCACTGGCACAGGTCGGAAATGGAGATGTGGAGCACTGACAATCCGGGTAGGCGATGAAGAGAACCCCTAACTCACCGCCTCCAGAGGCAATCCCACGGCACGCTTCTGCTAAGATTCGCTAGACTAAGGTACTGTTGACTTAGATGACGTACTACTGTACTCCGTACATATGAGATAGCTTGAGGGTCTGAAATAATAGACCCACGATAGCGACAGGCCCATGTTGGATTTAAAAGCTCTGATAGGAATCAGATTGATTCTCACTCGAACCTAATGATCCGTTCGCATCATACGGGCCGTTAGGGTCCGTCTAGGAAGATTTGTATATGATATGATATACCTGGTAAGGTACTACTACCTTAGGTGTTTGTACCTTCGCAAACCCTGCCATCACCCGCACCGACATTAGTTCGCATCCGTCCTTATCCATTCCACCAACGACAACCCATCATATTATTGCAGCTCAAGAACGCCCTCATGCGGTGACGAGCCACCTTCTATCGCACAAAAAGACTGATAAGGAATCTCCCGTTTCTCATTGTCAACACCACCACAAAGGGAACGGAATCCAATCAATCACAACCTCAATCACCCGCTACTGTACGGAATGATGACAGAGATGGTCATACTTGTGCCATTGCAGCCACCCCGATAGTTCTGGACCCACAAGAAATAAGCACAAGAGAATCAATTGAGCAAAAGCGATAAGGAAAAGCAATTCCACGCCTGATGCCGCGAGCACCGGCTTTGGCCGAACACTGTTGACCACCTACGTACTACTAAGTGAAGTTCCATGGGAATCTCATATCTGTATAGGTGCATGTACGTCAGCTGTGGAAAGCATGGCAGACCCAACAGCTTCCATTGACCGGTTCGGCACAACAGCGCGGTGTAACGCATGGCGGAGCCACCGTGGGGCAACGGACAGAAATTTCCTTCCCTGGCGCTGTGGTTCAATTGCGTAAGGTTCGGTCCACTGCCTATGTATCGAGTATGTACTGTACGACGAGACGGCTGCATGAGTGTACAAAAGCATCGTTGACATAGGTTTATTGCAACCGGCACGACTGCTACTGTCTCTCCGATCGCATTGGTCCGGCTTGATAGGCGTGGCTTTTGTTTACCTAAGAGGAATAAGAAAACGAACAGTCCGGACAGGGAGCGCTCACTGTCTGTAGGGCAAAGGGCGAGACTCGGTGTGTCTGTGGAGTCTGTCGTTGTGCTTAGATTGAAGTGCTCTAGTTGGATCTGGGTATTACGCATTTACGTGCTGTAATACACGGAGAGAATTGTGTCATTGTCAATGTCAATTGTCATTGTCATGGCTGTTGCTGCTTCATTTTACCTAATCATGGTAGCATAGCTATCTGATCCGTTCTTCTCCTCACTCAGGGCGCTTCGTCCTTTCTTTACTTATTCCTATCCGTGGCTGTTGTAATTGCTCAGCCCAGCTCAGCCCAGCTCTTCTCATACGATGTTGTCTTCACTCGTTGTAGTCACGGCCTGTGCTGCTGCTGCCTTTGCCCATGCCGATCACGACCAGACTCCAATTGCTGGCCCACACAAGAGTCTGTGGTACAACACCCTTCCTGGCGACGGCGGCACTCAGGTGGGTTACGCGCTCCTTTGGTTGGCTCTGGTTTCTAATTGGGGGTCTAGGCAGATTCAGTCTTCTCGGGCATCTCAACGTTCGGCCGTTTGCCGTACTTTCCATGCCTCGCCAGCGATGACGAGAAGTATGACATCGCCTTCCTCGGTACGCAAGACCATCAGATCTACCAGTGACAATTGCAACAACAAGTCTTGCTAATCTGAAAGACAGGCGCCCCCTTCGACACCGGAACTTCGTACAGACCCGGAGCCCGGTTCGGACCCAGCGGTATTAGACAAGGTTCCCGCCGCCTCAACCTGTAGTATGTACATACTACATCAAGCTTACGATGGTGGATTGCAATCGGAAAGGCTCACGCAAAGTGCGGTTCAGCGGAGGATATAACGTGCCTCTGGACGCGAACCCGTTCGACAGTTGGGCGAAGGTACTGGATTGCGGGGACATACCGGTGACTTCGTAAGCTCTTCCGTCGATGGTGGTGGTGGGAGCCACGGTCCTGACGGTAGTGGCAGATACGATAACGCCTACGCCATCCACCAGATCGAGGAAGGACACAACAGTATCCTATCACGCAAACCCGCCACGGATGCACACAAAAAGGGTCCGGCGAAGCACGGCAAGACCCTGCCTAGAGTCATCACCCTCGGAGGCGATCACACCATTACATTACCGTTACTGCGCAGCATCAATCGCGCCTACGGCCCCGTCAGCGTGATCCATTTCGACAGCCACCTGTAAGTTTCTCCCCTTCAAGCCCCACTCGCAATTGTCACCGTAAGCGGTGCGTAGGAGCCGGACTAGATTACTGAGACCTACAACAGCGACACATGGAAGCCGAAAGTCTTCGGCGGCGCCCCCACCAAGCAAGCCAGCATCAACCACGGCACGTACTTCTACCACGCCAGCCAAGAAGGCCTCCTCGCCAACGACAGCAACATCCACGCCGGCATCCGCACCACGCTCTCCGGCCCCTCCGACTACGAGAACGACGGCTACTGCGGCTTCGAGATCGTCGAGGCGCGCGCCATCGACACCATCGGCATGCACGGCATCATCCGCAAGATTAGAGAGCGCGTCGGGACTAAGAAGCCCGTCTATCTGAGCATCGACATCGACACCTTGGATCCGGCTTGTACGTCCCGACCCCTAGCCCTTCCCGCTGCTAACCTCCCGTCATCCCGTGACTCCTGCTGACTGTCGTCGTCGTCGTCGTTGCGTTGTAGTCGCCCCCGCCACCGGCACCCCCGAGACAGGCGGCTGGTCGACGCGCGAACTGCGCACCATCATCCGCGGGCTCGAGGGCATCAACCTCATTGCCGCCGATATCGTCGAGGTCGCGCCCGCGTACGATACTAATGCCGAGCTTACGACCATGGCGGCGGCGGATACGTTGTATGAGGTCATGACGCTTATGGTCAAGAAGGGGCCGTTGAGTAAGATGGTTGAGGATGAGGAGGCGGAGGATGCCGATGGGGATCTGTAGTGGAGAGTTAGTTGGCTGTATGCCTGGGGTGAGGCAGGGCAAAGAAGAGTGATTGGTCTGCGTTAGGCTTGGCTGGAGGAGATGCACATGCGTGAAGATGTATATATATATCGCCACTTCACTCGCATAAGAGATAGTCAGGCACGTTAAAAACGGATTTACGTTCAATCTCCCAGATCGTACAGTTCAATCTCCACATCGACAGGACACTCTTACCTACCCCGCACACGAGGGATGGGTAAGTAACCTACCTGCATCGACAGAGCACACAAGCAAGAGACCAAAGACGAAGACGAAGCCCTAGCAAAGCAAAGTAAAGCACACATACGCCTCACACAACCCTCCTCCTCACTGCGACCCCCCAAGCTAAGAACCGACCCGCAGTCTCGTCGAACCCTCCGCCTCTCCTCATCCCAGACACGCGAGTCGACCGACCCGAGGAGCGAACAGCGTCTTGCTCAATACAGTCGACTCTCGCCGTCGCAGGGCGGGATCGCGCAACAGATGGCAGGGACCAAGGAACGATCTCCCTCCCGGCGGAGACCGCACATACTGCTCTATGGTCGCCGCCCCTCGATCTGTCGTGCTGGAGGAAAGGAGTCCATCCCAGCCGAAGCTGGGTAAAGGGAGAGGGCAGAGGGAGAGGGCAGAAGGAGGGGGCAGAGGAGAGAGGGGAGAGGGGCGTGATTGGATGTGCGGAGGACGGGATGGGGATCAAATAGAGATAGAAGTAGGTAAGCAAGATGGATAGGTAGGGGAATTGGGGGGGGGGATTGGCGGTGCTGTTGTGAAGTGAGGAGATGGCGGTTGCGGTTGCGGTTGCGGTTGCGGTTCTCTAGCGGAAAAGGGCTCGGGTGGTGCTGAGTAGAGAGGACGAAGGGGAGGGAGGGAGGGAGGGAAGAAGGGCTGCGGCGAGGTTCGTGTAGGATGGGAGTGGAATGGAACGGAGGTCGAGGTCAAGGACTGAGTATCTGCTGTGGAGCAGTCGAGCAAGGCGACGCGACGCGACGCGAGTCGGGACGGTTGGTGTCGGATTAAGGCTATGCTGAGAACGGCTTACTCGCTCATTGAAGCCAAGATTGGATTTGCCCCTGTCTGGACTCATACAGTGGCCTGGCGTTTTCGGGACTCTTTATCTCACTCTGCCCGCTCTGTCTTTGCCATGTAAAAGAATGCTCGCACAGCGCAGTCGGATAGACCGCCATTCGTAGTGAACAGTCATGCTGCTGAGTAATGCGTCATCTGGATGTCTCTCAATTCTGATATCAGTGAAGGCGTGCCAGCCTTCTTCGAGGAGATTTTTGTGATGCTCCAGACCTGATTTTCAACTCCTGTGTTGTATGGTGGAAGTTTGGTAGTCTATCCATCGGATAATTGGGAAAATGTCAGGGTTCGGAAGAGGAAGGACTTCGGGGAGTCCTCCGGAAGTGGCATTGGGTTCCTTTGTAGTGTCCTCCAATCTCAAAGGCCACCAAGGACATGGTCTCTATTCAATTCTCTCGATGACTGATCCTGGCTTCGAGGCTAAGGTATCATCTCTAGCTCTCCACGGCTCATACAATCATGGTTCACGGCATCGGTGAGATTCCCTAGCATCCACGCTGACGGTAGCCGCATTCCCGGGTCCTCAATATCAGTCAAGCCGTTATACCTAACGTACCAAAAGTCCATCCAGATCGATCCAGGGATCTGAAGACCTCGGGCAAGACCAAGGACAAGCCACCGACAAACTCCGCACTGAACGTCTTTCACGCGCACCCCACCGTCACCGTCACTTTCAACCTGTACTCGCGAGCTAGATTATATGTGCTAGACACGAGCATCAATTGATGACCCAATTGACAGCTGGGCTCAGTTGCATCAGGTTCATATGCTCCGCCATGAGCAACTTGCGAGAACGGATGATCAAGAACGTCTTATCGGTGTTGATGTTCGGTGACGAGGAGACTGGGGAGCTATTCGAGGTGTGCTGGCCTCGAGCATAGGTTGTTGCCAGTAGCCTTACGCGAACTCATTTCAGGTAGACGAGCGGTAATGCCGTAACTGTTGAGTTTCCATGATCGTGTTTGATGGCGGAGGAAGACGTCAACGGTCCGGAGATAGACCCGACTTGTGAATCTCTCCTCTTATCACGAACGTAGCTTCAGACTAGTCTTCAGCCCCTAACCAGTAAAAGTGCCTTCTCCTTCAGCCTCAACGATCGTCCTGCGGTGCTGGGATCTACCGGGCGGCTCTGACGGGTAAAGGTCTGCTCCTCACAGTATATGTCAGGAGCAGGTATCTTCGATATCGTGAGACGGCGAGAAGTACAAGTCGACCGACCCTGCACTGTAGGGGCCAGTTCTGGAACGTGAAAGTCGACACCGGCCGTGTCAGTAGGGCTTCCAACTCGTAGTAAACATAGTCATCCTCGAAATTGCAAAACCCGTGGTGCTTGGTCGAGAAGCTTGGCGGCAGCGAATGACCAGCCCGGTGGGCGTAATTTTCAAATCCAGCCACCGGGGTGACGCGAGAGCCTGGAAATGCTGGTTCTGGAAAGGTGATTTCGAACGGCCATTCGTGTCGATCTGCTGGCATGGTGAAGTGATCTGGATAACCGCCCAAAAGTGGCTCGATGAATTCGAAAAGGGTGGCTCGACCTTGCTAGGTCGTGCGGCTGCGCTCCCTTTCACGTCATAACCTACTATGGTGGCTTGTGATATGGTGTGTCCGTGGAAGATGATGTCAACCATGCCTACAGCCTCGTTTTTCGAGCTTATTAGGATGACCGTCCGGACACTTTGCCTCCACTTGTGAACGGGATTCCCAAGGGAGATGCATGTGGAAATAGCTCAAATCAAAACCTTCCCATAGTGTAGACGATGCCACGTCTCAGCAACCCGCTCTAGGAGCAAGTAAGTGGCAGACGGGGGTAGAAAGGGCAGCTATACAACAGACATTGAACCATGGACCAATCATATCCAATGTACGCCTCTGATTGAGAGTAATAAACAGCCAGAGCAGAGAGCCTGACCCAGAGATATAGGCCTCAATACGCACTCCAACATTTCTCCTTCGCGACAATGAAGTCAGAGCTCCGGCATCATCAACCCTATCAGGCTGCCAGTGTTCGCCTCAACACCTGATCATACGCTATACGACGACTGCCTGAGGTCGTCAGCTTCATCGCAGCTTTGCGGACATCAGTCGGCCTAGAAACCCGTGTTCCATTGTCTGTAATGTAGGAAGCAAACTTCTGGCCGCAGGCGCTGAACGTCGTGCCCTTTAGCGGCATTGGCTCTTCTAGTTCTGGCTCCGGCTCCGTCCTGTGCTTTGATATTCAGGCTAATGACGCTGTCTCAACCTCTTTCTCCATACTCGGGCGACATGCAATGGAGCTCATCCTCATTCTAAGTCCCGAAGAGGATCATCGTACCGCGAGTACAGCAGTGATTGATGATTGATTGATTGATTGATTCATAGATGATCAAGGCTGCCTAGGCTGCCATACACTGTGTAACTACAAGCAGCTAGCACATACTGATCTTATCTTCATTATTATTTTGCTGTCACTGTCACTGTCATCTCATAAACTAATTAATACAAATTCTGACTTTACTCTCTGTAGTCTCTCATGTTTCTCTTAATTCTAATGCTTATTAATCTTCTTTTCTTATAATTTAATGCTAATGTCTCTCTTTAACCATCATCAATAAAAAATAAATGTTGCTGTAAATAATTAATTATCTTTTCTGCAATCTAAAGTATGTAATTATTGAATTTTCTATTTCAGACTACATCTAAGAATATCAGATCTTCTGATGTCTTTTTTACAGTCTAAAATTGTCTTAAAAGATTGCTTTATAACATAAATATAATAGCTGCTTTAATTAATGCTGAGTCTTATAAAATCTTCTTTATATTATTAATTTATCTCAGTAGTTTCTTTCTTAAATTTTAAGTTTATAGACATTTCATCAGTACATAATAAATAGTTTGAATGCTCAGATTGTATAAGCATCATAAAGAATCTATTTAATTTATAATATAAAGATAATAAGTTATGTCAATCTTCTCTGTACATAACTGAATAATAAGAAAGCTTATAAATTAATAAAGTTTTATATATTTATTTAACACTCTTTTATCTAATTGCTACTTCATGCTAAATATAATCTGTCTTACTATTTCATTCTTTTAATCATTGACTCATTCTTTTACTATTTACTGATGAAATCTTATTTTACAAATAACAATTAAATGTCAAATCTCTATAATCTATTCTTTCTCAATGTATAAGTCTCTGATCTAAGTCACTGTCTTAATTATTCTATTTATTTCTTCATTTTCTGATATCTCTATGTGCATCAATATTCATCAGATCCATATCTGAATCTTTTAACTTTATAGATCATTTATCTTCTTCATTATATGCTGCAGTAAGTATTAATCTGACTATATACTCAATTTAATGATTAATTAAATTGCTACTTAATTATCTATATATATGTTCACTATTTAATAGGCTGGGTGCGCGGGTTGCCTATAGGTCATGCGGGTCAGGGTCGGGTCCGGGTATCGGGTCGGGTCGGGCTAACTTTTATCCAGCCGGGTCGGGTGCGGGTTAACCCGACCCGACCCGCGTAGGGTCACGGGTTTTTCGCG
>JAABUJ010002676.1_pt1 | contig 21368 bp, 9 predicted proteins | sample 5559131 | NCBI WGS metagenome assembly JAABUJ01 (sample SAMN10711875, study PRJNA513366) | rock metagenome | isolation source: Antarctica rocks | place: Antarctica: Victoria Land, Mt New Zealand nord | collected 2016-01-07 | reverse complement strand
AACAAGACGCATGGTGCTCCCGACGACCAAGAACGCCACGTCGGCGACTTGGGCAACTTCGAGACGGACGGCCAGGGCAGCGTGAAAACCACCGTGACGGACAAGCTCATCAAACTGATCGGACCCGAGAGCGTTCTGGGCGTATGGAACACACCCTCTGGGACGCATGCTTGAGATTGGAAGGGAAATGCTGATGGATTACCAACAGCGAACCATTGTCGTCCACGACGGCACCGATGATCTCGGCCGGGAAAACCACGAGCAGTCGAAGCTGACTGGGAATGCTGGTGGGAGACCGGCTTGCGGTATGTATCGGATATCAGACTTGAAGAGTATGGGCTAATACTAGGCACAGGCGTCATCGGGATCGCCAAGTAGAACCTCGAGCGTGACTTTCTAGCAGTTGATCTACAAGAGGCCATGTGGAAGGGACATGTCAAACAGCAAAAGACAAACTGGCTAGGACCTGGAGCAGCGTGATATCTATCGCTCCTTATAAACCTGCGATAGCAAATCAGATATCTATCACACCAACTAGAGCATACTGATAACTCAAACCACCTACCACCCTCTCTAACACCATGCAGCCAAGTAACCACCAACAAACTCTCCACCACTCATCTCCCCCCCCCCACCCCCCCTGATCCCACATCATCCTCCCCAACCATCCCCTCAACCCCCCTCCCCAACTCCCCACACCCAACCACAAACCCCCAACTCCGCGCACAATTAAACTCGACCCCCCTTGTCGCAAACGCCGGACTCGACGTCCCACACGCGTCGCTCAGCAGCACGCAATCCCACCCCTTGGCAAACGCATCCTGCACGCTGCCCGCCACGCACTGGTCCGTATTGACGCCGGCGAAGAGCAGCGTGCGCAGACCGTGCGCCTCCAGATACTCTGTACACGGTGTGGCCGCGCCCCAGAGGCCTGACATGCGGTTTTTGTGGATCCACGCGTCGGGTTTGCGGGTGGTGAGGGAGTGGGAGTAGCTGGCTTGGAGGGGCGGGTACAGGGAGGCGTTCCAGGTGTGCCGCATTAGGAGGCGGCCGGCGCGGATGGTTTCGGTGCTGGGGCCGTCGTCGGGGGAAGGGGAGGTAGAGTGCAGGACGAGAGGCCCCAAATCAGCGCCAAGACCCTTGTAGATACGCCCATCCTTGCCATTCTCCGTCATCGTCGCCGGCGCCCGACGCACCCGCGCCATCTCGTCCGGCAGCCGCGCCTCCTCCCCCTCCTTCCCCATCCCCCGCTCTCCCTCCCCACCCGCCTCCACCGACTCGAACCCAAAAGCGCGTATCGTAGCCGGCGGCATACCCACCAAATCCCCCTCCGTAAGCCCCCAATTCAACCAAACGACCTGTATCCCCGCCTTCCGCGCGGCAGGGATAGCGAGCGTCAGCAGGGCATCGCAGGCTTTATGCCCGGGCCCGTCTGGGAGGCGGCCGAGGGCCGGGTGCAGGAAGAAGTTCTGCATGTCGATGATGACGAGGGCTGTTTTGCATGGGTCGATGGTGATGGGGGCTGTGGTTGTGCTGAGGTGGAGACGGGGGGTTATGGCGGGGGAGAGTGGGGTTGGCGGGTGGGTGAGGTCGAAGCCGTCGTGGGTGCTGTGGAGCCAGAAGTTGGGGGGGTGGCCGAGGGTGGTGTGGTCGGGGGGGGAGGGGGTGGGGAGCGCGGTGGCGGTGAGGGGGGGAAAGGGGGCGGGGGCGGGGGCAGGGGTGGGGGCGGACATGGTTGGTGGGGTGGGACTGTGGGTGATGATGGACCGGTTTTGAGGCGAGGAAGGAAAGGAGGAAGAAGATGAGGGAGTACTTTATGCGTCCTCGAGATATAGATGGAAAGTAAAGGTAGAAAGCAATTGTAAACAATCCCCACCATATTAAACTTTCAGGGTCATACCCCGCAATGTGGAGAGAACCGCGTTCAGATACGGTACCTTACGGGGACTATATGACAAGAGAACATAATGTTGAAATCTAATTCACATCAACTGTATTACAACTATGTTTTGACATAATGTTAAGATTTTAATATAGTGTTAACTATACATTAGAAGAAAAACAGTTCATATTATTAATATATGTTGTTTTCAACACAGAATTGCTCATAAACATTGAGTTGAAGTCAACATATAATAATTTAAATGAAATGTTGTTTTAAATGTAGATTTCATAGTAAATTGATTTTTAAAAATTGATTACTAAGCAAAAAAGTTATGTGTCTAGAACTTCGCTAAAGATCTCACTCTATGAATATCAACACTATAATAAAAAAAATTGTGAATTTGAAAAATTCACAAAATTTGTATACTAAACTCATTATAATCATGACTCATGCACCACTCACACTATTCACCCTCTGCTCAGGCGCCTCTACTCTCGTCCTCTGATAAACTAATTACATCGTCTTTGATCAGCTGTCCTGCTATATCTGTTCTGTTAATTTTAGACGGTAACGCACAGTGCCCAGTTTTAACACTCAGGGGCACCGAAACGGGAACCCTCCAAGACTACACACGGAGATACACATATATATATACACATGTATACTATATATATAACGGCGAGCTTAAGCCCATGCTTACGATTCCACTAAGTGCTCTGGTGAGTCTAGATTCCTAGAATGATAAGTTCGTAATATCAGAGCCAGTGGTGACGGCCGTCTAATAGGTCCATATACAACCTCGGCAAACAACAGTATTTCTCTATATTGCCGAACATAGAATAAGAACCACAATCAATAGGGGTTCGAGATGAACTCAGTTATGGGGACAGACTATTATCAGACTCCGTTCTGGTGATGCACATTCTATCAGACTGTAAACTTATCAGTCCTGTGACTCCCGTCCCGGGGAACAGCGCACCACGACCTACCTGAGCACACTTCGCAAATGTCCTTGCTGGTCGTCTCCTTCTATCGCAGCTCGCGCAGTGATACCTGCATAGTGAGACCTGAGGAGTCGCAAAACAGGGACTGTGTTGGTTTTATGCGGTGTTTTTGGAATTGAAATTTGTGTCCGAAGTGCGCTCCGATGGTAGCCCTAGTTAGCAGTAATCAGAGCCTGACCTGGGTTACAAGAGCAAACCAAAAAGCTGAGCTGTTCCCAGATTCCATTGGTCTCTCAGTGTAGCTTTGGGCGCAACGGAATCTAGAGAGCACTTACTGAAACTACTGCAAAGTGACAGTCATCACATTGAAATTCCCATAGCGGTTTTCCCATGAGATTTCCTGCTCCGTATCATCTCGTGCATTCCCAAAATTCTCGAAAATCTCGGAATGGATGATCAGCGATTGATGAAAGCCAGGTCCTACGACGACATGCCTTTGACCACGAGGTCTCAGGATCAGAGGCCATTGACATCCAAAGATTTGCCAGATCTCATCGCCAGGCAATACTGCTTCCGGTGCCAGACCCATGACACCTTTTGCACTCAGGTAGATTACCCTGCCGCGTAGCCGACGCAGTATGCGCCACTCCACATCATCTGGGTCTTTGCAAAATATACCATTGCCAGAACGTAGAAGTTGCGAGTAGCTCATCTGCACTCGTTGGCCCTGCGAATTAGTGAATTTGAAAAACTGAGACTGCGCATCAAAATCAAGAAGATTTTGCTCATTCTCCTCGTCAAGACCACAACCAAGAATAGTTGTAATTAGTATTGATTGCTGCTGAAGAAGTAAGACATCTCTTTCTGAGTCTGCTGAGGGCGTCATTAGATTGGATATTCCTGCACCATCTCTCAAGGCAAGAGCCGTCATCACGAGGTCATCGATGTGCTCAAAAACCTCCTGGGCACGAAGATTGTGCAGAAAATTTCTAAATGACAAGTGACGATAAGGAATGAAGACCTTGTCCACCAGGAAACCCTGGACTTCAAGTAGTCGATCCTGCTCCTTAAATGCAGGTGGAGAAGTGAAAGGATAGTCGGTTGGGATCCGTTCTTTAAGAGCAGCAAAGTCCTCTGTTGAAGGTATAGATTTGCTATAGTCTGGCAACCAGCTGGGAAGGCGATGAGAGGGTGTAGCGTCACCAAGGACGCAACTGCACAGAAAGGCCAATGATTCCCATTTGTCGATCATATGCCTAGCGACTTGACAATATACCTGAGCGACTGAAAGCTTGTAATCAATGGTAATCGGCTTCTCTCTCCAGGACTTGATAGTGCCGTCTAGTGCAAATATCTTATCCCTGGGATCGGTGGCTTCAAAGCTGCGACAGCGCTCGAGCGCGTCGTAGATTAAATAATATGCATGCGTGCCGGAGAAGGGATTTGTGTGTGACCACTGTGAGGGTAGTGTTTGACGGGCTGACCAGATCTCTAAAGCTTGAAGAAATGGCTGATTTCCTCCGACTTCAGCATTTCGGATGTTGCTTGTGTTCTCTCGTTGTAACTTTTGCATCGTGAGTCGATAGTAGTGGAGCAACGTAATCGCCGAGAGCGGTATGCGACGACACTGAATTGACACTGTGGAAGCCAGACTTAGTTCTTGTTGCACCCACATGCGCTGCCAGTACTCGTGATTCACAATCATGTTCACCGAATCCCAATACCCCGTTTCTCTCACGACTGAGTCAACCGTACTTTCGCCGTCAAAAGAAGCTAATGTCGAGATACCCGGATCTGTCTCATCGAGTTCCAGGTCAATCCAGACTCTGACTGTGCTGGACCTTGCATAGATTTGTCGCATCAAGCGAACCTGTTGGGCCCGCTCCGAAACATCATCTTGATTAATACAGATCGCGTCGATCCATAAATGACGTTTCAAATCAAGCAAACGAAGGTCCTGAAGAATTCTCTCAACACGAACAGGGATTGCAAGACGCCGTTCTTCGCAACAAATTGCGATCGGCATTGTAAATCCTGCATTTCCCCAGGCATACGACACGGCATCGTAACGTAGATCTCTTTGCAACGAGTGCGGTACGAAGCAGCCACGTATTTGGCTATTGGCGTATCCCGGAAAGAGCTCAAAAATGCGAATGTTATCTCCGTCACTAAGGATTGGTACATAACCGTAGTCCGCCAACGGTATGCCCGCTGACTCTCCTGAGGAAACATTTTCACCGCTATGCTGGCTAGTAGACATCGTACGTAGTCGGCTGGGGAAAACGCGGCCTACCTTTCTGCTGGGATCGGTGGTTCAGAACATTGTTCATAGGGGAGCTAAAATAGTCCCTTCGGAGATCGATAGAGGGGCCGAAAACAGGCCCCTCACTGTGCGATCAGGCACTCTCAGCCTCAGTTCAGGCTTCTCACCCTCAGCTCAGGTTAAAGCGGCCGCTGCTCAGGTTGGCGACTGTAACTGGATTTGGCGAAAAAGTATCTTATGTCCGACTATTCAGGTAGGTAACACCTTTTCCCCTAACTTTCATATGAAAGTGTCTCTTTCTTATTTTCTCCTTAGAGTATTCTTCTTCTATATAGGAATTACCAAAGTGCGAGGATCTTGGTATCAAAGGAGGAAGAATTATGTGTTTAATTATGACAAAGAGAATGAGAAAGAGAGATTTAATAGGCGCTGACTTGAAACAAGAGAAGATGGAGTTTAACAGATGAGTGTGGTCAAAGGTGGGAAAGTCTTGGCAAGATGGATGGTGCTAAATTAGCACTCACCCTGACCCCGTGGCTAGTTCACAAGCAGAGCAGAATATGAGTCATAGCTTACCTCAGCAAGCTCAGGCCCTGGATGACAGGCACCTATTTGGTGCGCTAACTGCAAGCAATAAGTTTCCTAGTGAAGTGATAGGTTACAAGCTGCTTGAGGCCCTCGAACAGGTCTGCAAGGTAAGAGAATCATTGGTGAGGCTGTGAAGTGTATTATTCTCTAATATTCTTACCATAGACATGTTCTGCATGCAGCTCTGATAAATTAATCAATGATCTTAACAGCTCTAATTCATGCTGATGAAGATAGCTTTCTTTGTGACAATCAAAGTTCACAATATATCTTGTTCAACATAATCATCCTTATTCTCACTCTTAGCTTTCTCACACACTCTTTCACAAGCGCTAGAATTCTCATTGTGCATAAATATGTCTTAAGAGCATCAATATATCTTCTTGATTTCTTAAGAAGAATAATATGATCACTTAATGTTTCTATTGACAGTAATGTCATAGCTGTTCACATATATATCTTGTTCTTTTATCTTCTTTACTGAGTACTAAATCATCACCACTTGTAGATAGCTCTTCTCTTTAACTCATTTGTATAGCAGCTCAATCTCAAAATACAGAGTCTTTCTTTGCAATGTTAGATAAAATGCATAGTCAAATCTATGACTTTTCTTATAGATAACTGATAGCACTTCATGCTGTAAGTAGTGAAGAATGTATGCAAAGAGATTTAAATTCACATTAATAAAGTATGAGTCATTATTAAATCTAAAATCTTCTCAGTGATTAGAGAGCAGTAAGGTGAAGAAGAAGAATTCATTAAAGAGTGTTAAGATAAGCATTGTAAAATGACATTCATCAACTTGTAAATTGATAGAAGTATTAAAAGTTAAAGTGAATAAAGAAATTTATCTTTTTCTTTTATTCTTTATCTTTTTCTTTTATTTTTCATCTCTTTTTTTATTCTTCATTTCTTTCTTTTATTCTTTATCTCTTTCTATCATTTTCTATTTCATTCTTCTGTTATCTGATCTTCTTTCTTATTTTAACCTTGTAACAGTGCATATGCATGACTAAGGTGTGCACACATAGTAAAGGCAGACTAAGTTTATTATTTCTTAGCTAAATAAGATCTTTATACAGTAAACACTTATGACTTCTAGCTCTGTCAGAATGTATAAATATAACATTTACTCTTGTATCTTTGTCAATAAGTAAGTCTGTAATCAGCATATAAATATCTATAATTACTGAGATTATCTCATTGAATGCAATACATGCATCAAGAAGTTCTGAACTCAGTAAGCTTGCAATTAGCATATAAATGTTATTGATCATCATATCTTTAAATGCAAATCATATACACACAACTTTTTCAGTCAGCATGCTATCAATCAGCACATAAACACTTTGAGTTACTGATGTAACTACTATGTTAATTGCAAAAAAAGATTTAACAGCAAAAACAGTCTTTATATAATACTGTCTTTCTTTATTCTTCATTTCAATTTAAGATATCTTTAAAAAGAAACAAAGACTAATACAACATGTTTAGTATCTTAATTCTTGCATTCATCATAACATTATTGTAATATGTCTGTTCTGCAAGCAAGACTTCATAACTGCTAATGATGTTTCTCATTATCTTAAGATAAACTTATGTTTAAATAACTTCAAAATCAATCAAAGCATCATTTATAATGCTATTTGTCAGTGTAATTTATATAGCTTCATTACTTACAAGCAGCTTAAGTAACACAGTGAGACTCACACTGAGTTGTGAATTCTTAAAAAAGTATAAAATAAGCAAAGCTATAAATGCTATCTTTATCATCACAAATTCACAGCACTTTAAGATCTTAAATAGCATTTAAACTTATTTACTCATCAGCAGAAAATCTATCACTGCTTTAATTATAGATGCACTTACTCATTTATTAACTTAACAGTGATGTTCAATCATCTTAAAAGTGAAAGCTGCAGCTTTATCTGATTTGAAATGATGCAGTAGAATGTAAATGACATTATTATTGATTGTTAAAGACTCATTGATTTTAAATGATTTAATGAATTGCTGAGAAATTTTCTATTCTATTTACTTGTTTTCTAAATAATCACACTGCAATAAGACTGACACATAATAAGTGATCTGCTTCTGATTACAATGATAAGTGCTTAGACTGTAGTTATAATTTAACTTCTTTCTCATCATATTCTTATTAATCATTGCAACACACATCAGACTAATGTGCTCTCAAAAGCACACTGTTAAAGTATACATTAATCTTATAGAGAACTATGCATTTTATAGTAAGACTGTCTTGTAACTGAAGTATATATTCTTGCTTTCTTTCTGAAGACTTCTCAGATCAACAGCCTAGAAGCAATTTTGTTATGTCTACATTTTGACACATAGTTCTTGTGATTCAAATATGATTTTAATGTCTCATCAAGTAAGTAAAAATACACTTTATTGAAGAATTATCATGACTAAAAGAGCAAGAATTAACATTTAAGGTGCTGAGCTTATGACTTTTATTTTTCTCTTGAGTAGCACTTTTTCATAGATGATGCTCTTTATACAGATAGCTGTGAGTCTTCTATTGCAGACAGGTAAGAAGAAGATATTGATGACTTACTTATTATTTATTTAAACTTCTGCATTGATTCTATGATGAGATGATGAAGAGATCTATCTTCTTTTCATTTATTCTGCTTAAGAGTTGCTACAAACTAACTATATATACATGTAAAAAGTAACTTTCAACAATATCTTTATTACTTACAAACAAGTTACTGACCTACAGTTCAGAAAAGTCATGACCTTAAATGCTGCAACTAAGACTCAGAAAAAATTACAAGAAAGCAGTGCTGAGTCTAATGTGTCTCAGTTTTTATTTAAGTGTAATAAATTATAATTTTACTTAATGCTTAAATATTCTACAGAGCTAAAGAACACAGTCTATGCTCTGTGTACTTATGTTATGATATCACTATGTGCTCATACTGAATCATAGTTAAACTTTATACACAATAATTAATAAGCAAAGTACTATATAGACAGTCTTTATATATAAATTTTTTAAGTTTCTTAATTATTAATCTTTATCAATACAAGACTTTAACATCAGAACTTCATTAAATAGCTGTCATAACATAGTGTCTCATATTGTTACATATCTTACTCATCAGTCTCTTATAGATAAAAGACTCATGAATTTACAATTTTAATAACTTTATCTTTTTAAAAAATGACAATTCATTACATTATAATATGCAGACTAGAAGTCAGCAAAATGAGATAAAGTTATTCTTTAATTATATTAAAATTTAAATGATTTTTAAAGAACAAGAATCTGCAGAGATTCAGACTGCTATTTAGACTGCAGAAAAAAAGAATTAATATTTAAATAAATAGATTTGTCTGACTGAAATTAGACAGATTAATGATGAGAAAAGATGATAATTTATAAAAATCAATTGTGAACTGTAAGTATTTAATATGCATAATGAGATTAATAAACTTCTAAAAGATAAAGATTCTTAAGTCTTACTTAAAAAAGAACTGTATACAGAATCTTTTTATATTTTTATTAACTTTTTAAGTTTAATAAAATAATATGCATTCAAAGTCTTATATATACTTTCAGCAAAATGAATTCAATAACTGAAGAACTTATTTATATATAATGAGAAGTTTATCTATAAATATACTGAATTTATATACAGTGCTGTAACAGCATTTTGCTTAATCTCTAAAAACTTCTTTAATGACTACAATAAAATTCTTTTTGTTATGCAGTTCTTAGCAGAAGAATCTTAAGATGCATGATTTTGTTATATTAATGAGAATAAACTTTTAAATAATAAATTATAAATATTCTTTTTAAAGTTTCTGCTCAATCTCATTGAGAACTCAGTGAACTGCAGACTTAATATAGTACAAAAATATTTAGAAGTTATGCAGAAATCTATTTAATTAATTTAAGCTTTTATAATATATTTTAATATGCTGAAGAATTAGCTCTCAAGCTATATAGAGAAATAAAGAATAAATTATTTCTTTATAAAACTTTAATTAAAGATTTAAGTAACTTTAATTAATTATTAAGATTTCTTAAAGACAAAAAAAAGTCTAATAGCTTTGACTGTTAAGTTAAAGATTAATTAATGATTTATAGATGATTGCATAATTCAGAGTTATATTATTAAGAAAATTTATAAACATTATTTATATTCTTTTACTTAAACAGCAAAGTCACAGCAGAATAATTATCTCAATTCTGAGATTATAAAATTAAGTTATTATGATAATACAGATAAATCTTATTTTGAGATTGATGTTAAGAAGAATAACTACTATAATTATGAAAGATCAAGTCATTTCATAAAGAACTGCATAAGTTTCTTAAAAAATCTGAATTATATTAAGATTAATGCAGTCAAGACAAAAAAAGATAGAGTTTTATTGATTACATTTTAATGATAAAAATTAGATTAAAGATCATAAAGAAATTTAACATTGTAAAGAAAGATTAAGTTTAAATTAAATTTAATTAAGTTTCTATCAGTATACTGTTGAACACTGCAGTAAAGATCAATGTAATGTTTCAGCAATATGTTATTATTTATTAATTAATGCAAATTAATGTAAAACTCTCAAGATCAGAGCTTTTAAGAAGACAATATGTCTACTGTTATGATGCATATTTAATGAAGCATAAACTCATTAACAGTTAAGAATAAAAGTAAACTGAAGAGCAGTTATTTTATATTTTAAATAAAAATGAATCTAAATTCATCTTTGATCTTTTAGATCTGAAATGACAACACATTTATATTAATTGTGACTTGCATACATAATATTATAAGATAAAACAAATGTCTTTAATTATTAATGAGTTTAAAGTATTTATCAACAACATTTAAAATTAACTTACTGTTTATACATTGTTGATGATGTCTAAGTTAAACTCATTAACAACTGCTGTACATATTGTTGATGATATGTTAACACTATCTTAACAATACAACAAATATGTAAATGTATTCTCTGAAAAGAATGTTGACAAGTTATTATTTTATTAAGATTATGATTATGTCATAAAGATAAAGAAACATAAATTACTTTATAATTCACTTTATAATCTGTTGAAAACAGAGCTACAAGTGTTTAAAGAATATTTAAAGAATATTTTAACAAAAAGATAAATACAACATTTTGTTAGCTCTGCAGAAGCATTAATTCTGTTTGATTTAAAAAATGAAGAAAATTTATATTTATATATTAATTATAAAGATCTTAACAAAATTACTGTCAAGAACTGTCATTCTTTATTGCTGATTAGCAAGACACTTAATCATTTAAGTAAAATTAAGATGTTCATCAAACTAAATCTTAAGAATGCTTATCACTGCATTAAAATCAAGAAAGATAATAAGTAAAAGACTGCATTTTATATATGCTACAGTCATTTTAAGTATATAATTATGTCATTTAAATTGATTAATGTCTCAGTAACTTTTCAAGTCTATATTAATTAAGCATTAATTGAGCTAATTAATGTCTTTTGTATAATATATTTAAATAATATTCTAATTTATTTCAGTTCTTTAAAAGAACATTAAAGTCATATAAAATAAATTTTGAAGCAACTTCAACAGTTTAAATTGTATGCAAATTTAAAGAAGTGCACTTTTTATATTATACAGATAAAATTTCTTAAGTTTATTATCTTCATTACTGATGTTTTGATGAATTAATGATGAGTTAAAATCATAAAGAAATAATTAGTATCTAAAAGCTATTGTGAAATACAAATATTTTTAGAGTTTGCAAACTTTTACTGTCACTTTATATAGAAATATTTTAAGATCACTGCTTCTTTAATTGATCTATTAAAAGACAGCAAGAACAGTAAGAAGATAGATGTCTTTAAATAATTATAAATGATAATGTAAGCATTTTGTAAGCTTCACAATATCTTTATATAAATGTTTATTCTAATACACTTTAACTCAGAGCTAAAAGCTTAAGTTGAAACTAATGTCTTAATAGTTAAGCTAATAAATATTTATTTACAGCTTTAGACAGATGCTTAATGACATTTTATTATCTTTTAATTAAGAAAGTTAAATCTGATCAAAACATGCTATGAAATTTATGATTAAGAATTGTTGATAATTATGAAGATGTTTAAACACTGATGACACTATCTTAAGAATAGTTGTTATCTCATTGAGATATTTATGAATCACAATAATCTATAACAATTTATGAATGTAAAATCATTAAATAAAAGACAAATATATTAAGTCATGAGACTAGCTGCTTATAATTTCATAATCATACATTAATTAAAGAAAACAAACTCTGTCAATGTGTTGTTGAGATGTTCTGACTACAAAATTAAAAAGAACATAAATAGATTGCTGTCAACATTGCAATAAAAGCTGATTACATTATCTTAAGAATTAAAATCAAATATTATTGCTTTAATTAGTTAAATCAATGCTTAAAGCTTAAATCTGCAAATTATGTTGACTGTTTTATTAAAAGAATATTAATTAAGCATTTAGACTGAAGATCATGACTATTAAGAAGAAGTTAATGAGAAATTTAGAAAGTCTTCATTTAAGAATAAATTAAAGAATAATGATTATATATTTAATTTATCTATATACAACATAACAGAAAAGCTGCTTAACTTTATTGCTGAAATTACTGATTGTAAACAGTTCATTTTATGTATATTGATTCAGAAAGTGACTGACAACAAAATGATACATAATAAAAGATAATTATTCTTTCTTAAACTTATTCATCTCTTGCAGAACACTGATGTTTTAACAGTAAAGATGTAATAAGATTTGAAATTACAGACTAACTGCAGTCATTAAGACATTAATGATAATTTGTGAATGTTTGATTTCACTAAACTACTTTATTATAAAAATAAGATATATATATTATTTAATAAAATCATTAAGAATGAGCTCATAAAGCTGCATGATAATGATGTTTTAACAAAACATTATAAAGTAAACAGAACAATTGATCTGCTGTTTAGAAAGTATTATTGAATTAATATGATAAATAACATTTAAGAATATGTTGCTTTGTGTACTGTATGTTTAAGAATTTAAGTATTAAGACATTACTTATATGATGAATTACAATTATTGTCATTATTTACTTAATTATAAAAGAAGATAACAATGAACATAATCATTAATTTGCTGTCTAGCAGATAAGAAATTAATGTTTATGACTTTATACTAATAATTATAAATTATCTTACAAAGATAACTCAATATATTTCTGTTACTAAAAAATTCACTGTAATCAAGTTAGCTGACATATATATTGAATAGATTATATGCTGCTATGAAGAACTCAGAAATATTATTTTAGACTGAGAGTCAATCTTTATTAATATATATTGATTTAAATTCTGTTATCAACTTTAAATAAAGCAAAGACTAAGTGTTGTCTTTTATTTATAAATTAATGATTAAACTAAAAGATAGAATTAAATTCTAAAACATTATTTACATTATTATTGTTGTAAAGAATAAAATAATTGAATGTTCTTTCTGTTAATGACAGAGTTTGCATATGCAAACAGAAAATATGCAACAATTAATTAAACATCATTTAAGACATTAATGAGCTATCATTTAAGAATTACTCAATACATTGAGAACAACATTTATAAAGAAAAGATGTCAGCAGCAAAAGACTGAGTATAGTAAATGAAGAAAATTCATATTACAATGATAAAGTGATAATAAGTTGCTGTGAAAGCACAAGCTAAGTACTTTGACAAAAATTATGTTTAAAAAAACTACAATGTTGATGATTTAATGCTATTGTTCATCAAGAACTTAAAGCAATATAGATTAAGCAAGAAACTGTTGTATAAATTCATTAAGTCTTTTTAAATTATTAATCTTATTAATAAACAAGCATATTAACTGACTCTGTCTGCTCACTATAGAATTTATAATGTATTTTATATTTTATATCTAAAATTTTATAAACATCATCTAAACAATAATTCTTCATCAGAACTGTTCTTCTTGAATCTCATAAATGATGAGAAAGAATACAAGATCAAAGAGATCTTAAGCAAAAGATAAAGAAAAAAACAGTTATAATATAAAGTTAAGTAAGTAAAGTATTTAATAGAATATAATGAGTGACTTTAAGTAAAGAAAATGAGAAATGTAGAAGTGTTGCAATAAGAATATGATGTAAGAGTAAAGAGAAAGTGTAAGTGTAAATGAAGTTTAAGAAATTAAAAACTTTTATTAAAAATATTCTATATAGTATTATTTAAAAGAAATAAAGTCAAAATACAATTAATACATCAGCAAAATGCTATTAAATCACTCTGTTATCTTTACATCTACATCACTATCAGAAACAAAAGACAAGAACAGTAACTGCTTATTGATGTTATAATTGCTGTTGAAGTGACTAAGTTACAGCATTAAGTTATGAGAGCTTTTTAAGATGTTGTTATTTAATTAAAGAGAGAGAAGCTTATACTTGAAGTGAAGTAAGTAATATAACAGCAACAGTAAAGTGCAAGAAAATTAAGAAAATAAATTATAAAATGAAAGATATTTAATATAAATGTTTACATTACAGTGACTGCTCATTGCTCTTAAATCATGAACAGCAATAGATTGTGAATCTTTGCAGACTTGTGATCACTGTTGTGATGTCTCACAATATGAATGATGTAGATGATGATATACTTAATAAATGATGTCTATATATAATTAAGATGATGCTGAAGTCAAGACTGATAGACATTATTGACTGTTATGATGATGATATAATTAATAAGTATATACAAGTTGTTAACTTAACAATTAAAGAATGCAGAGATCTATTATCATTAATGCATTACAAGATAATAAGAAACTTTCTGTCAAACTGAATTACACAGCTTTCAGAGTATCTTACAATAGTTGTAATTTTGATTTTTAATAATGTTGCATTAGCTAATGTTGTTACTGATATGTTTTGAACAGCAAAGACAACAGAAAGAATTCAACTTGTTGTTGATGTAATAATTATAATGTGACATTGAGATGATGTCAATGTGAATAAATAAGAAAATAAAGAAATTATTAAGAATATAACATTATGAAGCAGTAATGTCTCTGAGAACTGAGGTAAAAATGAAATTGAGATGTAATGTATGTAATGATGCTGCTGTGAAAGAAGAATGTTGTATATAATATAAAGCAGAAAAATATTTATTAATTGCAGTCTTGAGCTCAGCACTCTTTTAAGTGATGAGTTTCTTATAAATTAATTATACTTCAGAGACAGTGTTCTGTGATGTTAATGATGTAGTAACAGTTATTAAGTAAGCATTTTCAATTAAATTTGTCAATAATGACTTATCTGTGACTTGAGAAAGCAGAGATGAAGTGTAAAAAGACAATATTTCATTATTAAAAAGATTAAGTAAATACAATTATGTCTATATACAGCAGCAAGATCTTTACTGCTGTCTTTTCTGCACAACAACATTATTCAGAGCATGTATCTCATCATTGTTGTGTAGATGTTTTGTTAATGAGTTTATCTTGAGACACTTATATTTCTCATACTCAGTATTCTTCTTTGCTGCATTCTGTTTCTGTGTTTCATTTCAGCAGAGCAAATATGTTAACAGTGTTACTTATGATACTCATTACATTCTTAACTGACTTAACTCTTATAGACTTAATCTTCAGAACTGACTCTGATGAATTTATTAATTTATTAATATTTAAAATCATATTGACAGACAGTGTCTAATAATGAGAGTAACAGAAATTTAAAGATTTCTTATTGTATTTCTTCATATTCATACAGGTGCATCTCTTAAGCTGCAACATTGTTAAAACACATTAATGTCTTAAATGCTATACATACAGAAATCACTAACAATCTTACTGAATTCTTAATGAAAGACACAGCAGAGAAAATATTTCTCTTATTTTTCTTAATAATTATGATGTTGCTGTTGCTATGCTTTCATTATCATGTCATTTACACAGTGTTACAAGAGAAAAGCATCATTCAAAGACATGAAGTTGCTACAACTTTGATATATTAAGATGTTGAAGATGAAATAAGTGCAAGTTATGCATGAGAAAGAGTCTCTTATATATTGCAATTAAATAAAGAGATCACTGATTTAATCAATTCAGAAATAAAGAAAAGTTAATTTCACTTATATTTTATATGTTATTCACTGTTAAACAAAGCTGAATCATCATCTATTTAAATGTAACAAACTTAAAGTATTACACAAGATCATCAGTCTAGCTAAGATAGATAACAAGCAAAATATGTAAGAATATTAAGCAAATTATTACTTACATCTTGCTGATCTGATTTCATGAAATCACAATATATCTATAATGTTAGTGATATGTCAATGTGCTGAAGAATCAGCACATAGAAGAAAAGACAATTATTATAATATCATTATGCATTCATACTGAATCATAGCTGAATCTTATACACAATGATTGATAAGCAAGATACTATATAGACAGTCTTTACATATAAATCTTTTAAGTTTCTTAGTTGTTAATCTTTATCAATACAAGATCTTAACATTGAAACTTCATCAAATATCTATTGTAATGTAGTGTTTCACATTGTTACATATCTTACTCATCAGTCTCTTATAGATGAGAGACTTGTGAGTTCATAACTTATAGTATGATTAGTAATGACATTTAATGTTATCTTAAGATATCATCTCATCAAGTCTCTCATTCTTTAAGATTACCTGAGTTGCAGAATGACACAATAAACATGATGATGAGAATGAAAGATAATTATTTAATAATTAATACTGATGAGAAAGTCAAGAGGTCAGACATATGAGTGAGAAGTAATGAATGAGATATAAAGAAAGAAGATATATGAATAAAAATTAAGTTTAATGATGCTGTAAAGAGTGTGGTGAGAGAGATGAGCATAATGATATGAATAATTCATCTTAATTGATGAGCATGTTGAATTTAAATGTAAAATAAAAGAATGAGAAGAATGAAGAGAATGAGAAGAATGAGACAATGAAGATGAAGGTGAAAATGAAGATAAAAGTGAAGATGTAAAGAAGAAATGATGATTTAAAACTGTTGAGACTGAGTATAATGATGTAAAATGAGTGAGATGAGGTGATGATGATGTAAAAGTAAGATATTAAAAGAATTATGATGTCATAACAAGACAACTAATTGAGTACTTAAGCTAAATAGTTAAGTCTTTAATGAATTGAACCTAGTGTCACTATATGTGAGCTAATAATGCAGTTAATGCTATCAATTTATTAGATAATGTGTATGTAAGAAGCTAAATTCTAGCTATAAGAAAAATACTACACTATATATATATAGTCTCTGATCAGACAAGCAACATGTTAAATGACTGTATTATATGAGTTATTTGCTCTTGAGGTGAATATTTAAGCATATAGTAGTAGTTGCACACAACACATAAAAGTACAAGAAGTCCATTACCTCAGCACTGAGATGAGTAATAATATAAATTTGAAATTTCTGACTAAGCAAGACCTCTATGCAAGACTCTTCATGAAAGACTGTAAGCATAACAGTTTTAAGCATAGTCTTTATGTAAGATTTCTAGATTGCTTAAAGATCTTGCTCAGAGATCTTGCTCAGAAGTCTTACTTAAAGGTCTTGCTTAAATACTTGCTCAGATACTTGCTCAGAGTTATGCTTAGGTACATGCTTAGATACATGCTTAGACACTTGCTTAGACACTTTCTCAGACTATATAAAGTAATTATTAAGTCAAGTTAACTCAGTCTGACTTAAATAGAGCTTTTAAGTCAGATTAAATTGAGCTTTAATTGTCAGTTTAAGAATTCAGATTAAACTTTAACATTAAAGCTTAACTTAGTTTAAAAGCTCTGTCTGAGTTTTAAGAATTTTAAGACTGATTAATAAGTAAGTTCTTAAGACTTAACTTAAAAATAAAGATTATGAGCTTAAAGATTATTAATATATAAACATTATAAGTAAGCATTATATATATATGATTAAACAGCTTTCAATTTAGTCTATTTATTTACTACATTGAGAATTAGATATTCTCAAAATAATCTAATAATAATTGTTTTAATCTGCATCTTTAAATGCAATGTTTCAGTTATATATATATCTCTTAATAAAAGACATGTTTTTGTACTGAATAATAATTTATTTTATATAAATTGCAGTTAAATTAACATCTACTTTCTGTTAACTGATAAATAATAATTACTGTACAGTTCATTAAATATACTTTTAAAAAAAACAACAATATATGCTTTTACTGTCTTCTGCAAACTTTTAATGACTAAACTTTAAAAGTAAAACATCTTATATTGAGAAAAAACTTTTTTCAAATAATCTTAAGTTATTTTGCAGCAAAGCTTTTAAAAGAGTAATTTTGCTATTAGAAAATTTGTTAATTTTTAATAGCAATATATTTTATAAAAAGTGATAGCTGTAGAACAAAATATTATTATTAAATATTATATTGTATGTTAAAATTAAGCTTATTATTTGACTTTCAGTAGTGAACTGACTTAAATGCTTCAGTATTTTCTTTTATATTTATAATATTTTTTTAAATGTTTTTTCTGCTGCTGCTGTCTTCTCTTCACTTAATACAATCTTTATAGCACTGTGTCTCAAAGTTTTCTTAATATATATTATAATATAATATGATGATATAATGATGCTTTAAGATTAAGTTAAGAAAAACATTATTAAAAAATAATTTAAATGTATTTTTGAATGACAATGAGTTTTAGAGTGATTTTGTAGTTTAAAGTTGCATTGTAATTTAAAAGTGTGTTGTAGTTTGAAAGTATGTAGTTAAAAGATGTATTGAGAGCTTTTAAATGTTAATGATATTTAAATATTAAATTGTTAATAAACAACACATTTATTTATAATATATATATTAATGTTATAAATAAATATATTAATACATTTACTTTTAATATTCAATTTAACACTTTCTTATCTTTCTCTCTGTTACTCAATTTACTACACTCACTCTGTCTCTACTCAATCTCTACATTAAATCTCTACACTCAATAAATATATTACTCAATATTATTACTTATTTTACTGCTCATTTTTTAAGATTTAATCTTATACATTGCTCTTATACTTCACTTTGATGCATAGCTGTAATATACATATATAATGCTTAATTATGTCACTTAGTATAGAACTCAGCAGCTAACTATATATTTTAAATTTTCATTATAATGAATTTAAACATTAAGCTTTCACTGTAAACTGTAAAATACTTAATTTTCAATTCATTCTTAATCTTTAAAGAAAGATTTAATTGCTGTAACTGTTTATAGAAGTTTATATATAATTTAAAAAAGACATTTAATGAATATTTAAATAACTTAAAGACTGTATGTGCAAGAAAGAAATGATAGAAGTATATGAAAAATAAGAACTTTAAATAAATTAAAAATGTAAAGATGATGAACTGCAGAGTTGTGAAACAGAAAAAAGATATATTGAAAAAGATTAATTTATATTAGATTGCAGATTCAGCATTGAAGAAGATTATAAAAGAGAAGATTAAAAATGAGATCTTAAAAAAATAATATAACTGTGAAATTTCTTATAGAATTTTTTTAAAATTATTATGCTTAATTATATTGCTTTTAACTATCTGCAGATATTTACTACAAAGATGAGCTGAAAAACAAATTAATAAAGAATGAGAACTGAGCTTAACTTAAAGAGAAAATTAAAAAGAAAATGTTATTTGCTGAAGTTTTTGCATTAAAAGAAGAGTGAGAGTTTAAGAAAATGAAGTAAAAAATATATTATATTTATATTATATTCATATTTTTTATAGACTCTCTGACATTTTCTAAAATATCAATAAAGATGAAGTTATTGAGTAGAAGTACATCAACATTAATTATTAAATTAAAAAGCATTTAATAGTTGTAATTAAATACTAAGAAAGTAAAGTGACCATTAAGTTTTTTTAAAGCTTGTTTTTCACTTATTTTGCATGTCTTGTTAGCCATGAGCAATCATAGTGGCAGAAACTTCAAGAATTTGAACAAAACTTCAGTTGTGTGCATTGAGCTTGAAAGCAATTCATTTTTTGTGATTTTAGGCTCATTTTGTAGAGAATTATAAGGGCTTTTCAACAATGTAAAAATTACCAAGATTACACAAGAAACAATGAAAATTACCTAATATTACAAGTCAGGTTGAGTTTCAAAGTTAAGCTCAATGAGTTAAGTCAGGTTCTAAAATCTGAGCCTGACCTGACCTGACAGTCACTCTATAAGAAAGAGTTCTTAATAATATAGAAAAACAAAAGTTACATAATACTGAAGATTTCAATTTTATTAAGATTATGCATTGCTTTCATAGTGAAGTTCTTGATTTTAAACACATTATTGACTTTAATTATATATAAATATTATATTACTCAATTATAACACTTCTTAACTTTAACATTGACTAGTTACATCTAAGAGTCTGTATTTGATCAGAAGAAAGAAGATGAAAAGAGTGTAATTAAAGATGTTGATGAAGCTTGTGTAATGATGTTTAAAGATAAGAAATTTTTAAATGATGATTTTATTAATAAATTTGTTTTTAATGACTTAATTGATGACAATAAAGATGATAAGAAGAATATTGAATTTATTAATGATAAAGAAAGTAATAAAAAAAATAATAAGTAATGATTATTAATTAAATAGAAAGCTGATCTTTAAAGATTAAAGATGTAAGATAAAGAATAATTAAATAGATCTTTAATTATTAATTAAAGATTTTTTAATGAGAAATCTCTTTATTGATACTTAATATTTACTATATATAATCATTTTTAAATAATATTTATCATAATTAATATTGTAAAAAATTCATTTTACATTTAGATACATGTTCTGTCACATAATTACAATCTTATATATATTAATTTTGAAACTCTTACAACACATTATCATCAATACATCACTTAAAGTACAATAAAGTATCATTTATTTGCTTAACTTACTATAATAACTCAACATTATGTCTTTATATAGCTCATTATTTAGTCAGATCTTAAATAACTTAAAAAGATCATTTTTAAGTGCTTTTAATAATAGAATTAAGTCATTTTAATTAAGTCAATCTTGTTTTTTAACTTTTACAAACACTTTAAATTCAAAGTATGTTCTTTAAAGATTTGTGATAAAGTGAGAGTTTCAAGATTGATGAAAAACAATTATATAAAGTTAGAATACAGATATAAAAATTAAGAATTATATTTAAATAATATAAAATAGTTTAACTTGCTCAGCAAAGATCTGACAGTTCTTTTTTGAAGTAGTTAGCAAATGTAATGAAAGATTAAATATAATGTATATTAACTGTCATAATATCATAAATCATTCAGCATCAGAAAACAATGAAATAATTATCATAAAACATCATTTAAAAAGCAGCAGTTATTAAAAAATAAAATTAACATCAAAAAGATAGATTTCAATCTTTAAAGCAATAAACTTAAAGATATGTTATAATTTTTAATTATAATGCTTTAATATATTATTATTTGTTCTATTAACTCCCTATTCAGTCCCTATCTAGGTCTATGAGGGCGAATCGCCTTTGCAAAGGAAAAACCAAAATGGAAAACCTTAGTTCTGCCTTGCGGGCGCCCCGCAGGC
>JAABUJ010002675.1_pt1 | contig 21369 bp, 16 predicted proteins | sample 5559131 | NCBI WGS metagenome assembly JAABUJ01 (sample SAMN10711875, study PRJNA513366) | rock metagenome | isolation source: Antarctica rocks | place: Antarctica: Victoria Land, Mt New Zealand nord | collected 2016-01-07 | reverse complement strand
CTGGCAACAGGCGGTGGACTGGGAGCGGGCGGTAGTCGCGCGGCGTGGTTCCGCCTGCGTCTTCATCGATGCGCGACCATGGCGCACGCTGGAGCAGTGGGCGCGGGCGTGGAGCTGCGGTGAGCAGCTGCCGCTGGATATTGAACCGGTCGCCGTCTGCGAAGGAGGCTACTGCATGGTCTAGCCCACAGGTGCGGCTGGGAGCCGGCTGCATCGCAGAGACAGACGGGAGGACGGTTATGCCACACACTATTGTCACGGATGCGGCGACCTATCACTGGGCGCTGACCGAGGTCATCGCCGCGGCCTACCGCGTCCTGGATACATGGGAGGCGGGCGACCTCGCGGGGCGCGTCACCGTCCTGGGTGAAACAGCCCGCCATTGGGACGGAATACTCGGTCTAGGCGTCGCGGGTCCCGTGGACGACACGGACGAGGACATAGGGAGACAAGGCAAGAAGGAGGAGGGCAGACGAATGAGTAAAGGGACACCGATCATCGCGCCAGCGAGCCTGCGGGCGTGGGCGCTACGGGGCCTGGACGACGCGGTGGCCGCCGCACTGCGCCTGGATGACTACCCGGCGGCGCGCGTGTGCACCGACCTGGCGCTCTTCACCCACGCGTTCGCGGCCACCGCGCTGCCCACATCGCCCGCGCTGGACGGGCTCTTGGCGACGCTGCAGGACCGCGTCACGCGACTCGCCGCCCATCGCGACGCGCTCAATCCTGCCGCGTGGTCGCGCCGGCAAGAGATCGAGATCTACACGCGGCGGCTGGAGCGGCGCACGCCCGACGGGCCTCTCCTCGCCGCGAAACTCAGGCGGCGCTACGCGGCAGCCTATGACCTCTTACCGCGCCTCTCCCCTGGTGAGAATGTGCCCGACCACGCTGACGAGCCCACCATGGAGGATCTGATAACGGAGTTGAAGGATGCGCTAGGCATCGCATGACCAGAGGGGCCTGCCGCCTACCCGTCACGAATGGTCAGGTGGGTCCCTGATCTGATGACGGATCACATAGATCAAGGAGTAACGACATGACAGAGATGACGACGCAAAACGCGGACAGCAGAGGCGTCGATAGGCCGACGATAGATACGGGAGAGGACGCGCGCCATCCTGCCGCCCTGGATGGCGGGGCGCCGGTTGCCGAGGGGGCGTTCTGTGACACGGCCAAGAAAGGGAAAGCGGGCAAGGGGGACACGGGGCGGTCCAGGGGGATGCTCCCCGTCGTCGCCGGCGACGGTCTACAGATTGAGAGCGACGGCGGCGCCACGCGGGCAGACGGCGCTGCGGCTCCTGAGCCTGTGGGGCGCGGCCTCGACCGCCCGCTACCTCTCGGCCCAGTTGGCGACGGGCAAGCGGCTGGACATCCAGGCGGCACCGCCGCTCGGACCCTGGGAGCCACTGTGGGGCAGCAAGGACGGTGGCTACAAGCGGCTGCGGCGCGGTGTGTCGGCGCGCCTCTCGCACACGCTCGTCCTGGGGCGGGAGTGCGACGCGACGCGCCTGGACGTGGGTGAGCGCACCTTCGTCGTCACGCTGCGGCGCGATCGGCCCGACCAGACGGCGGAGACCGTCTACACCGCCTTCCTGATCGCGCTGCTCGACGAACCGGTCGACCCCGCGTGGGCGGGGTGGCTGTGGCGGCGGGCGCGCGCCAAGGGCGAGGCCCGGCCGCTCACGGTCTGGGGTCCGGTGCTGCGCGAGGCGTGGGAGTGCGACGTGCCGGCGACGCTGCGCGCCGACATCTCGGCCGCGCGGGTGGGCGACTCCCCCTACGGCGAGTTGTCCATCCCCGCCGGCGTCCAGGTCGCCTGACGTGATCGGCGACGGGGCGACGACGAGCCGGGCCACCTGTCGGACGGAGATGGGGCATCGACCCGTCGCACCCCGATCCCCTCGGCGCGACGTATAACGACGAGGACGGTCGGCGCGCGATCATCCACGCCGCTATCGACATGGGGGCCACGCCGCTATCGACATGGGGGCCACGCCGCTATCGACATGGGGGCGCGTTTCTCGCCCGGCTGGGCCACCCCACCGTGTTCGCGTCAATATCACACACATGTGCATCACATCGGGAGGACAGCATGGCTACCTACTATGGCGTCGCGCGCACCAATTACTTCGCCGTCGTCAATCGGGCACTGTTCGCGGACTTCTGCGACCGCTGGGGCGTCGAGGCGATCGCGGACGACGACGACCCCACCCGCGTCGGCTTCCTCTGCACCAGCGACGAGGATGGGTTCCCCGCTGGCTACCGCGACGAAGACGGCGACCTCGTGGAAGCCAACATCGCCGCAGCCCTCGCGCCGCTGCTCGTTGAGGGACACGTCGCGATCGGCATGGAGAGCGGCCACGAGGCGTTCCGCTACGTGGCCGGCGTCGCCTGGGCCGTGAACAGCCGTGGTGAGGTGCGCAGCGTCACCCTCGACGACATCTACGACCAAGCCGGGGCTCTCGGTGACCACATCACTGAGGCCGTGTATTGAGCGCGACGGCCTGGGTCGTCCCTCATGTGGGGTCACCCATGCCCATGCGATGCCGCAGGTCCATGGCGCGCCGCCCGTCCCGTCGCGCGCCATGGACCTGCGGCATCACCTGTTTCCCTCCCGTCCATGGCAGGTACTGCCATGGACGGGAGGACATAGTATACGGCCACGTTACAGCACGGAAAGGACACGTATGAGTCGTGAGGCCGGCATCGCGGCGATGGGCTACTTCCCCATGCCGCCGCATCTCATGGCACCGGTGTGCGCCTACCTGCGTCGCCCCTACGGCGGCGGCCAGATCCACATCGTCGACACCTGCGCGGGCGAGGGCACAGCCCTGTTTGCCCTCAAAGACCACCTCGGAGCCGACACGGTGGCGCGCGCCGTCGAGTTGCACGAAGGGCGCGCCGCCCAGGCTGCGGCGCTGCTCGGCGAGGGGATGATCGTACAGGCCGATGCGCTGACCGGTATCGAGGTCTCGCCGGACGCCTTCGGCCTGCTCTGGCTCAATCCGCCCTACCACCTCGAGCAGTTCGAGTTGGAGTTCCTGATGGCGCACACGCCGCTGCTGTGCGCGGGCGGCGTGCTCTGCCTCGTTGTGCCCCAACCGGCGCTGCGGGTGCTGGCCGAGTACCTCGCCGCCTGGTACGCTACCGTCACCTGCTATCAGTTCCCGGAGCCGGACTATCGCGCCTACAAGCAGGTCGTCCTCTTCGGCGAGCGCAAGCCGTCGCCGCTGGCCAGCCCGCCCCAGGCCGAGCGACTGCGCGGCTGGGCCGAGCCTGACGCCGACCTGCCCGCGCTCGGCGCCTACGGCTATCGCTATATTATCCCCACGACGCAGGGACCCGCTGTGTTCCGGGTGCGCTCCGACGAGGCGGTGCCGGCGGCGGGCGGTCTCTGGGACGACCCGGAGGTCACCAAGCGGCTGTGGCCCGCGCTCACGCCCGCGCTGCTGCGCCCCCTGATGCCGCTCTCACGCGGCCACCTGGCGCAGTTCGGCGTCAGCGGCCTGCTGCGCAACACCGTGCTGCACGCGCAGGACGGCACGCCCTACCTCGTCAAGGGGCGCGCCATCAAGGCGCATAATGTGCGCGCCTACGAGGAGGAGAACGAGAAAGGGAACGCCGTCAGCGTACGCGTGACGCGCGAGAGCGCCGAGACCGGCGTCACGCTGCTCAACCTCCAGACGGGGGAGTGGGTCGATGCGCGGCCAGCCAACAAGGAGCGGTCCCTCTCCTGGTTCGTGGAGGAGTTCGGGGCCAGCCTGACCCGCGCCATCCTCGACACCTGCCCACCCATCTACACGCCCGCGCTGTATAAGGAGTATCGCCCGCTGGTCAAGCGCCTCGCGCGGCAGCCGCTCGGCCGGCAAGCGGACGCCCTCGCCGGCGTCGCCCTCTCGCTAGAGCGGGGCTACCGCTGCACCATCCTCTCGGCCGAGATGGGAGCCGGCAAGTCGTTCATGGCGCTCGCCGCGCTCTACGCCACCTGGCGCCGCACGCGGGAGCGCGACCCGCACGCACGGATGCATGCCCTCGTGATCGCCCCCACGCATCTGGTCGGCAAGTGGGTGCGCGAGGCCAAGGCGACCATCCCCGGCGTGCAGGCGACGGTGGTCGACAGCATCAACGAGATCGAGGCCGCATTGAGACAAGCCCACACCGCCGCTCCTCTGATCCTAGTCATGAGCAAGGAGCGCGCGAAGCTCGGCCACCCCCTCCGTCCGGCCATCTGGGAGCGGTTGATGCCGTGGACGAAAGAGCGCCGGTTGTGCTGCCCCCAGTGTGGCACGATGATCTGCTACACCGAGAAATGCGGACGGGATGGCAAGGAGCGGCTCGGCGTGCCCATCGTGGACGCGCGGGTGTGCGTGCGCTATCGCCTGTTCTGTGAGAACGCCGCCTGCCGGTCGCCGCTGTGGCAGGCGGACACCACGCTGCTGCGCGTGCCCCAGGGCCGGCTCGCCGGCTTGCAACCCGCGGATCGGCCGGTCGCCCTGTTCGCGCACGGGCGGACGGTGAAGGCGAGTGGTGGGGGCGCGCCCCGGCGCGTGCCGCTGGGCGCGTACATCGCCAAACGCCGCCGTGACGCCTTCGACGTGCTTGTCCTCGATGAGGTGCAGGACTACAAGGCGGACGGCTCGGCGCAGGGCATCATCGCCGGGCAGTTGGCCGCCGCCATCCCCCAGGTTCTCGCCTTGACCGGCACGCTCTACGGCGGGGTTGCCAGTAGCCTGTTCCACTTGCTCTATCGCCTCGACCCGGTGACGCGGGAGGAGTTCGCCTACACCGACCTGGCGCGCTGGATCGACACCTACGGCCTCTATGAGATCACGGAGAAGGAGACGGAGGGGGACGGCGCCGAGATCGGGCACGTCACGCGGCGTCGCACCAACCGCACGACGACGCGCCGGGAGATCCCTGGCCTGATGCCGCAACTCATCGCGCGGCTGGCCCGGCACACCATCTTCCTGCGCCTGGCCGACGTGGCCCCCGACCTGCCACCGTACGAGGAGCACGTCACCAGCGTCGCCATGCTGCCCCAGCAGCAGCGGGCCTACGACCGCCTCAAGGGCGACCTGCTGACCGCGCTCAGGGAGGCGTTGGTCAAGGGCAGCAAGCGGCTCTTGGGCGCCTACCTGCAGAGCATCCTGGCCTACCCTGACGCCCCCTATCGCGAGGAGGTTGTCGTCGACCCGAAGGACGATCGCGTGATCGCGCGGGCGCCCGCGCTCGACGAGGAGGTGGTGTACCCGAAGGAACAGACGCTGCTAGACCTGATCGCGCGGGAACTGGGGCAGCAGCGCAAGGTGCTGGTCTACGTGCAGCACACCGGCAGCCGCGACATCACGGCGCGGCTGGTGCGGCTGCTCGCCGCGCGCCACGTCAAGGCCGTCGTGTTGCACTCCTCGGTCGAGGCCAAAGGGCGCGAGGCGTGGGTCGAGGCGCGCCTGCGGGAGGGCGTGCAGGTGCTCATCACGCATCCCAAGTGCGTCCAAACAGGGCTCGATTTGTTGGACTTCCCGACGTTGGTGTTCTACCAGTGTGAGTACAGCGCCTACGTGGTGGCGCAGGCGTCGCGGCGCAGTTGGCGCATCGGCCAGCGCCACGCTGTCCATGTCCATCATGTCGTCTACGCCGCCAGCGCGCAGGAGAACGCGTTGCGCCTGGTGGCGCGCAAGCGCCGCGCCGCCAAATTAGTTGACGGCGATCTCGACGAGGACGGGCTGGTGGCGCAGGCGGAGATGGACGGGCTGCTCAAAGAGTTGGCGCGCTCATTGGTGGACGGGGATGCCACGGTGGCCGTAGAGAGCGCCGAGGAGATCCTGGCCCAGGCCCGCGCCGACGAGTTAGCCGACAGCGCGTTCATTGTCGATGCGACGGCGGCCGAGGACGCCTCGGACGACGATACGATCGAGGAGGCCATACCCGAGGTGGATCTGGCGCGGCCGATAGTGGCTGGGACGACCGTATCGCTGTTCGACTACATGGCCGCGCACCCGTCGGCGTCGCGGAAGGGCAAGAAGATGCGCAAGACCATACCCTCCGCCCAACTCCTGCTCTTCGACCTGTTTGGAGAGACGGTAGCTGCGGCAGGACCGCCGCCGATCGCGGCTGACGCCGAGGTGGAGCAGTTGGGGCTCTTCAGCGGCGCGGCGCGATAAGGGAGATCATCGCCATGAGTACCCCTCTCCGCGCCCAGTATCTCCGGGTGAAGCAGCCGTTCCCCAACACCCTCCTGTTCTTCCGCCTCGGCGATTTCTACGAGTTGTACGACGAGGATGCCGAGACGGGAGCGCGCGAGCTTGACCTGATGGTGACCAGCCGCGCGTTCTCCCGGAATGAGCGCGTCCCAATGTGCGCGGTCCCGTACCACGCCATCGACGGGCCTGTGAGGCGCCTTGTGTCGCGCGGCTATAAGGTCGCCATATGCGAGCAGATTGGAGACCCACGCACGTCGAAGGGACTCGTCGAGCGCGAGGTAGTCCGGGTCGTCAGCCCCTCCGCCGTGCCGAGCGATCGGCGCCGGCCGACGCCCGACTATCCCTGTGACACGATGCTAGCCGAGCAGGCGCCCGGCGCGGTCGTGCTACCTCCCCATATGTCGGATGCACCCGTGCCATCCGCCGATACATCCCAAGGGTCGCCGCCCGACGGCAGAGACAGGCAAAGGTCCGCGTCCGGCACGGGGGCAAGGATGGGAGGCGCCATCCAACTTCCGCTCTTCGGCGCGCCGGCAGGGCCAGCCGCCACGGGGCAGACACAGGTCCAACCGGACAACCGTGGAACTGTCTAGTTGGGCCTGTTCTAATGCGGATGGCGCGGGTAGGCATCTCAACCTACTCGCGCCCGTCCGTCACAGTCAACATGTCGGGGCTGGAGACTAGGCATGCCAGGCAAGGCGCGTCGGCCAGGCGCAGGGCAATCGCATGACAGCCCCTTCTTCGACGGCCGTTCGGTATCGAGCGTGAACACACGGGTGTCACCGAATCGGATGGCCGTCGGTAAGGGCAGTGCCGACGATCTGTCGGTAAAGGACCCATGATGCGATTGCCCTGGGCCAGGCGACAACAACCATAGTCGGTAGCACGGAGCGGGATACACGACCCTTGTAGTTTTCGATTGTGGTCAAGGAAATGTCGTCGTGCCCCAGATGTTGTGATCCAGTCGTTTGACCATCAGCAGGATGCTGTAGCCAAACGAAAAGCGCTAAAGGTACGTGTAAGGGGCGCACACTGTTATCGCATCAGCCGGCCGCCGACTCTGGCGGGATACACGCCGCCGCTTGCCCACGGAATCGGAGGCTTTTTTTGTTTTGTGCCCAACCCCGCGCCTACCCCGTTCCTGAGGATGACAACGTCCACCCCGTTGGTCTATAGCCACGCGTCCGCGAACGCTTCGGACGCCCACGCCGCGTGGCTCAGGTCCGGTGCCTTGGGCACCACCCCGCTCTCCGTCATGGCCTACGACGGCTCTCAGATCCATTCTCGGAGGGAAAGAAAGGCAAAGTGTCGTGGCGCGGGGTCCGGCGTCGTACACTGTGCTAAAGGGGGAGAGGTGGAGTCGAAGTGACGGCGTTTCTCATGGATTGGCCCCGAGATCGAGACAAGCCAGAATGTGCGTGGCCCGCGTGGTGGGTACGTCGAGCACTCGCCGTTTTCGTGCTCGTGGGCATCGCGGGGGCCGGCATCCTTGACCTGCGTCCCGGCGATGCTGAGGTGTGGGGCACAGCGCCGCTCGAAGACGCCGCGCGGGCCGTCGTCGTAGCCGGCCACCCATATCGTGCCCACCGCGGCGGCCTCTACATCACCGCCGTCGGCATCCGTCGCGCCACCGAACTGGAGCGCCTGGCGCCGGCCGTGCTCGCATGGAGCCCCCCTCTCGACGCGACGTTGGTCACGCTGCGCCAGTTGTATGGTTCGGTGGCGCCGACGCCGTGCCAGGAGGCACGGGTCGAGCGCCGCCAGATGCTGGACAGCCAAACGGTGGCCGCGATCGCGGCCTATCGGGCGTTGGGCTACCCTGTGCCGCTCGTGCGGGGGCAGCCGCGCTTGCCGTACCGCACAACCTTCCGGCGCGACCCACTAGCCGGTGGGGGGGCGGCCGGCTTCATGCTCGCCCTGGCCATCATCGACCGTTTTGGCGACGTGACGCGCGGCCACATGATCGCCGGCACCGGCACCATCGCACCGAACGGCGACATCGGCCCGATCGGTGGCGCTCGCTTCAAGATAGTGGGGGCGCGGCGTGCCGGCGCCCAGTTTTTCCTCGTGCCCGCCCGCTGGGACCCGTACCAGACGTGGTACGGGTCCTACACGAGCAACGACGAGGAGGCACGACGGTGCCGATGCGCCGGCGCGATGCGGCTCGTGCCGGTGCGCACGCTCACCGATGCCCTCGCCTTCCTGCATACGTTGCACTGACGAGCCGTGCGGCCGGGAATGGAGGACATGAGATCGCGCAGAGCAGCACCGTCCAGCGTGGCCGCTTCCACGCCACGGCCGATCACGGCGGCGCGTCGCGGAGCGAGACTACACCAAGGCCAACCTCATCGTCCCCGACGAAGTACAGCGCCTGAGCCAGACCGAGGCGCTGGCGCCGATCGGGGAACTGCACCCGCCCGGCTCGCGCGGCGGCGCTACGTCGACGATCCCGACGCGCGGAGGGATCGAGGGGCCGATGCCTTCGCTTGGCCCGGACCGATCCATGGGTCATACGGCCACACGCAGGCGGCTCCCATGCGCCGCCCAGCCATAACCATAGTGTGGACACAGCCCATGTCATCGCTGGACGAGCGTGCGGGCCGACGATGGGCCGACGATGACGACGAGGATCTTGTTGACACCGTTCATCGCGCACTGTGTTGTATGGTGAAACGATGACCGGATATGTCACGGCTACCAGTCTCCGCACCATTCTCATGATAGGCGCGGGGCCGGCCCTTCTGCTCGCCGCCCTCGGCCTCGTCGTTGGTGCGGCCGTCGAGGCCGCCGTCGCGGCGTATCGCCGTGACTGGCGCTTCTGGCCGTGGTCACTGTGGCGTCGCTCCCGGATCAAGCGCATGCTATCAATACAGATCGTTACGGCCGCGACGTTCTATGGGCTCGCCGTCCAGTATGCGTACGAGCCGCCTCTGCTCGTGATCGGAGCGGTAGAATCCACCCTGCTGATCACCCTGCTCTTCATCGACCTGAACCTGCGCCTCATCCCCACCCTCCCCGTCGGCCTGCTCACGCTTCTGGCACTGACCAGCGCGGGGGAGTGGCCAAGCCTGGGGTTGAGAAGTGCCCTCCTCGGCGGGGTCCTTGGGTTCGCCAGCTTCGTCCTGCTCGCGGCAGTGGGACACCGCGTTTTTGGCGAAGAGGTGTTGGGCGCCGGCGACGCCAACCTCGCCCTGGCCATTGGGTGCATGACCGGCTACCCCCTCGTCGTCGCGACGCTCGCGTTGGGCATCTTCCTCGGTGGGGTGTGGGCTGGGGCTGTGCTCCTGCTGGGCCGGGGCGGGCTGCACGGGACTATGCCCTATGGCCCCGCGCTCATTGCCGCTGTGCTCATCGTGCTGGTCCATGGGAACACGGCGCACCCTTTCATGTGAGACGGTCAGTGTCCACGGCGCATCCGAAGCAGGTGGTAGGATGCCGCGTCCCGTGCGCCTGCGTCGCCTGGTTCGCGCCACGCGATGAGGTCGCCGACGACGGTCCTGGTTCGCGCCACCGTGCCGGTCGGCAGTTCAATCACCGTTCTGCTCTGCCACACAGTTGGCCCGACATGCCAGGGCCGCAGGCAGAAGACCCGTAGGACGCGGTCGTCGCGGTCCAGATATATCACGTCCAGAGGAAAGGTGAGGAAGATCGCGTGGACGCCATTACAGGGATGGAGCACGAGGGCGTGGTCCGCAGGCAGATCCGCGCGGCCGATGAGCCCCTGAGCGCGAGCCCAGAAGGAGGAGGCGATGTCGATGTGGCGAGCGATCCTCATGCCGCGCGTTACATTGACGATGACCATGCTTAGGCATCCAATCCCGTCTATCGTGTGTGGTCACGCGCTCTCTACATCCACAATGTGACGCCCAATTTAAGGCTTGGACAATCTTTGTCCACCCCATCCCTCACACTTGATTTTGTCACCACTTAGTGGGTGGATCGCGTTACGAAGGAGCTAGGGGGTAGGGTAATGGTTGTTTCAATGCTCGACGTCAAAGAACGCATCGTTTGTCGTGTAACACCAGCCCAAGCACATACGTGGGCGCTGTGCAGTGGATTTTTCCAGGCGCAATATCGCGCTGGCAAACCGTTCGCGCCCACGTACAATAGCCTGTTGGGAACATCCGTTCACGAGCTTATCGTTGCATTCGATCGCGCCGCCAGTGCCGCCAATGCCGCTAGTAGTGCGGTGAACGATCTCGACGACCTGGTCTGGCGTAACTGGCACGCGGGCCGTTTTGCTACGAACGACAACCACCGCGCGCTGGCCGACGCTAAAACGCTGCTCACAGCCTACGCGGACCTGCGTCAGGCGGAAGCAGTGCAGGTACTGGGTAGCGAGGTTTTCTGCCAAACGGCTCCCCGTACTCTTGGTCCGGGCCATACCATTGTCTTGAGCGGGCGCATCGACCGCGTCGGGCAGCGGAACGACGGTACGATCGAGCTGCTGGACCTTAAAACCGGCGCTCACCTGCCGACACACGACGAGTTGTACAATGATCCTGCTACGACAATTTACCACCTCCTGGCGGCGGAACGCTATCACGCACAAAGGATCGTCGTGGCGCAACTCTCGTTGCGCACCGGCGGACGGGTCGAGGTAGAGTTCGACGCCGACGGGGTGGCCGCGGGTAAAGATCGCCTGCGCGAGATGGTGCGCCAACTTACGACCGACGATTTCCCGCTTACTCCGTCCGCTTCCTGCGCTTTTTGTCCAGCGCGCGAAACGTGCCCCGCGCTCCTGGCCGGAGGCGAGGCGGTCGAGCGCCCCCTGTAACGCGACGATCCCAAGAAGGGAGGATGTTATGCCGAAGAAAGAGGCCGACACTAACAAAGCGCTGCACCTGCGCATGTTGGACCACATGTACGCCAGTCATCCCAGCGCCGCCTTGACCACCGTGGAGGTGGCCACGCGGCTCGGTTGCACCCGGCGCACGGCGCTGCGCTACCTCACCGAGCTTAGCGCCACCGGGCAGCTTCCGCTACGCCAGGACAAGAAGTATCGGTGGCGCCTGGTGAAAGGCGGTCAGGTGCCAATGTCGACGCTGGCGTTGGACCTACGTGAGGGGGCGGCGCTCTACCTGGCTGCCCGTCTACTGGCGCAGCAGACCGACGAGCGCAACGGCCACGTCATCGCCGCGCTGGACAAGCTAGTCCGCGCTATGCCGACTCCCTTGGCGACGCAGTTAGAGGCCATCGTCACGGCCACCGCTGCGGCCCAAACGTCCGCCCCCGACATGACCTCCATTTTCTCCGCCTTCGTGATGGGCTGGGCAAGCCACCGCGTCGTCGAGGTCACCTACCGGCCGCCCCACGCGCCGGCGCCCTTCACCTGCCGGTTCGCGCCGTACTTGCTGGAGCCATCCGGCATCGGCCGCACAGTCTACGTCATCGGGGCCATCCTGCCGCGCGGCTCGCTGCGCACATTCAAGCTGGAGCGGGTGCAGCGGGCGGCCCTGCTAGACGACTCCTTCGAGGTACCGACCGATTTCGACAGTCAGACGCTGTTGAACCGTGCGTGGGGCGTCATGTATGGCGAGGCCGAGACGGTCACGGTGCGCCTACGTTTTAGCAAATGGGCGCGTACGCGGGTGCGTGAGACAGTGTGGCATCCCTCACAGCGTATCGTCGACCTGCCCGATGGCGGCTGTGAGTGGGAAGCGCATATTGGTGACGTGACAGAGATCAGCCCATGGGTACGCGGCTGGGGGCGCGACTGCGAGGTAATCGAGCCTGAGGAACTACGGGCCGACTTGATCAAGCATGTGCGGCATCTTGCCGCAACGTACGGCTGCGCGGAAACGGTGGGGATGGAGAGCAGTGTGGCCGACCCCGGAGTCATATCTACGGATGAGCGTGCCATGCTCAACAATTTATTTGGATAGAAGTGAGACGATGAATCAGTCACCATGGCCATTTCAGGAACGCGTAGGCGGCCATTTGCTTAGGGGCAATAATGTCGTGCTGCAAGCCCCCACCGGAGCAGGCAAGACGCGCGCGGCGCTTGATCCGTTCTTTGCCAATCTTGCTCGCGGTTACGACGGAGCCACCGGGTTACCCCACACAGGTCGTTACGCCGTGCCGCTCAGGACCCTGGCCAGCCAATTCTACAGGGAGTACGGACGGCTGAACGACCGGCTGAAAGATTCCCCGCAACTTGACGGCGTATGGCGGACCTACAGCGATAACCGCATGCCGGTCCCCTTTGTGGCGGAGCAGACAGGTGAGAACCCTGGCGACCGCCAGCTCGAAGCGGGCCTAACTTTCTGTACCATCGACCAGTTGCTCGCGGCATTTCTGGGACTTCCCTACGGCGTGTCACCACGGGCAACAAACCTCAAGGTGGCCGGCGTGCTCGGCTCGTATCTTGTCCTCGACGAATGGCATCTCTACCCCCTCCGCGCGCTGGCCGGTAGGCCAGGACAAACAACCATCCACGGCGCGCGGAGCACCACACTGGCTATGTTACGTCTGCTTGGACAGCAGGAATTGGGGCGATTCACATTGATGACGGCCACTTTCTCTACCCGTCTCGTAGCCGGCCTGGCCAGCTTGCTTGGAGCTAAGGTGGAGTCCCTGCGCGAAGGCGCCCGCGACGGTGAGACGTCCGGGGATGCGTTCCGGCGCGAGTATCAGGAGATCGCGGGTGGGCGCATGCGCACCATCGCGCGCGGACGGCTACCGCTCGAGGAGAGCGTCGATGACATCATCGATCAACACCAAGGCAGCACGCTGGTCGTGTGCAATCAGGTCGAGCACGCGCAGGCCCTCTATCTGCGCATTAAAGAGGAGTGCGACCGTCGCGGGCGCGGCGCACCGGAGGTCTTGTTGCTCCATTCCCGATTTACGCCCGAAGATCGAGTCAAACTCTCCCGTGCGCTGGAAGCAAAACTCGGCGCTGAGGCATGGGCCGGACGAGAAAAGGGGATGGACGCGGACCCCAACGTCATCGTGGTGGCGACGCAGGTAGTAGAAGTCGGACTCAACATCTCCGCCACGAGGTTGCATACCGAGGCGGCCCCGGCCAACAGCCTAGTGCAACGGGCCGGCCGCTGCGCCCGGTTCCCGGACCAGCGCGGCGAGGTGGTCGTCCATCCGCTGGCCGAGCGCTCCGACAGTCCAGCATGGGCGCTAGCCCTACCCTACGCCGCCGACCTATGTCAGGCAACGCTCGACGCGTTGCCCGAGCGAGCGGACAGGTTCGACTTCGCCCGCGAGCAAGAGCTCATCGACGGTGTCCATACAGCGCAGGACGAGGAGTTTCTCTATGCGTTCGAGGGCAACGAAACTCAGTATAAGACGATGATGTTCCAGGGGTGGAGATGGGACGTCGGGCACGCCGACAATGCGGCGGCTGAGCTTATCCGCGACGTCGAGCAGACGCCGGTGCTTATCCACGACGACCCGGATAAAGCAATCACCCAGGAGCCATGGCGCTGGCAGTCCTTCGGGCTATCACCGGGCACGGTGATAGGGCGTTGGGACCGCCTGGACGAATTGCGCGCCGCGCTTGATCTGCCATGGGTTGCCAAAAAGGTCGAGTTTTTCGCGCGGGCGGCGACGGAAGCCGATGAAGATAGCCGTGCGCCTCTGGCCTGCACATGGACCCCGATGTCCATGAAGGAAGAGGTTGCTGGCGCCATCATGATCGTGTTGCCATCCGCGTTGGCTCACTATGACAGCAACATCGGGTTCGTCCTGCGCGACCCCGTGCGTGTTCCAGGCCTTCGTGTGTTCGACGACGTACGCTGGCAAAGCACCCTACGGCCAGAGAAACGACCTACACGAGGCGGCGCATCGATGATCGAGATCCAAACATACGACACGCATATCTCGGGGCTCGTCAACGCCTATGAGTGGATCCTGGCCAACGAACTGCACTGGGCGGCTACGCGCCTCGAACGCGCCCTTAATCTAGAGGCGAGGACCATCGACCGCGCGATCCGGTTGGCTATCGCCTGCCACGACCTGGGGAAGCTCACGGTGGACTGGCAGCAATGGGCGCGCGCATGGCAAGCGCTGCTCATCCAGCGAGAGGAGCAAGCCCAGGGCGTCAAGCGACCGGCCGTGCCGCCCGGATTGCTATTAGCCAAATCGGACTTCGATTTCTCGCGGCATAGCGGCCACCGCGAGTTACAGCGCGAGTTGGCCAGAACAGCGCGCCGCCCTCCTCACGCGGTGGAGGCCATTGCGCTGGGGCAACGTCTACTGCGCGCGGAAATAAATTGTATCGCTCCCGGCGACAAAGACAACGGGCACATGCTGCTCCGAGCCGTCTACACCGCCATCGCCCACCACCACACCACGGATGCCGTTAACTACGGCGCAACGGAACTGGCCGTCGGGGCGTCCGCAGCTATCGAACGCGCGCTGAAACGCGCTAAGGTCGGCGACGTGCTAGATGCAAGTCCGATCGCCGCTGTGAGCAAGGACGGCAACATGTCCACCAAGCTTACCGAGGTGGAAGCGGGGATACCCGATCAAATCGGCGTCTGGCTGTACTTCCTAATTGTGCGGGCTCTACGGCTATCCGACCAGCGCGCCGACACTTTCCGCGACCGAGATCTCGATCGTTTCTCTTAACTGTGCCCTCAACATGGGCTGCGAGCGAAAGCCGACTGTTCACGCTCTAATCTTTCAGTGCCCTTGCGCAATCCAAAAGGGTCGCTAACGGGCTAGTTATGTGAGCGTAGCAGGCCGGAGGCGCTAGGCGCAAGCATTGTCCATAACGCTCACGTTCCGCGTGGATAACTTCAATCAGTTACTATCCACGCTCTAATGGGGTAAGATAGCGGCATGATGGAAGGAGGTGATCACCAACGATAACTTGACTATCGACCATCGAACGAAAGGAGTAGAACCAATGCCCTATCGCGATAGTAATGTGGAGCAGTGGCAGACGTTGTACGTCGATAAAATGACGGGGAGCAGCACGGACACCTTGGTGATGGGAGGCTTCGCAGTCTTGTTCGACCGTCTCGCAGCACACCTGAGCCTGGGACAGCGTATTTATCTCCGCGACGACGGCGCGTACTATACCATGCGGCTCCGACGACCAGTAACTCGCGCTGACCTCGATGAACTCGCCCGGCGCAAACCGTTCCCACTCGTCCAGGCGCTGGTCACCGCAAAAAAGGTTGAGAAAGCCGCGGCTAAGGGGCGCAACCTCGGCGTGGAGGTAACCTTCGACTACGAGGATGCTATGGAGCGGCGACGGCGCTACGCCGAGATGCGCAAAGCCTTGCCAGCGACGCTACGTATTCCCACGGCGGTGCTCCAGGACCATCCTGAGTTGGCCGCGATCCGCGACTCCTGCAAGGTCCCTGTCGAACTGCCCGCCTACGGCGCATTCAACGCCTTCAAGGTTGGCGACAGCATCAACGCGCTGGCTCTGGCCTGGACCGCGTTGCCCCCCGGCGCGTTCGCCGCGCTCATCGAGGCGCTGCTGCACGCTTTCTCTCGTTCTCCCAACGACTTGAAAACCCTAGAAGAACGGCTCCGCGCTATCCACAAAGAATACAGTCTCGCCAAGACCGTGACAGCCACGCAGTTGCAGGTAACCAACCCTATCGCGGGGAAAGGGGCCAACCGCGAGAAAAGCAACGGAATGAGCGTCGGCAGCTTGGACGAGTTGTGGCCCCTGGCACTGCTCAAAATCGCCGGGTATATCGTCCTGGCCGTGCCGCTTGCCGTGCAGGGTGTTAAAGACCGCAAGACCTACATCCTGCATCCCCGTGAGGTCGAGTTCAAGGGTCTCGCCGCGGTGATGAATGATTTCCGCGAGGTACTATGGGCGACCACCGCCATCAAGCTCGACGTGCTGGCTTCGCTCCGTTTCGCGCAGGTGTTCCTCCTGGTGAAGCAGAGGCGACTCCAGGCGCAGATGGAAGTCGATGACGATCCGCTTTCGATTATTAACATGGACGCGGTCACGGACCTGGCGCAGGGCTTCGACGTGACGCTCTCCAAGGACCTGGGGAGCGCGGTAGCTACGATGAACATGTCCACCATCGGCCTGCCAGCGTGGCTACCACCAGTGAGCGACTCGCTGGCCGTTGACGATGCCCTCGTCGTGCTGCGCGAGCATCTCGACGTGATGCAGGCCATCGGCAACCGCGGGCCGACCAAACCCAGCGAGGAAGGGTCCGAGGAGTATGACCTGCTGCGGCACTACCGCGACTTCATCTCCGCACGCGGCGACCTCGCCCCATTCTTCCGCTTCACGACCGCCTACGGACCCTACCTGTTGGCGCAGCGATACCGCAAGCGCCGCGTTGCCCATTTAACTGTACCGAACCTGGAGGTTATCGTGCGATCATCCAAGAATGACGACTACGTCAAGATCATCAACACACCTGGCTTCCGCACTATCGCTGCCTGCATCCGCGCGGCCACCATCACTCCGCAGCGGCGCAAGGACGAACCTGGTGGGACGCCCTACGAGGTGCGCTACGGCCTGGGCCAGGAGTTAGCACGCGCGGCCAAGGACGACAGGGGCTTTATCGAGGCGCTCGGCGCCTTCCTGCAAGCCTACAACGCCGAGAACGCGCGTGAGCGTGAGAAACTGGCCAGTCGATACGGTGGGGCACATCACATCCCTCCGCACGAGCTCAAGCGCCTGCGCCGTAGCTTCCGTGAGACCGACCTCGACGAGTTGATTCCGCTGATCCAGGAACACGACGCGGCGCTCGTATGCTCGCTGTTGCTGGCCTATGGCTATGCGCTCGGCCCGCGCGACGCGGCGTCGCGCGAGAACGGGGAAGCAACGCATGGGGCGGACGGGGTCGCCGGGGCGAGCGATGAAGGTGACGCGGCGGAACCGGCCGCGCTCGACCGCTTGGAGGGCGTTGTCGCGACGGAGGCATAACGACCGCGCCATCTCACGCGCAACCAACACGATAACCACGCGTAACGACACCAACGACGACTACAGATAGACGACTACAGATATGGGAAGGAACGAGTAGACACATGTCGCAGATTGCATCGCTCTCCATCGCCTGCCGCGCCACGCTTAACATGCACAGCCTCAACAATGAGGGCGGCGAGGGCAATCAGATTCAGACAAGAATGGTCGACATCGTCGACGAGAGAGCACAACGCCATACCGTCAACGCTATCTCCGGTGACATGATGCGTCATGTGCTGGCCGAACACCTCCTGCGTGTGGCCATCCAGCGCGGCCTGCCACTCTCGGAGGGCGCGCGCCGGCTAGACGCCAATCGCATCAACGCCGATAGGGAGGCAATGGCGCGGATCGCTCAGCTAGACAGCGACCCCGCCGCCCTCGACTATATGCTGCACCACTGCGCCATCACCGAGATGCTCGGCACCCTGATTACTGAAGGCAAGCGCTCGGTGCCACGCCCCTCGGTCGTGGAGTTCGGATGGGTGGTCGGCGTGCCCGACCAGGTGCATACCGGCAGCTTCTTCCACGTCAAGTACAGCGCCGATCGTGGTAGCGGCCAGCGCAAGCAAGACGCCGACGATACCACTGAAACCGGCTCCAACCGCGGGCAGGCCATCTTCCACCGACCCGCGTCGAGCGGCGTCTATGCTCTGGTGTGCCACCTGGAATTGGCGCGCATCGGCTTCAACGACATCATGCAGCGCTACGCCCTGACTGATGAGGAGCGCATCGTCCGCGCGCAGACTCTGCTCGACGCCGTGCTCTACACTCTACTGGAACTCAATGGCGCCATGCGCGCGGCGCAGCTTCCGCACCTCACCGCGCTCAGCGGCGTGATCACCACGAGCTCCGGCATCGTACCCGCTCCTTTGGTCAGCCCACTGGCCGGAGCCTCGGCTGAGGCCCGCGATGCGGTGCCCGACGACTACCGCCAGCAGGCGCAGGCTATCGCGGCGATCCTGGATGGGCAGAACGGCAGCACCCTCCAGGCGCGCACGTTCGACGACATCGCGGGGTTCGCTCGCATCATGCAGGAGGCATCGACCGGAGTCACCGTGGCCAGCCTCGTTCCCGTGGTCGCATAGGTTAGGTTGCCATGATGAAAATGGATGTATCACCAATCCAGGGCGGGCCATGGCTGTTGGCAACCTATCAGCCCGTCTCGCTGTTCTCGCTCAAATCGGCCCTCGCCACCTCGTCCGGCGGCAAGACGGTACTCGTGCCGACACCTTATGCCGTGAAGATGGCGCTGCTCAGCGCGGCCATCCGGCTGAGAGGGGTCGCCTACGGTCGCAACCTCTTCCCCGTGTTGCGCGACCTGCGCATCGGCCTGCGGGTCCCCGAGCGGCTTGTCGTGATCAATGGCTTTGGCAAGGTGCGGCGCCCGTGGGAACCGCCAAAGCAGAAGGGCTCGGACCGCGACGCCGCAGAGGCGCGCGCACGCTTGAAGGGGACCTTTCCCTGGAACTCCACCATCGCATACCGCGAGTACGTGCAGTTCGGCAGTGCGCTGGAGTTCGCCTTCGCCTCGGCCTCCGACGACGCGGCCGGGAGCGATCTCGCCGCAGTCACGCCGCTGCTCTGCTGCATCAACTATCTCGGGCGGCGTGGCGGCTTCGTGCAACTTGCGGGTATCCCAGAACCCGCCGACGAGTTGCCCTCTGGGTACCACACCCTCACTCAGGAAGGCGCCGGTGCCTTTGGGCTCGACTGGACGCTACACACGCTCGATGACTGCGGACCCTCGCTCACCTTTGATCAGGCCAACATCTACACGCGGGAGCGGATCGCCCTTGGACGGGGGCGCGTCCTGCGCCACATTCCGCTGCCCCTCCGACTGGCGCAATCCAGTCGCAGCTTCAGCCTATATCAGCGTATCGATTAAACTCGCGCACATCGCGGGTGAGGAGGGATTATGGTATCCGTACCCGTTTCGCACGCGACGAGAACGGGGCTAACGCCGGTCGACGACGGGGCGACGCAGGCTGCGCGGGCGGCGCTGCTGGTGAGCATCGAGCGGCTGCCCATCTATGGCTTGACTATTGAGTTGGAGACGGTCACACCGGTCGAACTCGCCGAGCATCCGGGCAGCGCCCTGCGCGGCGCTCTGGTGCACGCTTTGTTGGATACGCACTGTACCAACAAGGCTGCGCCGAGTTGCGCCGCGTGCCCATTAGTCGGAGTCTGCCCGGTCAGTGCGCTGGTGGCGCCGATGCGCGACGACGCGCCACGCGGGCGTGACGTACCCCGTCCGTTCGTCATCACCTCGCCGCTGTCGCAGCCAAGACTGCTGGAGGCTGGGACGGTGTGGTCGTTTGGGCTGACCCTGTTCGGGGCCGCCGCCGCGCTATTTCCGTACGTCGTGCTGGCCCACCGGCGCCTCGAAGCGAACGGCCTGGGGCAGCGGAGCGAGAGTGGCCGACGCGGGCGCGTACGGGTGCGGCGTATCGCAACCGACACGGGTGAGGGCAGCGTACCGCTGTACGAGCCCGACTCCGCGCGCGTCACCGCTCCGGCGCCGACCGCAGTCGCCGCCCGTATCACCGGACGTGCCGCAGCGCTCGCCCCCGACCGGGCGACCCTGCGCTTCCTCTCGCCGATGCGCCTCAAGAGCGGCGGCGTTGTGCTGACGCGCCCCCAGGCGAGCGTCCTGGTTCACCGCATCCTAGAGCGGTGGGAGGGCCTGCGCCGTGAGTATGGACGAGCGGACGGCGTCGACCCGTTGGCCCCGCTGCGCGGACCGGCACCGGTTGGGGCACAGGGCGACACGCGGGCGCTGTTGGCTGTTGCCGATACAGTCATGGTTGGGCGCGATGACACCCGATGGGTCGATCTGGCCAGCTACTCGTCGCGGCAGCGTCGCTTCACGCCGATTGGCGGCTTCGTTGGCGAAGCTACACTGATCGGCGAGGTCAACGCGTTGAGCGAGGTGCTGGCGCTCGGCGAGGTGATACACGCCGGCAAGGACGTGGTCAAAGGGAATGGACACTACGAGATGGTAGGCTTGCCGGATCAGTAAGGGGGAGGAGCGCCGATGGAGTTGATCGTCGAGGGGCCGGGCGTATTTGTGAGCAAGCATCAGGGACGGCTGCGCGTGAGCCGCGACAAGGCCACCCTGAGCGAGGCGCCGCTGCTACACCTGCGGCAGGTTATGCTGGTGGGCAGAGGGATTGGCATCTCCAGCGACGCGGTGCGGGCCTGTAGCGAGGAAGGCATCCCGATCCATTTCCTCAGCAGTAGCGGAACCGCGTTGGCCGGACTCTACGCCGCCGGGTTGACCGGGACGGTGGCCACGCGGCGCGCGCAGCTGCTGGCCTATACCGACCGTCGCGGAGTGGAGATGGCGCGGCGGTTCGTGATGGGCAAGATCGAGAACCAAGCGGTCCTGCTGCGCTACATGGCCAAGTATCGGCGCGACGCGCATCCCGAGTTGCATCACGAGTTGGAATTGGTAGCGCTGGAGTTGCGCGACAGCCTGGCCGCCGCCGAAGAGGTCACGGGGAATGAGGTCGCGGAGGTGCGGGAGCGGTTGATGGGCGTCGAGGGTGACGCCGCCGCGCGATACTGGACGGCAATCGGGCAGGTGATACCGGCCACACTGGGCTGGCCGGGGCGCGAGACACGCGGCGCGACCGATCCGCTCAATAGCGCACTGAATTACGGGTATGGCGTCCTCTATGCGCAGGTCGAGCAGGCGTTGATCCTGGCGGGGCTCGACCCCTATGCCGGGTTCCTGCACGCCGACCGGCCCGGCAAGCCCAGCTTGGTCTTGGATCTGATCGAAGAGGTGAGACAAACGGTCGTCGATCGGACGGTGATTGGGCTGGTCAACCGCGGCATGGCGGTCGAGCAGGACGACGACGGGCGACTAACAGAGACGGTCCGGCGGCGTCTGGCCGAGAAGGTGTTGGAGCGCCTGGCGGCGACCGAGCCGTACGAAGGGCGGCGGCGCGCCTTGCGGCATATCTTGCAATCACAGGCGCGCCACATCGCGACCTATGTCCGCAGAGAGCGCGAAGACTACGTACCGTTTGTCGCGAGTTGGTGAGGGGGCAGCGATGCAGTGCCTGGTGATGTACGACATCCCGGATGATCGCATCCGGGGCAAGGTGGCGGACCGCTGCCTCGACTATGGGCTGGAGCGCATCCAGTACAGCGCCTTTCTCGGCAACTTGAGCCCGACACATCGGACCGAACTGTATCGCGTGCTGGAACGCACCTTGGGTAAGGCGCGCGGGGACATTCGCATCATGCCGCTCG
>JAABUJ010002674.1_pt1 | contig 21374 bp, 20 predicted proteins | sample 5559131 | NCBI WGS metagenome assembly JAABUJ01 (sample SAMN10711875, study PRJNA513366) | rock metagenome | isolation source: Antarctica rocks | place: Antarctica: Victoria Land, Mt New Zealand nord | collected 2016-01-07 | reverse complement strand
ATTTCGGAGCTCGAGTCGAGTCCTGCTCGTCGCCGTCAGCCTCTTCACGGAAGTGCCGAATCCGGATCGGCGCCGCGCGGTGAGGGTGGGTGGGGCACGCACCTCTCGACGCGACTCCGTCCGTTGCAGGGGTCCTCGTGGCCGGAGCCGAATCCGGTCTTGATGAAGGTCCTCATGTCCTCGCATTGTCGTGCGAGTGCGTCCAGATGCACCAAGACGCCTATCACCAGCGTCGTCTGATCTTGGTATGTTGTGAAGATGTACTTCTCGGTGTCTTCTTGAATGGCGAGGCTTCCGTCGGGATCCGGAACGACCGCCGAGACTGGCGCAGAAGTTGGCCCCGGCCGACGAGCTCTTGGAGTATACGGTCTTTGCCGCAACGAACTGGACGGTCGCTGGAGGTGCGGTGATCTTTGCACGTGCCCTGAATACGGGCTTCTGGGAGGATCCTGTGGGCGAGGGGATCTCTGGCTTTTTCCCAAGTCCCTCGCCTGGCTTTGGGTTCTGCTGGACGCTGGCTCCGGGTTGGGCGTAGGATACCTATGCTCGGATCGGGCAACATCTGGAGCCGGGGAAGAGATGCCGGCATCAGAGCTGGCATTGCTTGCGTAGGTATGGGTGGGGGTGTAGATCAGGGATGGATCGATCACGGTGAGAGGGGGATCTGGATCTGAAAGGGGGGACCGCTCCATTGCGGTGGCTCTCTGTGACAGCGTAGCGTCAGAGACTTGGGGGTAGCGAAAGTCAAGAAGAGGGAATCTGTGGCGGACTATAAAGCATCGTTGGCTATCAGTACTTTCGGCCATGAGAATTGGACCATACTGCTGGGCAGCGGAATCCAGCCCGGTATATACGATATGGAAGAGTTCGTGGAATTGTATGGAATGGTTCTTTGTCCGGGAGCCGTGCAGCAGTGAGACAGAATCGGCTTGGAGACTCCCTTAGACGGCTCTAGGAATGCACGGTGGTGAGACACTGGGAGAGTTCGCGGGATATTGCAGAGGCGGAAGGATCTGGAAGTCGATAGGGAGCTAAGAGCAACTGAACTGATCTAGTGTAGTATGGGTGATGGATCAGCGGATCCTTCAAGCATGGAAGCCCTCGTAGTCAGGTACATAGGTAGGTAGTAATTGATCATAGCAGTGATGAAAGCCGATTGTTCTGGCTCCAGGACTGCTTGTTAGTTGGTCAAGAGAAAGGAACCTGCCATCCTGAGGAGACAAGTAAAGGACATTCCAGCAATATATGACAGCGACATTTTCTCGATGAATGTTTTGCGAAGATCTCTAAGAAAAAGGAGGATGGTCTTAGAATATCTATTTGTGCTTCAACCATCCCCACTGTGTAAGCAGGTGCTAGGTGATTGAAGACACCCCTTCGCAAACAGTAAAATACCACAGGTGTGGTGGAGCTGATGACGCTGAAACTGACGCTGACGTTGATAATGATACTGATACTGAGACATACAAGAATAGTAACGACCTCAGTGCAAAGAATTAGGCCTCTCAAGGTGTTGAAGAACGCCCAATTCCCACGGTCTGAGATTGCTAGCTTGAGGTAAGGTGAGATGATGGAGGCAATGCTGGCTTACATAATCAATCCCAACTTCCAAGCTTGTCTCAACAATGCATACTCACATCCTGCAGCCTGCCACTCTTTAATGCTGCCAACAGTATCGCTCACTTTTCAGAGACTGATCTTCTACCTTCCTGCACCTGATCTTTTCACAGCGCAACAAGAAAACTTCTCGTGCGACAGCTGTCGTGCTTTTGTCTAACCTTCTAGATCCTCATTCTAAATTTAGCAAACCACTCTCGTATTGTACCGTGAGCTGGACAGTGCCATTAGGCATCTGGAAAAGCCTAGCAGAGAAAACTTCATCGACCTCGCTCCACATGATATAACCCTTTAGGCTGCAGTATCTAGATCCGTCATGGCCGCGAACGACTACTACAACCACTCATCCTCTGGCCATGATGGCCGGAGGTACGACTACAACGCGCCCTTGCCGCCTCTACCATCGTCTTCACCATCATATCCGACATCAAAGCCCACAAACGGTGGAAACTCGCTACCCCCGTCTCCCCTTGAGGACCCGGCATATCCTCCATATCCACAACACAGCCAGACCAGCTTTGGCTCGGACTCCGGCTATTATGGCGCTGGCCAGGGGGACAGAGTACAAGACCCGAGTGTGTATGCGGAAGACAGACCGTTGAGACCACATCCGCGGAAGAAGGACTCGGAAGAATGGGCGGGGCAGAACCAGCAGCAGTATAGGCTAGATAGTGTGGGAGAGGCAGTCGAACCAGGGAAACGAAGGAAGAGCAGCCGAGGCGGGCGAAAACGTTCGACCGGCTTCTTCAGTGGCCGGATACCTTGGGTCGTATATATACTTACTCTGATTCAGACGGGCGTGTTCATTGGGGAGCTCGTCAAGAATTGTGAGCAGCGCCTTGGGAGTCTCTCGGAGTGCGATGCATGCTGACTTAGCTTTGTGAAGCAATACTAACCTCGTCACCGATCGAAATACATCCACAGTTCAATCCAATGATCGGTCCATCGCAATATGTCCTGATCAACATGGGTGCTCGGTTTGTCCCCTGCATGCGGAATACTGCCGGCGTCCAGGACGCGAAGACTGTCATTTCTTGGCCTTGTCCCAACACCACCACTCTAGACCCAAACGATCGAAGCCAGCATTGCCAACTGTCCGATCTGTGCGGCTTCTCACCCGTGCCGAATCCCAAGGCTGGTGGAGGAGGGGCAATGACTGACTCGCCCGAGCCGAATCAGTGGTTCCGATTCATCATACCGATTTTCCTGCACGCGGGCATCATTCACATTGGCTTCAATATGCTGTTGCAACTGACCCTCGGTCGGGAAATGGAGATCGCAATTGGACCTTGGAGGTTCGCGCTTGTATACTTCAGTAGCGGCATCTTCGGTTTCGTACTAGGGGGTAACTTTGCAGCTCCGGCCATTGCCTCGACTGGAGCGTCCGGTTCACTCTTTGGCATCCTCGCTTTGACTTTACTCGACTTGTTATATTCTTGGAAGGAGCACAAATCACCCTGGAAAGAGTTGGCGTTCATCGGCTTGGATGTTGTGATCTCCTTCGCTTTAGGTTTATTGCCAGGACTCGACAACTTCTCTCATATTGGGGGGTTCCTTATGGGTCTAGTGCTTGGCATATGCCTTCTACACTCGCCGAACGTACTGCGCCAACGCATTGGCGAGAACGAACTACCATACGCCCGCGTCAGTACCGGTCAAGGAAAGGATGGTGTAGTCAACACTGGCGTCCAGGATTTTGTGAAACGTCCTATTGGTTTCTTCAAGGGTCGAAAGCCGTTGTGGTGGGTGTGGTGGTTGGTTCGAGCTGGTGCCCTCATCGGAGTCACTATTGGCTTTATCGTGCTGCTCAACAACTTTTACCGGTACAAGCAGACGTGTGGCTGGTGCAAGTATCTGAGCTGCTTGGTACGTAGCTCTCTCTCGTCGTTGGACTAAGGTACTGTGCTGATATCTTGACTAGCCCATCAACAATTGGTGTTCGGTCGGGAACATCAACCTCACGAATACAACGCAGTCAAACAAACGGGATTTGTTTAGCAACGCGCTCCCTGCTCCATTCTATCCCTTTCCATAAGCTTGTCATCCAAGAATCTTCGAGGAATGCATTTCGCCATATCTTTGGCCGGGCGTCTTTACTTTTATTTCATTGAGCGTTACAGCGAAGCATGAGGACACTTGAACGCGGGTGAGATTCGGTGCTTCGGGAATGGAGTTGCGCGCTTCAAGGAGTGGCAATCAAAGAGGTGTTTGCAAATTGTAAATGGGGAGCTGTACCAATTCTGGGCGCATTCGAGGGATGCATTGCTGATGCTGGATGCGATATTGTCCACAACATTCTCAGATACATAAACTGGGGTTAAACCGCCAGAATGCCTTCAAAGATGAATGCCGCAGCCAACAATAACTTGAGCATACCCTATGGTGAGATTCGAGGTGATCAGATTCGATCGTTACTCGGAACATGGTGCGGTCGTGTAGTTATCCTCTGAGGGTGAAGCCGTCGCCAATGAGCTCCAGAGATACGGAGTGCTTTTGTGCCTGCGTCTGCGCTCTAAATCACGAAGCTTTTCAAGAGTGACTTCCATTATAGAATTGCACACGCGAATTATGAACTAGACTCGTAACTTCTACCTTCTGGTTCTCACTCCACTATCAAATTTGTAGTGCACTACGAATTCCATAGTCATCCTACCTAGAATAGAAACTCCCTACCTACCTCACGATACCTCCAGGACTCTCCGGCACTCTAGCGCCATATCGTCAACCAGCTCCGTACAGGCTACTCGACTGTATCAGACATCTGACGAATCACCCGGGAATAAAATGCTTTGGAGAGTAATGCCAAGTCAGTCAGGTCGGGCCAGCAGTACCTGATTTCCTCCTCCTCAGAGGAATGGCGACTCTTGCGCCGTCGTCATCACCATCGCCCCCACCCCTGAAGCGGCGACGGAAGACTTGGGCGCGAAAGTGTGAACGATACTGCTGCAATGTCGTGACATACCTGCCGCTCGGTTTCATATATGGCTTGACCACTTGGGCGGTATGGGTTGAAGCTGGCATTGGATTTTTGCCTACGAGAAGCTCCTGGGCTGGTAGGTCGTCAGATCCCAGGACCCGTCCTGATACTGACGACGTCCCCGCTGCAGGCTACACATCTTCCAGCATCGGTATACTTCTGTATCTCCTACTCAACTGGTCTTATACTACTGCCGTCTTCACCGACCCTGGTTCTCCTCTACAATCCCAGAACGGGTATTCTCATCTCCCAACCCAAGAACCCCGACACAATACTTCCTTCACGGTCAAATCGACCGGCGATGCACGCTTTTGCAAGAAATGCCAGGCACGGAAACCGGACCGTGCGCATCACTGCTCGACATGCCGGCGATGTGTGCTGAAGATGGACCACCATTGCCCCTGGCTGGCAACGTGTGTTGGACTGCGGAATTATAAGGCGTTCTTGCTCTTCTTGGTGTATACGACTTTCTTCTGTTGGATCTGTTTCGCGGTCACTTCCACATGGGTTTGGAGCGAAGTCTTGAGCGATGGGCAATACACGGAGAATTTGATGCCTGTCAATTATGTAATGCTGGCCGTTATTTCTGGTATTATTGGCCTGGTTCTCACCGGCTTTACGGCTTGGCACTTCAGTCTTGCCTGGAGGGGGCAGACTACGATCGAGTGTTTGGAGAAGACGAGATACTTGAGTCCGCTACGGAGGTCGATGGAGCAACAACACTACCGACAGAGCCAACTGCATGGCAACGGGACGCCGAGTTACGGGCAGCAACTTCGAGAAATCCACGCCAACGCATTACCAGGAGTCACAAGACCCGAAGAAGGAGAAGACACGGCCTCCTCGGACGGCGATCTAGAGCGCGGACTCACCGCGCAGGAAGCCTTGCGCAGGAGCTATAGCCATCGTGAACGATCTCGCGAACGCGAACGCTATGAAAACTACCTCGACGAACAGGACTCGGAGAAACTCCCCAACGCCTTCGACCTCGGCTGGCGGCGAAACCTACAGCACCTGTTCGGCTCCCGACCTCTATTCTGGCCGTTTCCAATCTGCAACACCTCCGGCGACGGCTGGAACTGGGAGCCCAACCCCAAATGGCTCGACGTCCGCGACCAGATCCGCCGACAGCGCGAATCGCGATGGCGCGCCCAAGAGCGTCGGGACGCTGCCGGGAGCGCCGCATCCCCGTTCTCGCCGTCGCAGGCACAAGCCGCAGAATATCGCGATCGCGACTACTTCGCCAGCCAGAAATGGCATCCAACTCCCGGCGCTATCGACGACGACGACGGGCAGAGACACTACCTCACCACCTCCGCCGGCGTGGCCTCCGTGCCTGTTTCGGGGCGGCGATCGCCCGGTAAGGCGGATCAGATCCTGGGCCGGGACGGTCGGTCGTATGTTGACGGCGGAGGGGCCTATCTTGGGATGGAGGCCAAGGGGAGAGCGGGGAGTGGGATGTCGATGGAGACGTTGAGGAGGCGAGGCAGCGAGGATGGCGGGGGTGGTGATGGAGAGGGGCTTGAGCGGTATGAGGTCAGCGGTGATGATGATGATGGGCTTTCGCGAACGGAGGAGCGTCGGTCCGCGGAGAGGGAAGGGGGAGGGAGGGAAGAGGACGCGTGGCGGGAATGGTGAGGGGTTGTGTGGGGTGGAGTGTGTTTGATCGGCGGTGGGCTATGGTGTGAGGGGTGTGTTGTATAAGGTATTCATACTGTACTGGCGCTGGGGGAGGCGATTTAGGGTAACGTTTTATCTTAGAGTGTCCATAATTTCTTGAGAATCTACTCTACTTCAAAGAGTGCATACTGTTACCGCATCAAAACGACACACCGTCTGTGAGGGCGCCGCGATGATTTATGGCAGCTTAAGGTACAAACTTCTGCCAGTTGCACTCAATGTTTGCATCTCAATTCAGACACTCCTCTCGACATGGCGTGCCCGTAGACGGATCCCTGGTGCTCAAGCATCCGACGCCGAGGACGGCGTGAGGGGGTTCTCTGTGCGTCAGGTCTGGTGGTTGGTGGAAGCTGGAGATGGAGAAGTGCTGGTAGGGCTTTTGGGTGGGCTGGACGTCGGTTGGTTAGGGCGCCGGGGAGGGGGAGGGGATGGAGACGGACGGTCTGGTGGAGGGTGGTTATGTGATTGTTCTGTTTGGGCGATGGGGTTGGGGTGGGTGGAGATGCATGTGAGGGTGCGGGGGAGAGGGGGGGCTAGGTGGGGAGGTGGGTTGCTGGGAGTGGAGTTTCAGTGCGGAAGGGAATTAAGAAGGGATATGCGTACGGGCTGGTGGTGGCGGCGGACTTTAGGAAGGCTGTACACGCGGACCGTAGGCAGCATCAAAGAGATGAGGGGGTTTCCAAAGCGCCGGCGAGTTGGTGTTAGCTTATGAGGGAAGATTCGTTGAGTTTCACCAGCTTCTAGAGCTGGGGTTTCCTGATTACACTATGTGTTTACATGCTCGAGATCCCTGGAAGAGCAAACCTTGGCGTTCTTGGGACGTCATCTGATGGACGACTGGGCTGGTGACGAATATCAATCAAGCCCCAGGTCTTTCAATACACCACTAACCCGCGCCAAAGCATCCACCAAGATCCACATGTCCGCCAAGTCTTCTGGGCAATCACGGTGCATATATCCGCCCGCCGCGTCATCACTCTTCGGTGCGTCCGAGTCGGCTTTAGAAACCTCCTGCAAAGGGGCCAGAAACCGCCTCGAGACATCGTGCTTCTTATGCAGGTTAGCGATGTCGAGGACTTCGCGGATATGGCTGGACGAGAGGAGCAGGTAGTAGAAATTGAGGGAAGCGAGGCAGAACGTGAAGTTGGGTCTCAAGGCGGTCCAAGACTCGGGGGTGAGCGGTTGTTGTACTGTCTGAGAGAGATCCGGGAACACGTATGGCGCCACGTTGTCGATGGCTACCGGCGTTGCGAAGACTGAGAATTTCTCGGGGCGCTCATCGCGGTGTTTGTTGGCGGCGAGTACTTCGTCTTTGAGCCAGCCGACGGCGCAAGTTTTCAGGTTCTCGTACGGACAGTGTTCGAGTGTGTCCTTTATATAGGTCAGACGAACAAGATCGGATGGGTGTGAGTGCAGGACAGAGGATGTTAAGATGTGCGCCTGATAGCGGAGGGTAGGTGATGGCGTATTTGCGGACAGGAGGGACAGTCGTTGCAGGTATTCGTTGAAGTCCTCGTCATTTTGAGGCTGTCCGACGTGTTGTCCGTCGTAGGCCATAAATCCTAAACATAAGACGGCGTCGATCGTAGCCTCTGGTTCCGTGCCAATACTTGCCATGCCATCTCTTCCGAGGTAGTTTCGAACAACAAGTGCGTGATCTGGAAAGATTGATATCTCAGGAATGACGGCGATGGATTTGAACAGCTTGACGGACGCTATCCGAGCGACGAGTAGATATAGGGCACCGGCACGAGACAGTGGTATGTCGGATGCAGAGGAGGGGAAATTGTCTTCATCTTTGACCGACTCAGAGTCCAAATCCGCTTTTGAGATAGTGCGAAGCAGCTCTCGTGAGTCGAGTTCCAGATCACGGGCGAGCGCCTGTAGGGTCAGCGGATGATAAACTGACGAGAGGGGCATACTTACAAGAATCTGCCCTATCGTAGCATCCCTAGCACGAAGTTCTTCGTTCTCTGCAAACAATTCCGCGTGTGTTTTTCTGCCAGGTATCATCTTCTCCGGATGCGCCTTCTCCTGCAGTCTACTCGTCCAAGCCAGTCCCGTAACATCTTTGACAAAGGACATCCATAGCATGTAATACTGGAGAACTTGCGTGACAAACGACTGCAATAGTCGCTGTTGCAACTTCTTTTCTTTGCCGGTGGGGACGTCTGGCTGAGCTTCTGGACCGGGAACAGAGGGCTGCGATGCAACGGTATGAATTCCCTTGCTGTTCGTCCGAGGCGGTAAGTCTGGCTTCTTCTGGCCCGATAGAGTTTGGATGAGCTGAAGTACTGCCGTAGTGGCATCTTGTGACCATGCTACTTGTGCGTATGCTCTGAGAACGGCACTTCGACTGGTGGAGAGAAAGCGGCTTGGGTACTTGGTCTTGATTCGGGAATGAAGAGTCGAGAGCATGGAAACCAGGTTGTTGAACTGACAAACAGCACTTGTGGCATCGCCGTCGCTCTGTTTCGGCAAATCTCCTATTCCACTTTCAAAGTCGAATGCACGTAGCAACTCTGTCACCTTCAACACCACCTCGCGTGGATTACCCAATCGGGCCACATCCTGCAAGCATTGCTCCGCCGCGGGAAGAAGCGGCAAGAGGAGGTGGACGAGATCCCAACCGATGTTAGACGTAAGCTCAGGGTCCTGTAGCACTTGATGCAGCGTCGGTAATTGGTCGCGTGTAAGGTTGAACTCGACAATGGTCAGGTACGTAAGGTGGTCTGTTGCTGGGGGAAGCGCTTTGAGCAGTGGATTATCGGCCATGACTTATCCGTCAACCTCGGTGGAGCCTTGGAAAGCGAGAGCCGTCTTAGAGCATTAAGACTCCGAAGCACATGGCTGTTTGATCTAAGCTGTCCCCGCGTTGCGAGCATGCAGGGTCCAGTGAACCGCGTTGGAAACACCTCTATTCACGCACCAGACGACACGCGTAGCCAATGGCAACACTCTGATGTTGGTGTGGCTTTGAGTGCTGCTGTATGCAGGGTCCAGTGCAGTGCCTTCAGGCCCGCGTCATGCAGGGTCTGTATACTGTACTCCCTGCGAGATCTGAATATTCAATGCGGGGAGGATGATGAACAATATCTTATACTCATAAAAGCCTTAGGTTTAACATACCTGGCAAGTTTTCCTTAACCTGTCCGCCTAGAGACATCCTGTTGTAGATTATATTATAAGTCTTATCTCTCCACCCGTTTTACATAGTCTTTCCTTCGTTGTTGCTTCCCACCTGTTCATGTCATGCATGTTTTGCGTCGTTTCAAACCTTCTCTTCAAATACTACGCCACACAGATCTCTCAAGACTGTAGCATCACATATCAGGGCTATGTCTCCCGAAATACGCTCGGCGAACGCTCCAATCTTTCGATATCTACCGCAGCCATGCATCGACTACTCCTCCTGTTGATATCCTGCTGCCTAAGCTTGACTTCAGCACTGAGCATCCCGTGCCCCTCCAACCCACAACCAGGCTCAACGTCATGCCAAGTCCTCGACAACGCGACACAAACACTCGACGGACCCACTGCCGTCGTTGGCTCGAAGCCGAACGTGCTGGAAAACAGAGGCCGGCCGATCCCAACACACGCAGAAGATTCCCCCCTCCGGATGCTGCCCCACCGCTACGAGCCCACGGGCATCTTCACCAGCCGCGACGACGGCGAGATGGGCCCGTACCGTCTACAGCCGGGAACCTACCAGATCTACATCCGCTGGATCGGCCAGTTCATCCCGGGCACGAGTAAGCCCCACCCCACCGCTCCCCTTTCTTCCCTCTCCAATCCTTTACCCGAACTGTGCAACCGTGGTGGAGACCAGGCGCGGTGTCACGTCCAACCTGCTGACGGGAAGCGTCGCCGCACCATAGCTACTCTGTACGTGATGCCGAGAGACGACTCGTTGATCGAGTTCATGGACATTGTCATCTGCCCGGCGACGACCCTAGGTCACCTTCTACGCGCGTCCGGGCCGGTCGAGTTCGACTTGCGCCTCACGGACGATTCTTTCATGCCTGATGGCAGCTTTGACAGGCGGCCGTCAAGGGCGCAGGCGTCGTGGTCGATCCGTACTCAGTGATAGGTTTCTCAATACGCTTCGGTACTGCGAATTTTGGGAGGGCGTTGGGGCTAGGTCTAGCGCGTACACATGAGGGGGTGTTCTGCATGCGCGGCTGCCACCGCGTGAGGCGGGAGGGTTATCGGTGGTAGTGATCTTTCTACGTGAATATCCGAGCCAGAGGGTATATGTCTCTGTCTTTCCAGTAGGGTCCGTTAGACCGTATCTCGAGAGCCACTTACGTTGCTTGCTCATCTACTCTGGTGCATTGACACTGATTGACACCCTCTGTCTAGCATAAAGACGGGCATGGAGGCGACTGCCGAAACCTGCCGTTTCGCTGCCTTCGTACCTACTACACTTTGGAGATAAGTTCTGAATACCATTCAAACAGTGCTGTCTGCTCTCCTCAACAATGCCCCACCACCAACTCGTATGCGGATGCCTATGTTCCCTACTCTCTTATGCTCAGGTAGTCTGTTACCGCACTTGGTCCCGTCTCGTCGGACAGGTAATCCGAACCTCAGACAGAGCCCATGAATCCTGCATGTACTGTAGCGCTTAAGGCTGCAACTCAGCGATTCCAGATAAGCTCGAAAACTTAAAGGATCTGATGGAGGAGACTGGAGAGCAGAGAGCGGAGAACGTCAGAGAAAGCAACGCAGAGTCAAGAGGCATAAACAAGCACCTACCTGCCTAACACAGCTATAATGCGTCGTGGTACTTCATGAGACCGGGACACGAGGACAACGGTACCTGACAAAGCACGGAGACCACTGATGACGAGACCCGAAGGAATGACTGTAATTTATCGAGCTCTACCAGCTCTGTAGTATAATTAACCGCTCCGAAGAGCACAGCCCGTAAAGAAGGAGAGTGAGCACCAAAGAAACAATCCCGTCTAAACCCCATCTCCCCATCCCACCTTGACCGCCATCAGCCCCGAGAAGCCAACAGACAGAGAACGGAGAGGGAGGAGACGGCGTGCAGCGTGAAGCGAAGCGTCGCGAAGCGCCGCAAAGCGAAGTAAAGTCGAACCCGACCAACGAAAGAAACGAAACGAAACGAAAGAAAACGAACGGCATTGCGTGTATAAGCATCATATACCGCGCCTCCCTCAACCCAGGCTTTTCTAGTTCCCACCCCGATCACGCGTAACTAATCTCTCCGCGCATCCCATCTACCCCGATCGGGTCAGAAAAGAAGACATGGAGGTGGGCGGATCGGATCGAGGACGGCGAGGATTTGTGGCGCGGGCGTCATTTACATGACGGTGCAGCCGTAGCCGGTTTGGCCTGTCTGTGTTAGCAAGGGGGTTGCAGTGAGTAGGTAGGGGTTTGTGATGGGATGAGAGGACTTACCACGCGAGTCGGAGGTTTGGGGGAGCTCCTGGGGAGCGGCGGCGGTGGTGGGGTTGGTGGTGGAAGGCATGTTGGTTGTTTGGTTGGTAGTCTGGTGACCTGGTGGCGGGATATTAGCGCTGAAGATGGGGTGGGCGGGAGATGGGACGGGGTGAGGGGGAGGTGGCTTACTGGAAATGGTTGGATAGTTGGTCTGGTAGATTGATGAGTGACTGAATGGGTGAGGAGAGGAGGTTGTTAGAGGGTCGAGGAAGGTGTATTTATGCTGGGTGCGGACAATGAGAGGTTCCGCACGTCGGTTGGACGAAGGGCAAGGTAACTAACTGGTAGAGCGTTGGCGGTGCTGAGGACAGTCGGGTATGTTTGTAGCTTTGTTCGAAGGTCGGGGTTGAGGTTGTGAGGGCTTAGTATTGTTGTTTGGCTTGGTATTGTTCGGTTGATAAAGAACGGAGTGTGTTGCGGTGGGACTGTGAGATGGTGGAGATGAAAAGGAAGAAGAAATCTTCGAAGATGGATGGGACGACGAGAAATCGAGTCAAAGGATCATTGGGGTCCAGAGTGAATGAAGATGTGTTTTGAGACTGGTGATGTCAGATGTTCTAGTAGCGAGCCCTATCGAAGAGGGGAGACAACTTCTGACGCATAAGAGATACATCACACAATGCTTTGCCTTACCAATCGAAGTATGAGCTCAATGGAAAAGACGAGAGACTTCTTGAGACTGAGATGGCATTGAGAGGTTCAAGCAACACTTCAATAGATGGAACAATCGGTTCTTTACCTTCGACTATCGGGACACACAGCACTGGTCTAGACAGCAGCTTCACCGGGGATGATGTGACTGACAGCGTGAACTTTGAAGTGATACTGTGGCAGACATACCTTAAGGTAAGATATCCAATTGGCAATCTTCGCCGGCAAGCTGACAAGCCAGCGAGCATCTGATGTACATTAAGGTAGGACCCAGCATAATTCGTTGGCTACCTTATGTTTCACTACGCTAGGCAATTGGTGTTCATAGGTTCCAGGTTGTATCTTGAGAATCTCGTGCCCTGGGCATTGGGAGATGCGGGAGACTGCCGAGGTGTGTAATGGAGGAGAGAAGACCCCATGGAAGTTAGGGCTGATAAGTTGGCAAACAGAGCAAGCTCAGTACTTTATGTTGTTGTTGCTGCAAGGTTGACGCTGGGTGCATCAGAGACTTTGGTGGTTGGTGGTTTGTGGTTGTTGATGTCGTTGATAGTAGATGGCGCTAGTCCATTCTTGGCACCCTTCATCAACAATCACATCACCACAAAGAGATCGAGACAGCGAGATCACAACCATCAAAGGAGTCACTAATATTGTTCTCTGCATGACAACGAGAAACGAACGACCCCAACACCACATGTAGTCGCGAATACACGGACTTCACTAAAATTGGCTATGGAACCGCCTGGATCCGGAACGCTGATGCGTCTGCAAGATGTGCCTTTACGCTACCTACCTTACTCAGTGCGCCAATAGTATACAACTTTTCTAGATTCCTGATCCGAATGCGACGCATTTTGAACACCTCGCAGATCGTATTGCACTTGGTCTACGTGTAAATCTCCTCGGTCAATGCATTCAAGCTGACCCCTTCCTTCGCCAGATCCTCCTCGATCAGGAACAGGAGCGGCATCTCAACCAGCGTCCCTCGGATGCTACTCAGGAGATCTTTGACTTCTCGGACCCCTTGAGGACCCGGAGAGAAGCTATCTGCGACGACATGTCCCCACCGGTACTTCGGCGGCACCTTTGACCCTTCTTGACCATCAGCCACTCGGTCGGAGTCGTGGAAGAAGTTCTCGTAGAACTCGTCGTACTGTTTCCAGTTCCTGACGGCATCGTGTGGCACTGGATGGAATACTCGACCAAACGCCTCCGTATTCTGCCGAGCCCGAGAGTTCCAGAGGTAGAGGAAATCATCCGACAGTGGATCGGTGACCGCCACGTCCTCCGCCGAGCCGAACTCGTATGTGTTGGGCACACCGATCGGTTCGAAATTTGGTTGCGGTCGTTCCATGTCTTGCGGACGCAGCAGGCCCAGGTGCTTTCGGAAAAGTTGTCTTCGCAGTGTCGCGGCGAACTTCGTCGCTCTCCACGGCTGACCGGCCAAATACGAATCAAGCGGTGTACTATCCTCTATAACAATGGCAATTTCCGAGTCGTGATATCCAAGCTGCGACCGATCATTGAGGTTGGCGGACCCGCAGATGACGATCCGGTCGTCTGCTATCAGCACCTACGATATCGTCAGCATATCCCAAGCTGACCACTGGTGGAGACTGGTTCGCCCAATCGGAGCAAACAAATACCTTCGAATGGATGTAAAGCTCCTCGCTCACAAAGGCTTCTATCTCCGACAACTCCCCATTCTCCCAAGGAACATCTCTAATGTCCGTGCCCCCAAGCATGTAGCACTCGTTAACACTATCCCATCGTCCACTCCCAAGGCCTTGACGCCCACTTATCTCTTGCGCGGCTTGCTGATACCGTAGATAGTCTTGATTCGACGACGTTCCCCGCGGATCTTTGGCTCCTCCGTAGGATCGATTTCCTATCGGATCGACGGCGTTATCATGCCCCTTTCGAGCGTCCTCGTAATCGACACCGCTCCGTTGCTCCGCCTCCCGCATCGAGGCGCTAGCATTGATGCGATCGTAGTTTCGGAGGTTGTAGAATCGGATGTACTCCATCGGGTCAAAGCCTTCGTTCGCAATCATCTCCATGATGCTATACCCTCCACGGTTGATGGAATTATACTGGTACTCCATGATAGCACGAGTCCCTAGACTGGATTCCTCCTTCAGGTCACCAGCAAATGCCGGTATGGCGGGCATGAGGACTATGACCTTGTATCTTTGACCTGCTCGGGCAGCCCTCAAGATCCTTTCGACAAGAGCCGCGCCAATCTTGTTCTTGATCGGCCTTTGGGCATCAGAGGTAGCAGTGATGAAGAATTGGTTCTCGATATATACGAAATGCTGACTGTTTCGTATGACATTGATATAAGCATCCGCAATAGAGTGTTCCGTTTTGGTGCCGTGACTCCATTTCGTGCAGCTTCGTACGATCTGACACGATACACCTCGATCAAGAGAACGATCATGAGCTTGGTTGTAATTCTCATTGCCGCTCCGGTGATGATCTTGCACGTGCTGCATGCCATCCGAGATTACTCCCCGGATAGCGCCCTTTGCATCGCTAAACTCTTGAGATAAGCGGTGGTGATGGTGGGGACGACCAGATCCTTCCTCGTACCCGCGCCTCTCGTCGAGTTCTCCATTCTCGTCCTCGCTCGATCTGTCATATTCCGGAAGACCACGCCGTTGCACAAGCGGCGGGGGAAAGTAAGGCGTTTGGTCTTGTGCGGAAGCATAAGATGGACCTCCTTCATAGGACGATTGCTGCTGGGTATATGGTGAGCCATATGCCGGCTGCGGTAGTTGACCGTACATCATCCCCTGAGGTTGAGCCATCCCAGCGGTGTTTTCAGTGAAAGTAAGCCGCGAATATCTTCGGTCTCCTCGAACATCGTATTTCTCGTTGTAGATAAAGTTCCACCTCTCCACAAAATGTGCCCTTAGATCTTCGACGACGGGTCCGCTCAGACATATAGAGATATCCGACCACCCCATACGGGAGCTGGATTTCCGATCTAGCTTGTTGTTCTCCCAATGTGCGACATCTTGGAAGTCCATGATCCTGGCATTATTGAAATCCTGGCCTGGGAAGACGATATCATCGAGATTTCCCGGATGCGCATCCGCGATAGCATGCTGATTCGTGTCCCAGCGACCGTAACACAAGTCGAGACCCCCCATGAATGCTACACTACCATCCACAAGGCACAGTTTCTCGTGGTGCGCCCAGTAGAGTATCACATCTTCGTTCATCCCATACACTGCCTGCAGAGCGTTGCCAGGCAAGTTTGAAATCTGAGCAGCGTTCAACGACAGGTTTTGTATTGACGAGAGAAAGGACGACTCTAAGGTTTGCGCGTCCGGGAGGTGGTCCGGATGGCGGAAGACGGAAATGTTGATGTGCAGGTCCTCCAAGGCATGCTTGGTATGGCTCGATGATACTGTCACGGGCGGCGCGATCAGCGGGTTGTATGTCTCCATCTGCTCCAGAGCCAAAAAGGTCGCCCCCAGCCCCATGCGGCTCAGCCAAGACGTGATTGGGTCAGTCGATCGAGGCAAGAGGGAATGTAGGTAGCCAGGTAAGGTTGGGGTCAAGTACTTACGAGTCAGTGCTTGCGCCACTTCTTTGTAGACAATGATGTTGACTTTGACACCCCGCTGGGCTGCAGCAAGCAGAATCCGATCAATTCGATATTGCTCGTTTCTGGAGGGTGGCCTGCGAAGGTATAATTCCGGAGAGAGCCACCCTTTGGAGCATCAGCATGCCCTAACTTTTGCGGAAAGGTGTCCATTGCTTACAATCCAGGATCCAAATGGATTCTCGCGCCTGCTCCAAAGCGCGTGATACAGCCCACATGTAGCCACAGCCGTCGACGTACCACTTGGCATCATTCTCACCGCGCTGGGCAGCAAAGCTACCGTAGCGATGTTGCGAAGCATCATGCATCCCAGCCCCACACTCCGCACCACCATGGGTGTGGGTATGTACGTCATCAAGTCCCTGCAGCTTTTGACTGATTTGGGAGCCGAGCCCATGAACGACGCCATGTAACTTGTCAAAGAGACCGCCGGCGAGCCCTGTCGACAATCCGGGACCTCCATTGGGTCTATTGGGCGGGTAAGACGAGTAAGTAGGGTTGTTGTTATCGTAGGGGTTGGATTGGTAGGTTGGGGCAGTATTCTCGGGTTGACCGTAGGACTACAACGAAATCATACTCAATCAGCAGTTCGTCCTGCTTAATAGACATTACGAGGAAATAGCTTACAGCTCCATAGTTTTGGTTTTGCATTGGCTGTGGTTGGTGACGATCTCGCCATCGTCGATAGGTATCACCGATTATGCCTCGGTCACCACCTTGGTAATTTTCCTCCTCAGTGGCAGGCCCGCGTCCATGATACTCTCCATATGCCAATGCGTCTTCTTCGCGCTCGTTCGCTGCCATACTTCAAAGTGGATGATTGCAGGACTGAAGTGAATTCTCGAGGTTCGTTGAAGGCCTCTGCCAAGTACCTAATCTAGCGTCAGATGCAGTAAGCTCATGCGACACTCCCCGCTGCAACTGCAACTGCAGTACTGCAGGTGGAGCTGCAGATGAGAGGCTGATGAAGTCATGGTGGAACATGGTGGATGTGCTCTTCGCACTTGTTTCTCCTGTTTCCCAATCGACCGTACGGAGACTGTGACATTGAACATTGAACACAATGTTGCTTCATACATGTATCTAACTTTCAATACCTAATGGATTGAACGAAGCAATGATGATGAGCGACCTTATACTCCTACCTTAACGTTACTGTAAAGTAGTAAAGTAGTGGTAGGTAAGGTACCTGGAGGTACTTTGTCAGTTACAAGATAACTTAACTTACCTGAAAGGGATTCGTTCGTCCGACCTCGGCATCGGAGGGGAATCGGCAGTGGCTTATCGATAAGGTAAGGGCAACATTGGACAATCAAGGTTACCTAAGGTAGCTTCATACCTTGCCTTACGTAATGTACCTAGACTCCAAGCTTCCTTTAATCCTCCCCCGCTTGATTGTTTCTTTTCCTTTCAACCGTACTTGTAAGGTACTGTACTTAAAGGCCCGACCTCGCACCAATGGCTTCTCTGATTCTGTCCACCACTCGCACATCTGCTCCCCGCTTATTACGAACACGACTCTTCACTCCAGCTTTGACGCCGAGAAGCACCATCATGTCTATCGCTACGCTTGATGTATGCTTGCCCTATCCCCCATATTAAGCTTGCAAGCTCTTCGAACGCTGATGGACCAATGCAGACGTCGCTCGTACATAGGCTTCCAGCCTCCTCTCCCACCCTCTTCGAAGCCAAGGCCAAGAAGAACATGACCTTCGAGTCCATCGCCAAAGAGGTTGGTCGCAACGAAGTCGCCATCGCTGCCATCTTCTACGGCCAGGCCAAACCCTCGCCGGAAGATATCCAGAAGCTGTCCACAGTCCTCGGTATTCAACAGAGTACCCTGGAGCAGCAGTTCCAAGGTTTCCCGGACCGGGGTCGAACCATTGACATGCCGCCTAAGGAGCCGTTGATCTACAGATTGTACGAGATCGTCCAAAACTATGGATACGCCTACAAAGCAGTCTTGAACGAGAAGTTTGGCGATGGAATTATGAGCGCCATTTCCTTCTCGACCAAGGTGGAGAAAGAGACGGACAAGGATGGGAACCACTGGGCCGTCATCACTCTGAGGGGTAAATGGTAAGTTTTCCGCCCATCTGACCGGTATCCCCAAATACTTACACTTCGCTAGGCTCCCGTTCTCGCGCTTCTGATCTACTTGTACATATCAGCGCGATCGATAGATATAACTCCCCATATACTCAAGAATGAAGTTGGTAGATGTTTATGACAGCTGCTCCTCAGCGAACGTGGTGGTGACTGGGTGATTATCGTTGACATTTCGACACGTTCAACCTGTCAATCCTCGTACATCAGGTCAATTGCTTGGTTGCTCTAGTCGTCAAGAGATTCTGATGCTTTATGGTTTGGCGCTTTGAATCGTGGCGCTCGACAAGCCTGGATCTACAAGATGGGGTATTCTCGAAGATCCTACCTCGTTTCTAGCATAATCACAAACGCTCCTAGTATATCATATTGCAGTTGGACAGATCTGAGCCAGTCTTACGAGGAATGCTAACAGAAGTTCGCCCAGACAGAAGCAGTCAAATTTCGTTCAGTGGGTGCTGTGTGCTCCCGGCGAATTTCGTAACTCCAAGACCATTTCCTCCACCACCAAGTCCACAGCTTTCTCGCTGTTCAGTCCCCACTAGCGGTGTGAGGGCAAGACAGCGTCATGATGTTAAGGCCCCATGCATCCGACGAGGCACGACACAGCGTCGAAGCATCTCCCTTCCGGACAGCTTATCGGTACCCGATAGCTTTCCTGGGCACACCCGGCGGCCTCCTACTACGGTGAGCGGCCAGAGAAGATTCGAGCTCGGATGGTGACAATAAGTATTGCCACGGAAGCTGAACTGCAGAGGCAGAGATTCCCAGATAAAGACAACAGAACGAAGGAGAGTCGCAAGACTATGCGGGTTTCTGGGTCGAAGAGAAATAGAACAGAGACTACCACGCGATCAAATGAAGTTCGTGCAGATCTACTGGCCTGGTCTTCTCTTATGGCAGGGTAGGAGGGGCCATACCTAGATGACACATTAAAGCTATCAGTGACGCTTTCTAACATCCGGACCAAGCAGTTGCGCTTTAGTTCTTCTGAGCTGTCAGTCATTGAGGCATTGCTGCAGGCATCGAGCCATTGGTGCGACCCCGAAAGCCCAAGTGTTGAAGGTTAAGGTAGGTAAGTATCGCTGTCAAGGCAGTACTTAAGTCCTCATATGTCTTTACCTCTCATACTTTACCCAATCATCAATATAATGTGAATGAACATAGCCTACGGATCAACTTACTCCGGTGATTGCCGTTGTCAACACATTGGCCGAGTTCGCGTACCTGTATCCATCCTATGTTAGGGCAATCACTCTCGTGATGCTGCCTCTGACCTTTGAACCTACCTACCTACCTACACTTTAATCTATCATCCATTCCATTGCAAAGTGCTTCCACACCAACAACATGGCCACCGAAAACAAGACCGAGCTCATCTCTTGCACCTTTCCTGACTGTAACGCTCACTTTGAGACGGAAGCTCAGCTCAAACGTCACAAGAGGACCACTCCGGAGCATGACTATTGCGCCATCTGCGACAAGGATTTCGAAGACGATCAAGAATTTCTCGTCCACAAGATTGAGAGCCCAAAGCACATTGTCTGCCCGATCTGCAACAAGGACTTTCGAAGTGAAGAAGGACAACACTTACACCTGAAGCAAGTACGTGGTCATCTCCTGGCTGAAGTCGCACCGTGCCTGACACATAGCAGGCCCATGCTACCGAACAAAATATCCGATGTGTCGGTTGTGGCGAGGTCTTCAAGCGTGCCGGCGGACTGATGGGTCACATCGAGAGGAACAAATGCAGCAAGATCACAGCCCAAGATTTCGAGAAAAGACGTGCTCAGAAGGAGATTATCAAGGTGTTCCTTGCCGACCCCGATGGATTCAACAGCCCGTCCCGCGTCATATCTGAGGCCGGAGATTCGGAGGACGGTGGCGTGGTGCTGAATCTGAACGGCACCTCCCCTACTGCTCGCAAAGTTTCCAACTCTTCCATTGCCGTACCTCCCGCCATCTCGGAGAAAGAAGAATGGCCCCAGCTCGAGTTGCAAGCTTTCAAGAACCCGGACCAGGACGATCTCCTTACCGGTGTGGGTAGTCTAGCAGTCACCGAGCCCACCATGACCTGGGGTACCGAAGCTGCTGCGAAACTGTTTCCTGACGCGCCAAAGACGCCGGCCGCTGTCGACTGGTCTGCCAAAGCGCTGACGGAGAAGGACCCGAACACCGAACTGTTTCATCCGAAGTCGAAGAGCTGGAATCCGGAGATGTTTCGTGTCGCTGCGACTGGAAAGTACCAGTGTCCTTGGAACGCTTGCGGGTATATCACTCCTTTTCCACTCCAAACCCATGACAGAAGCTTACAAGAAGCCTTGAAGGAAAGCTTTTACGAACGTGTTCGCCCTTGAAGCGCATCTTCTCTCGCCAGCTCACACGGGCGGGGACTCGAGATGCCCGTACTGCCTCAAGATCTTCAAGACCACCACGGCCCTGGTGCAACATGCCGAATCGGCCAGCACGCGCTGCAAGATTCGCGAAACGGTTCATTACGGGCAGGCAATGGACACGTTCACGGGCGGGTTGATCGAGACGCAGGGTTATCATGAGGACGGCAGCATCAAGTACAAGGCCGTTGACCCTGATTGGTAGAGAGAGGCTTCGGGGGAGGGCTCGGAGATTCGTTGGCTTCAACTCATGGCTGCTCCATGAGAAGCCATACGTATAGTGGCTGTTACAGCAGCAACTAGTCGACCGGTTCGAGCCAGAGGGGACGCGGCTATCTAGATAGATCCAGGCTAATCTGCATCTTTGAGCCGATCTCCGGTAGAATGCGAGCACATATTGACCTGGCCATATCCCTAGTATTAGAAAAGGGAATCCCGGAGTTGTGATGAAGAGGACAGTCTCCGCCGAGCGCTCGTATCTGAGCGTGCCGTAGCCCCGATCCCCGATGATGAGGAATAAATCGTAGCCGAAAGAGCGTGTGAAGAAGGCGCATACAGTAAGCTCAGATACAGTGCGATAATCGCACGCAGTATCAATTGGACAACATGATGCAAAACCTTTCATGATCTGTGACAGAACCCTGCGTGAGCGCTGGTCTCTTTGTTGTATCGAATCGGTCTGCGAAAAGATAAGATAAGATTAGATCGAGAGATCCGTTGATGTCATGTTCAACCACAACCAAGGCTGGCGATGAGGTCCAGCTGTACGTGCTGCCGGCTACGAACCTTCTGCTTGTCAGGAGAGCCAAGAGACCTCCAGGGGATACTAGGATACGAAAACCATCCGACGTACGATGCTACCTGACCC
>JAABUJ010002670.1_pt1 | contig 21402 bp, 17 predicted proteins | sample 5559131 | NCBI WGS metagenome assembly JAABUJ01 (sample SAMN10711875, study PRJNA513366) | rock metagenome | isolation source: Antarctica rocks | place: Antarctica: Victoria Land, Mt New Zealand nord | collected 2016-01-07 | reverse complement strand
AAATGTACGGCAGGGGGAAGTTTGACTTACTCCGCCGACGCGTGCTACTCGTGAGCTGAGAGGAACGGAGGTAGATAATAGGAGGTCTGGTAGTAGGGGCGGAGCACGGAATGTGTGCCAGAGCCCATCAGTTTGTCGCCAATGTACGACTCATGGCGGTGCAGGCCCGGTACGATCTCCATTGATGCCCCTCCTTTTGCTCGTTGACTGTGAGTTCGCAACCGTCGGGTGTCAGGTGATGGTTTAGACGTCGGCCACGCTCCCATCGGCCGCCCACGCGCCCCGCGGAACTCCGACCGGCCGTGGTGGGCTGGCCGCCAACGCTTCTTCGTTCAACTCAACGCCCAGTCCCGGTCGGTCCGGCACGTCGAGATGCCCCTCACGCACAGTCCACGGCTCCCGCTGCACGCGGTCGCGGTACGGCGCCGAGCGCACGAATTCTAGCAGTAGGAAATTAGGGATGGGCAGCGCCAGGTGGGCCGCCGCCGCCGTTGAAATGGGCCCTTGCGGGCTGTGTGGCGCCACCTGCACGTAGTAGGCCTCGGCCATGGCCGCGATCTTCTTGCATTCGGTGAGACCGCCGGCATGGCATAGGTCGGGCTGGATCACGTCGACCAGGCGCCGTTCCAGCAACGGCACGTAGTCCCACTTGGTGTAGAGTCGCTCACCCGTCGCCAGATCCATCCTGGGACCGGCCGCGCGCAGCCGGGCCAGCGCCTCCAGGTCATCCGGCTGCGTCGGTTCTTCCAGCCAGAGAAGGTGGTACGGTTGCAGCGCCTCCATCAGCCGCACGGCGGCGGCGGGTCGGCTGCGGCCGTGGTTGTCGATCATGATGTCGATGGTCGGCCCCACCGCCGCCCGCAGTCGGGCCACGCGCTCAGCGAACAGCGCTGTCGCCTCGGCCTCAGGTCGGGCCGTGTCCTCCGCCCAGGCTCCGGTTTTGACGGCCGTGAACCCATCGGCCACGTCGCGTCGCGCGTCATCTTCCAGTTCGTCGGGATTATAGATGCCGACATGGGTGTAGAGCCGGATACGCCGCTGGCGCGTGGGGCCGCCGAGGAGGCGGTAGACCGGGACCTCCCACGCCTTGCCGCGCAGGTCCCACAAGGCCTGGTCGAGCGCGGCCAGCGCCGAACTCAGGACCACGCCCCCGCGCCAGAAGCCGTGACGATAGAGCGCCTGCCAGTGGTGCTCGACCGCCAGGGGATCTTGCCCGATCAGCGCCGCGCTGAGTTCGTGGACACAGGCGCGCACGGTCTCTTCTTTGCCCTCCAGGGTCGCCTCGCCCCAGCCGTAGTGCTCAGTGTCGGTCAGCACCTTGACGAAGACCCAGTTGCGGAGTCCCCCCCAGGTCACATATGTCTGGATCGCGCGCACTTTCACGTCGGGTTCCCCTTCGCGATGGTGAGGCCCCCGTCGACGACGAGCGCGGAACCCGTGACAAATGAGGCGTCGTCGGACGCCAGGAATAGGGCCGCACGCGCCACGTCCTCCGGTTCACCCACGCGACCCAGGGGATGCTGGGCGGCGAACGCGTGCAGGACGGCGTCGCGGTCATCCACGGTGTCCAGGTAGCTTTGCAGGATGCCCGTGTTGACGGTGCCGGGAACCACCGCATTGACCCGGATGGCGGGAGCCACCTCGACGGCCAACGCGCGCGTGAACGCGAGGACGCCCCCTTTCGAGGTGCTATAGGCCACCAGATCCGCGTAGCCGAGCAGGCCCGTCGGCGAGGCCGTATTGATAATGCTGCCGCTGTGGCCGCCCTCCCGCGCGCGCATGGCCGGGACGGCGGCGCGCGCGCACAGGAACATGCCCCGCAGGTTCACCGCCATCACCCGGTCCCACTCCGCGACGGTCTGGGTGAGCAGGGTCCCGCCCGGCATAATGCCCGCGTTGTTGAACAGGATATCCAGGCGGCCGAAAGCGGCGACCACCTGCTCCACCAGCGCCCGCGTGTCCCCCTCTTCGGCGACGTCGACACGGCGAAACAACGCCCGGCCGCCCGCGTCGGCGATCTGTCGAGCGGCCTCCTCTCCTCGCTCCGCATCTCGGTCGACCAGCATGACGGCCGCCCCTTCGGACGCGAACAGGCGGGCGGTCGCCCGTCCGATCCCCGATGCCGCCCCGGTCACGATCGCTACTTTCTGATCCAGACGCCCTGCCATCGCCCCACCTCCTCGCCCGTGCGTTGTGCTCGTGCTCTGTCGATCGCTCATAGTATCGGCGTTCGTGGGCTGTGCGTGTCCTCGCGCACGCCTTTCTCGTCGCTGGGCGACGCGCCACGTCCGCGGCCAGACCCGGTAGAGGGTCCCGCCGTCGTAGGGAGCACGATGGCCGTGAACGATGTGACGGGGGACCCAAGCGGCGTCGTGGCGCGCGCGCCACGCTCATCCTCGGCCGTGAGGTAATAGGCCACGCCCTCGGGGCTGAGGGCCGCGGCCGGTATGGCGCCCCGGTAGATGGCCTTCCGCTCGTGGTGGCAAGGGCTCGTCAGCCACCCGTCGTCACCGACGACGCCCAAAGGCCGATAGTGGAGCGTCACCGTCCGGATGGGATGCGGGCCCAGCGCGCGCGCATCTACCGTGAAGGGGCGGCCGGGGTCGGCCGCGTCGCCCGGCGGCCAGGTCCACAGGCGCAGGGCGTCCGGCCACTCTTCGGGCTCTAACAGGCTGGTCGCCCGCCACTCCCCCGCCAGCGCCTCGGCGCGGGCGATGAGGCGCTTGTACGCGGCGACGGCCTTGCCGTTGATGGCGGCCAGCACCCCGAGCTCGCCTTGATTCGTCACGTTCCCCGCCAAGCCCTGCACGGCGGCGCCCAGTCCGCATGTGGCCAGCAGGGCGAGCGCCTCGTGGCCACTCGTCAGCGCCGTCGCGGCATCGCCCGCCGCACGGGCCGCTTCGCCGCGCTGCAAGGCTGCTTCGATGGGGCCGTTTTGCCACAGGTGGAGCGCGGCGCGGTCGTAGGAGATCACCCAGCGCAGCGTGGACCGCAGGTAGGTGAGGCGCGCCAGTGTGTCCTGCCCCACGCCGCCGGCAGCCTCGCCGTCGCGGAGTTGCGCGTGCAGGGCGGTCAACCGCTCCTCCAACGCGTCTAGCTCGGCGAAGCGCTGGGGGGCCGGCAGATGGCCCGCCCGATACGGCGGCCATTCGCCGGCCGGTGGCAATCCGTGCCCCTCCTGGTCGAACCAGGTGAAGGGGCCGCACTCGACCTGACCCTTCGCGCCGGTCCACCGTGGCCCCAACTCCTCCAAGCGCTGATGCACGGCGGTCATCTCCTCCGCCGCCGATGGGCCGTAGCAGGCGCGCGCGAAGCGGTCAAAATAGGTGGCGGGCGTGAGGGCAGGCTCCCAAGCACGCCGGAAGGTGAAGCCGGCCACCTCCTCGACCGCCCTGGTCCGCCAGTGGATGCCCAGGATGCCCTGGCAGCCCTTCTCCTGGGCGTCGTCGAGCAGCGGGGCGAAGGCGTTGACATTGGGCTGCGGCCCCCACTGGTCGTGGCGGGTGCCGCCGCCGTCGCTCTCGAACCAGGGGATGGGCCAGCGCTCACGGCCCGGTTTGAGCTCTCCGTAGACCGTGCTCACGTTGGGCTCGAACGTGGGGTCGATGTTGTCCAGCGCCGAGAAGATGATGTCGTCGGGGAGCGTCGCGTCGAGTCCACGATAGAAGTCGGTAAAGGCCATCCAGCGGTCGCCGCCCCAGCCGCTGACGATCAGGCGCACCGCGGGCGCGATCTCGCGCAATAGGCGATGGCCAAGTTGGATATAGCGGCAGATGCGCACCCCTTCGGCCACACGCCACGCGTCGCCCAAGTAGGAGAAATGCGTCGTCAGTTCATGGGTCGTCGCCCCGACATCCCACGCGCGCATGTCGATGCCGCCGCCCCGCCCTTCGGCCTGCCAGAGCCACACATAGTCGAGCGGATACGTGTGCGTCAACTGCTCCAGGCGCGCCCGCAAGATGCGGATGTTCTCCTCGTCGTCCGGGTCCCCCGCCACCTCGAAGCCAAGGCAGGTGCGGAGACCGCGTGTGCGCGCGTAGCCCAAGGCCTCGGAGAGCATGGCCTGCTGTTGGCGCACGCCCTCGGCATAGGTCGCGTAGCCGAAGGCGCACGCGGCGCCGAACAGTCCCTGTTCAAACAAGCGGTCCGTCCCGAAGGCATAATCGGCGGTGGCCGTCGGCACGGGCCCCCAGAGGTCCCGATAGTGGTTGGCCCCGCTCGTCGCCAGCACCTCGCCCATCTCCACCCCGGTAAACCCGCGCAGATAGGCCGCCCAGGGCTCCCAGTCGTAGCTGTGGAAGCCCACGAAGTTGGCCCCCTGCTTGGCGAGTTGGTCGTAAAAACGGCGATGGTCGCCGGGGTTCCAGGTCGTGGGGCCGTTCAGGAAGTTGTACCAGGGTAACGTCCCGCGGACGGCGAAAACCGGTGCGCGGCGGAGATCCAGGTCGCCCACGATGCGGGCCTCCTCCCGCGCCGGCAGAGCATCGCCCCCGAGATAGAAGCCGCAGCCCATCTGCTCAAGGAAGGCGTAGACGGCCCATTGCGTCGCGGCCGGGCTCCCCCCCGCGATCATCAGCGCCGGCCGTCCATCACGCTCGACGGTCCGCACCAGGATCTCCTGCTCCGCCAGCCCCGCCGCAGCAGGCCCGCACGCGCCACGGCCCACGAGCACGACGGGGCCGACGGGCGGGGCGCTCGTCGCGATGGGCCGGTCGCACCCAGTCAGCAGGAACAGATAGCGCCGCAACTCGCGCGCAGCCAGATCTTCCAGAAACGGGGCATCGGCGGTGACGACAAGGGTTACATCGGCGAGGCGAAACGATAGCATGACGACTCCTTTCATAGGGCGACGGACAGATGACGTTCAGGGACAGGACACGCTGCTGACCGGAGGGCTGGTCCTGGTCACGCGTCCTTGCTGATCCTTGATCAGCCGGTCGGTCCGGCGACTGTCGCCCACGAGCGCGGCGTCGAACTTGTTGATCGCCTCCTCGGCCTCGTTTATCGTGCCCCTCCTGCTACGTACTCCAGCTATGGTTGCCCCACCATACCGCGGCATACAGGCGGTCACGAGATGTGGGTCAGGATCACCCCTTGAGCGCCCCGGCCGTCAATCCGCTCATGAACTGCTTGCGCAGCAGGAGAAAGGCCACGATAATGGGCACGGTGCTCAAGAAGGCCCCGGCGTCGATCATCCCGTAGCGGACATGATAGAGGCCGTTCAAGTTGGCCAGGCCCACGGACACGGTCATGTTGGTATTACTCTGCAGAACGATGATCGGCCAGAGGAAGTCGTTCCAGGCGGTCAGAAAGGTGAGGATGCCCAGGACGGTCAGGCCCGCGCGGGTGAGGGGCAGCGCGATGCGCCAGAACAGCCGGAGTTCGGAGGCTCCGTCGATGCGAGCCGCCTCGAGCAGCTCCGTCGGCACCCCCAACATCGACTGGCGCATGAAGAAGACACCAAAAGCGTTGAACGCGGCTGGGATGATCAGGGCTTTGAGACTGTCCAGCCAACCGAAGGTGTGCATGAGCAGGAACAGCGGTACCAGGGTAATCTGCGCCGGGACCATCAGCGTGGCCAGCACGATGATGAACAGGATCCGCTTGAAACGGAAGTCGAACTTGGCGAAGCCATAGCCCGTCAATGAGGAGACCGCCAGCGTGAGCACGGTCGTGCCCGTTCCCACGATGGCGCTGTTGGTGAGTTGACGCAGATAGGGGATTTGGCTCCCGTTGAGCAGGTCTATATAGTTCTGCAGAATGGGCGTCGTGGGGAACAACGCCAACGCGTTGCCGAAGAGATCCGTATTGGTCTTGAACGAGCCAGCGATCATATACGCGAAGGGGATCGCCATCGCGCCAAGAACGACGATCAGCAGGGCGTAGAGCAGGGCCGTCTGGCCGGTCCGGGCCAGCACGGCGAGACGACGTGCGCCGCGCGCGTGCGTGGGGACGCCAATGGAGGTGGCGTGCGAACTGGCCATCTAGACCTCCTCGAAAACGCGGAAGACGCGGAACTGCAGGAGCGAAAGCGCCATGACGATGACGGCGATGGCGAAGCCGATGGACGCGCCATAGCCGAGCTGGAAGTTCTGGAAACTCGTCAGATAGAGATAGACGGTCATGAACAAGCCGGAATCGTTGGGCCCGGTGCCGCCCCCGAGCAAGATATAGGGCAGGCCGAACAGGTTGTACGAGCCGATGATCGCCAGGGTAAGCGTGAACACGAAGGTGGGCCGTAGCAAGGGCAGCGTAATATAGAAAATCACCTGCCAGAGGGTCGCCCCGTCTATCCGTGCGGCCTCATACAACTCACGCGCAATGTTCTGCAGCCCGGTCGTGAAGTAGAGCGTGTTGATCCCGGCAAAATTCCACACGCCGACGAGGATCAGGGAGGGAATCACCCATGCCGGATCGACCAGCCACCCCTGAGCCGGGAGATGCGCGACGCGCAGCAGCGCGTTGAGCAACCCCGATCCGGGCTCGAAGATAAACCCGAACATGATCCCGATGACCACGGCGGACGTGAGCGACGGGAGAAAGACGCCCATGCGGAAGAGTTGCTTGACGCGCACCTGCGGCGCGTCGATGATCAACGCCAGGATCAGGCCGATGGGGAGGATCACGAAGATGCTGCCAAGGGCGTAGAGGGTCGTGTTCGCGAGCGAGTGCCAGAAACGACTGTCCGTCAGGAGTTGCGCATAATTGCCCAGGCCGATGAACGTCGGCGCCTGTAACAACCCCGTCTCGCGGAAGAGGCTTAGATACAGCGCCCAGCCCAAGGGGAAGGCCCCGAAGATGGCGAAGCCGATGAAGAAGGGGGAAATGAACAGATAGGGCGTGGCTCTCTTCATGACATGTGCGTTCATAGGTGCTCCTCGTCGCTCCTGATCATGGGCGTGCTGTGGGGGCGTGGTGCGCCCCTGGGGCGGGGCGTAACCCCGTGCGCCCCATGTACAGGCCGCAGCAGGCTGGGGCAGCGGGCGCGCATACCCCGGCCTGGTGTGGCCGTCACTCCTGTGAAGGATCGTCTATTTCTTCATCTCGCCGCGAATCTTGTCTGCCTCTTTCTTCAACCAGGTGGCCGGGCTGATCTTGCCCTGGAGTAAGATAGGTGAGTCGGCGGCGGTGAAGGTCTCGAAGTCGGCGCGGTAGGGCGACTGGTACTCCGCGGGGACCTTCCGCCCGATCTCGGAGAAAAGGGAGCCCAGGTCCTGGCCCCCCATGTACGCGTTGGGCGTGTGCAGCGCCGTGTCGCTCCAGGACGGGATGAAGGGCGGGAAGAGATCGATCATCTGGAAGGCCTCGACCGTGCCGGTCTTGGTGAGCAGGCAGAACTGGGCGAAATCCCAGGCAAGTGATTGCTTGCTGGTGGTGACGGGGATGCACAGGCCCGTCCCGCCGGTGCAACTCGTGGGCCGTTTGACCGCATCGTTGGCCCAGACGGGCAGCGGCATGGCCCGCCACTTGCCCGCGAGCGTGGCGGCATTGTCGGTCAGGAAGCCGGCCCACCAGTCGGCGCCGATCTGCGTGGCGAAGGTCCCCTTCTGCAACTCCGCCCACGCCTGCGGCGCGAAGATGCTGTAGCTGGCGGCAGGCTTGGCGATATCATGCGTGGTCTGCAGACCCATCAACCATTCGATCGTATTGACGGCGAGCGGTGAATCGGCGGTCAACGCGCCCTTGGCGTTGAAGATGTCGCTGCCCCGCTGGCGCAGGAGCGTCTCGAAATAGGAGTAGTCCGTGGCCAGCATGTAAACACCGTGCTTCTTGAGCGTCTTGCCCGCCGCGATGAAGTCGTCCCATGTCGCCAGGTCGGACGGCTTGATGCCGTACTTCTTGAAATAGTCTGCGCGGTAGTAGAGCACGACCGGGGTCAGGGCGTGCTCGACGCCGTAGATATGCCCGTTCCAGGTGTAGAGAGCTTCTCGCGTGGGGACTAACTTGTTGAGGTAGCCGCCGCTGATGAGACGGTGTTCGAGGGGCACGAAGGGGACCGTCCCCTGCAGGAACGAGCCGAACATCCCTTGCTCGACGTCGCACAGGTCCGGCGCGTCGACGCCCGTCTCCAGGACGGTGAGCAGCTTCTGCTTGTAGGGCGGATTGGGGTATTGATTGACGGTGAGGCTGAAGCCGGGGTGCGTCTTCTGATACTCGGCCCCGCGGCGCTTGAACCAGCGCGCGTGGGTGTCGACGAAGGTCCACAGCACCAGGGAACTACTGGCGTCCGCCCCGTGCGCGGCCCGCGTGGCCGCGTCGGCGACCAGCGGGGCTCCCAGGGCGCCAGCGGCACCGGCGGCGAGACCGATAGCGCCGGCTTTCCGGAGAAAAGAACGGCGCGAGGACGTGGGAGGGAACATCGTTGTCTGATCGGAATTCTGATCCATTGTCGTGACTCCTACGAAAAATGCAGAGCGACAGTGCTCACCATGGGCGCTTGAGGACAGGCGCGATGTCCAGGAAAGGCCCTACTCCTGGGCTGGCATCTTAAACGATGCAGGCCGTGATGGGCGTGCGACCTCCTCTCGACAACTGTTGTGGCCTGTGCCCTGGCGCGACTCGCACACGCCCCCGCCCATCGAACGCCCATCGAACGGGCTGTCCACAGAGGCGGTACCAGCCAACTCATCTGTTGCCTTTGCCTATCTTAACACCAACACATATGATGAGTCAAGCAACGCCTCGTCGTTCACGATGACGCATGTGGCGCGGTGGAACGCTTGACTTATCAGCTATGTGTGTCTATCATAGACGTAACACATCCGATGTGTCAAGTCTTTTTTTACGACCTGATGAGATGAGGGGACGATGACTAAAAGCATCCTCATTTACGAAACGGTGCTCGACGAGTTGAAGCGGCGCATTGCTGTCGGCGACCTGCGACCGGGCGACCGGCTATCGAGCGTGCAACAACTCGCGCGCGAGTTCCACGTCGGCGTGTCGTCCATCCGCGAGGCTCTCCGCGTCCTAGCTGCTACTGGTATCGTGCGCATCGAACACGGTCGTGGCGTCTTCGTCAGCGCCCAACCGCCGCCGGTTGATGAATTGCGCGAACGCTTCACAATCAATGAAGCGGCCTCACTGGCCCATCTCGTGGAGGCGCGCCGCATTATCGAACCCGAGGTCGCGGCCCTCGCGGCGGAGCGCGCACGGCCGGACCAGATCGAGCGCATTCGGGAGTTCGCGCGGCGCATGGATCGCAACTTCCGCGCGGGGCGCGATTGGATGGAGGCCGACCTTGGCTTCCACGCCGCGCTCTGCGAGGCCGCGGGCAACCCGGTCATCGAGGGGATGCTACAGCGTACCAACGATCTGCTCATCGACAGCCGCCGCGAAACCATGCGCGATCGCGCGGTCAGCGAGCGTGCGTGTTACTTTCACCTCCTCATCGCCTCCGCGGTCGCGGATCACAAACCGATGCTCGCCAGAGCCCTGATGCAAGAGCACATGGACGATGCCGTGGCCGTGTTCGACCGCCTCTACCAGCCGAGCAGAGGACACGACGACGGAGAATGGAGCCAGCAGGTGGCAGCGGCCGGGGGCGCCTAATAGCGGTAGGGGGGCTGTTGGGTCGTGCCGATATCTCTGGCTGCCGTTCGGTTCGGTCACCGAGGGACGCCCGTGACCATGGCCCCAGAGCGTTGTTGAGGCGCACAAAAGAGGTGGCTAACGCGTGTACCGCACGCGTGGCCCAAAAGCTCCACGGCCATACACGGCCATAATCGGTCACGTCAGCAGGACCCAACGGACCCCGGAAAGGCTACCTGATGGGGTCCGATGAGGTCCAGTACGGTAGGGAGAGAGGAAGCGAACGATGGAAACGACACACACTGGTATGGACATAGCCCAAGGCGACGCCAGCGGCGACAGGGGCACGGGCGCGACCACGATCGCCCTCACGCCGGTCGACATGGCACGCGTCTCCAACGGCGCCGTGGGCGTCAAAGCCATTCCGACGAGCGCGGCGCCGGCACCGGGAGCGACGCCGACCAAGCCGTTGACGGAGTACCCGCGCTACCGCGTCAGCGTCGCGGAATACGTCACCTTTCATCGCCAGGGCTTCCTGATCGTGCGCGGGCTCGTCCCGCCCGAGGACGTGCAGGAGTTGGTCCAGCACAGTGAGGATCTGATGTACGGGCGCGTCACGGCCCCCGGCCTCGAGCCGCCCCCGCCCGGCGCGACGCCGGAGGAGATCGAGCGGCGCTATCTGCGCATTCACATGTTGCATCGCGTGCTGGACGTTCACGAACGCTTCCTGCTGCATCCGCGCGTCCTCGACGTATTGGAAGCCCTGATCGGGCCCGACGTGATGGCCATGCAGAGCATGTTCTTCCTCAAGTTCCCTGGGGGCGCGGGGCAGGGCTATCACCAAGACGCCTACTACATCCCCACCGTGCCCGACACGCTGTGTGGGGCGTGGCTCGCCGTTGATCGCGCCGATGAGGAGAACGGCTGCATGTGGTTCACGCCCGGAACGCAGGACGAGCCGATCTACCCCACAGCGGGCCTGGAGCGCCAGAACCACGGCGACACGCTGGCCGACCTAACGGTCGTGGAGCAGGTCAGCAACACCGACGAGGAGGCCAACACGCTCTCGCGCGTCGCCGCCACGTACCCCGGCGTGGAAGTCCCGGCCGTGATGGAGCCGGGCGACGTGGCCTTCTTCGGCGGCCATGTGCTGCACCACTCGCACCGCAACCGCACGACGGATCGCTTCCGCCGCTCCTTCGTCGGGCACTACGCCAATGCGCGCAGCTTCACCCTGTGGGGACACGGGAGCGGCGATGCCGGGGGCGGTTCGACCAATCACGCGCACATCCTGGCGCGCGGCGACACGCACCTCCCCTACGGCCAGCCGCGCTTCGGGACCGCCTGCGCCGCCAACACGCCGAGCCTGCGCGGCCCCGGCGCCGCCGGCGGCGCGCCGATGATGGCCAACATGGCCGACGGTGATATGATGGGGACGGCCCCGCTGGACATGGCGCGCAACGACCCCGACGCACACGACCACGACGAGTAGCACGTCCCTTCCCCCGTGCCCCTTTCTTTGCATAAGAAAAAGGCACGGGGGAAGGGACGTGCGCGGTCCTAACGGCGACCAATGAACAGATAGTGATCGGCAGAGCCCACGCCGTCGGGTGTGCGTCCCGTCCGCTCGATAACATCCAGCCCTGTCGTGGCGTCGGCATCTGATAGATAGGGGAACAACTCCTGGAAGGCGCGGGCGAAAGGCTCGACGCCTACGAACACGCGTGGCGTGAACGCGGTTGAGCGTTCGGCCCTGTATTTCTGCACGTCGCGTGCGGTGATCGCTCACGCGACCGGCGAATGGCGATCCAGGCGCACTGCCTCATGGTCGTAGGCGGTCGTCTCCGAGCCAGAGCGGTCATCGTGCTGTCCCACCAGGGCATGATGGAGACCGCCCATGATCGGAGGGGCGTGAATGGGCTGGCGCTGACCGGACGGCGGTCTGTCGGCGGGCATACCCTCCGGTAGCTGTTGCCCGATCCCTTGATGCGGTCGAGCCGTATAGACAGACGTCACCTACTCCGACCTCTCGGCGGCGCGCTAACAGTGACGTCCTCACCAAGGCGTCAAAAGGAGCATGCATGGAACACGCGACACACACGAGCGGGACGCCACGGCGCGCGCTCATCGTCTGGGGCGGATGGGACGGCCACGAGCCGGAGCAGATCGCCGCGATCTTCGCCGCCGCGCTGCGCGACAGGGGCTTTGACGTCGCGGTATCCGCGACGCTCGACGCCTTCCTCGACGCGGAACGCCTGCGTTCCCTGGACCTCATCGTGCCGCTATGGACGATGGGTACGATCACCACGGAGCAACTGGCGGCGCTCCTGGCCGCCGTCGAGGGCGGCGTGGGACTGGGCGGGTGCCACGGCGGCATGGGCGACGCCTTCCGCAACGCGCCGGACTACCAGTTCATGACCGGCGGCCAGTGGGTCGCCCATCCCGGCAACGACGGCGTGACCTATACGGTGACGATCGCCGACGACGCTCACTACATCACGGAGGGCGCACGCGACTTCACGGTGGCGACCGAGCAGTACTATATGCATGTGGACCCCGCCAACAAGGTGTTGGCGACGACGCGCTTCCCGGTCGCGGACGGCCCGCACGCCGCCAACGGCCCCGTCGATGTGCCGGTCGTCTGGACGCGGGTGTGGGGACAAGGCCGTGTCTTCTACTGCTCGCTCGGTCATCATGCCAACGTGGTAGCCCAGCCCGAGGTTTTGAGCCTCTGCGTGCGCGGGCTGCTCTGGGCGGCGCGCGCGGAGTCCGACACGCCACACAACGCTGGCGGTACGACGCGTGAGAGCCTGGCGGCAGGCAAAGAGGACCGCGCGTGATTGGCGCGACGGAACGTGTGGGCATAGGCGTGATTGGCTGCGGCACTATGAGCGGCATGTACCTGGAGAATGCTCATCGTCTGGATAGTCTTGAGCCCGTCGCCTGCGCGGATCTGGATATGGCGAACGCCGAGGCCAAGGCCGCAGACTATAACGAGAAGGGCTGCAGCCCTTCTCGTGCACCGGCACGCTGGCTAACGCCCGCCGACCCACTCACGGTGCGACTTCCCAACCACCGTGAAGTAGTTGCGCCGTACCCTTTCGACGCGCCTTTAGAGGTACTTCGGCGAAACCCCTTCACACTGGTTCCGCTGGGGCGTGCTGAGATGACGCGTTTTGGCCGAAAAACCATCGGATGAACCGGTCGCAGCGCCCCACTTTTACCGTCTCCAGGTCTCCAAACCTCTCGCACGGCTCTGTTTTGGCTGATCAGCAACACCCGTTCCGAAGATCTTTCATCTATCTCAGCAGGCCCCAACGGAACCCCCTTGACAATTGACGCCCCTCCTCTCATCGTCATCCCGGTCAAACCGCCCCGCACGACGGATCCGCACGGCCACGGCCACCGGAAGTGCATCCTCGGGTCTACGACATGGTCGTGCATGAGGTGTCAGGTCGTGAACATTGCCTTTACTTCGCCTGGCTGCGGCGAGGACGTGAGCAGCGCCGGTACGTCCGCGAGTGCGAGATGGTGTGTGATGAGGGGCGCAAGGTCCAGTTTCCCCGATGCCACGAGTTCTACCGCGCGTCCATGGGTGAGCGGATTCAGGTACGCGCCCACGATATGCAACTCGCGCACCAACACATCATGGGGAGTGATGGTGGTCGTCTGCGATCGCGGCGCTACCCCGAAAAGCACCACAGTCCCACCTCGCCGAGCAAGCTGCAGCGCCTGTTCGACGGTCTCCATCGTGCCGGCGCATTCCAGCACAACATCGATCCCATCGGGCACAAGTCCCTCGGCGCCGGTCACGGCCGCGACGACATCCACGGCCCCTGGATCGATCGTGGCCGTCGCCCCCAACCGTTCAGCGAGTTGTCGTCGGCTGGGCTGTCGTGTGGAAAGGATGACGCTGGTTGCGCCAGCTAAGCGCGCCAGTTGCACCATGAGCTGACCGATGACTCCGCCCCCGAGGACGGCGACCGTCATCCCGGGCCGAATGTTGGCGACATCGATACCGTGCAGGCAGCAGGCCAGGGGTTCACACAACGCGCCGTATTCCGCGGGTGTACCGGGCGACAACGCGTATGCCTGCGTCATAGGCACCACCGCATACTCCGCGAGTCCGCCATCGCGGTCGACTCCGAGCGCCCGGAGGTTGAGGCAAAACTGCACATTGCCCCGCCGGCACTCTCGACATATGCCGCATGAGATGTTCGGGTTGACGGCAACGCGCGTCCCGGTCGCGAGCGGAACGTCGCCGCTGGATGAGACGACCGTGCCCGCAAACTCATGGCCTAGCGTGACCGGCGGCTTTGCTGGATACTCGCCATGCAGAATGTGGCGATCACTGCCACACACGCCGCATGCTTCTATGCGCACGACCAATTCACCCGGACGTGGCGACGGCGTCGACACCTCTCGCACGGTCAAGCTGTTGATGGCTTCAAGTCTGACCGCCTGCATACCATACCTCCTCGTATGTTAAGAGTCGGAGCGGCGTTAGCTGGCCGCTCCCTGTGGTTGATGGGGGATGCACGTCCGATACTGAAACCGTGAGGTCAGTCAGACACGTTCACGTCTTCATTGCGCCACCCGCGCATCCACGATGCATGCTCTTTGAAGACTGTTCGTCCCGCGTCTACCGGTAAGTTCTGACCCGTAGATTGTTCCACCTGTCGTCCGATCGGCAAGCGCTGCCCCTCGTCCGGTTGCAAGGCGTGGATAACAGGCGAGTTCTGATCATGTGCGAGGCTGTTCTGGCGGTAGCGACGCGCGGTTTTCCCCGATTGGCTCCGAGAGCGTACTGTAGAAGGAGAGGCACGCGAAAAAGACGACCGAATACAGGGTCAGCCGTCAAAAACGGGGCAAGCAGGTCATCCACGCGCTCGGGCGGCAACAAGCAGTGTTCCGTTGATATCCACCGCGCCGGCACACCTTGGCGTGTCAACTCCGTACGCAGGCATCCTATGAACGTCTCCCATTGTACGCCGCTGAAACCGTCAATCACGATACGCGCGGGCCGTCCCGCTTCCTCAAGGAGCCGCTTCAGTGCGGAGGCCGGCTTGTCATGGCCGGTGTGGATGGACAGCCAGGGCAACGTGTGTATGGGGATAGTGCGATAACCTGGTATGTCAACGGTTGCAGTCACAGGACCTCCTCCCTTCAAGCCAAGCATTTATGATGCTTCGCCTCATCGTTATAGATCAGACCAGATATCGCCAATGATCTCGGGATTGGACATGAAGGCGAACAAATCAGGGCTCTCAAGCCACGATCTGTAGATCGGCTTGTCCCTGGGAATACCCAGGTCGGGAAAATCGGCAGGCGTTGCATACGTCACCTGGGGAACGGAACGATAGCGCGGGTTTGTGAGGACGGAGCCGTCGGCTTGGACAAAGTGGGCCGGCCCGCCAAGCGCACGCAGTTCGGCATATTCCAGCTTGTTGTCGCGCGCACACCAGGCTCCGAACGATAGCACATCCTCACCCAGAGTCACCACAAGGTGCGCCCACCCAAAAGGGATGACCACCTTATCCCCGGCCTCGACCTGCACAAGATAGGCCCGCGTCACCTCGGGAGTAGGCTCCTTCTGCAGATACACGAAACCGCGCCCCGTCCAAAAATCATACACTTCGGAGTACCGCAACCCAACACCACGCTTTTCTGAATGGATGTGCCCTTGGCTGCGCAGGCGTTCCTGTCCGATCGTGCCGTGGTTATAAATGACAGATCCATACAGGAGGCGTTGTGCTTGCAGGGCGTCCGCGTCCGCGTCACGATAGATGTCCATATAGATGCTGTACAGGCGTTCAGGACCTCTGGCCCCGGGATCTTCGAGCATCGGCCGGACTTGGGCTAGAGTTCGTATCTCCGGGGCCGGATGGGCGATTCCCGGCCCGAAACGGAGAGTCAACTGCTCCTCATTTAGGGTTAGATCAAGGCCAGCAACGGGCTTTAAATCTCTCACGCGTTCCTCACTTCCGTCTACCCGTGTCACTCTCGCGCCGTCGACCACTTGTGCCGTGTCAGCGGTATGCTCCCTCCACCACGCCCACCCTGGAATGCGAGGGCGATGTGTCCCGCTAGAGGTACTGTACGTCCCCGCCGTCGATCACCAACTCCTGCCCGACGATCGACGGGACCTGGCCGCTGACCAATAGCGCCACGACGGTCGCGACCTCGTCGGCTTCAACAAACGCCTGCGCGGGGATACGTGCCCGCCGCTCGGCCAGGGCATCCTCCGGAGAGCGTCCGGTCTGAATCGCGCGTTCCTCATTGACACGCCTCTGCATCGGCGTCAGTACTACCCCTGGGCAGACTGCATTGACACGGACGCCATGGGGAGCGAGGAGTAGGGCAAGACTGCGCATGTACATGACGAGCGCGGCCTTACTTGCGCGATAGGGGATCATGTATGGCGCCGGCTTGTGCGCGTTCGTCGACGCGGTGAAGACGATCGCCCCTGCACCTCGCGCCATCATATCAGGCGCCACGGCTTCGGCTACCCACACAGCACCTAGAAGGTTGACATCTAGCGTACGTCGCCAGTCATCTGGCGTTGCCGTGGTCTCATCATACGGGCCATTGACGCCCGCGTTGTACGACACAGCCATGACTGGTCCGACCTCTTGTACGATGCGACGATAGGTCCCCTCCACGGCGACCGGATCACGCACATCGCAGTCGCCTGTCCAGGCCAATGGGACAGGCGCTGTCGGGGGTACTCCCGGTTCGTTCGTCAGGGCCAGCGTCCACCCATCTGCGGCAAAACGCTTCGCGATCGCGTCCCCGATACCTGCGGCCGCACCGATAACCCAGGCCACTCTTGTCTGCTCCACGACAACCCCTTCCCTTACCACTCTATCGTCCCTCTCAAGCCGGTCTCAGGCTGGTCAAACGCGCAAACACAGGCTGCAATCCCTCGTACGCCTCGCGAAAAAGTGGTAGCAAGGCGGCGAGGCGAGAAGCTTGGTCCGGGTTGGGCTGCCAGAGATTGCTATATCCATCCATAGCCACTTGCTCCGTAGCAAAGTCGGGTTGCAAGCCGAGCGCGACTGCTGCCGCGACGAAGGCGCCCCGGCTGGTCGCATCCACCTGTGTGTTCAGTTCGGCAACGGGCGTGTCGAAAGCGTTAGCAATGACCTGGCACAAATGTCGCAAGCGGACGCCACCACCGACGAGTGGGACGACCGGCAGCCGCAAGTGTTCCCCGGCGAACACGTCGCTGATCACACGCAGATGGAGGGCCACCCCCTCGAAGACGGAGCGACACATATCGACCGCAGTGTGCTGCGGGGTGAGTCCGATGAAGGCGCCACGCGCTGATGGATCCCAATAGGGCGTTCGCTCACCGAGTAAGTACGGAAGAAAGAGCAGGTCATCATGTATCGACGGCGTTGCCGCCTGTTCGTTGAGTTGACTGTAGACGTCTGTATCCAGGGTAGTAGTTAGCAGCGTCTGCGCGGACCAGTCAAGGGCTGTTCCCGCTGCTTGCATTGATCCAGTGTGCGTATATAGGTCAGGATCAAGGTGTAAAAAGCTGACGATGCCGCGATCGTGATGGCGGAAGGGCGTGCGGGCTGTAAAGGCTAGCCACGCTGAGGAACCGATGTAGATATATCCATCGCCATCTCCCACCGCACCAGCGCCCACCGCCGTCGACGGGCCATCACCTCCTCCAAGGATGACCGGGAGGCCGTCCGGGAGGCCGATGGTGGACGCCATATCCGCCCGCAGTCCGCCCACGCACGTAGCCGCCGCGACAACAGGTGGCAACTTGTCTACGGCAATGTCCATGGCGTCCACGATATCCGAAGACCAGCGCCGCCCGGTAAGATCAAACAAACCTGTGCAGGATGCGTTGGAATAATCAGTTGCAACAGCACCGGTGAGTTGGTAGGCGATAAAGTCTTGCGCTTGGAGAAAAACATGCGTGCGCGCATAGGCAGACGGGCGTTCCCTCTTGAGCCACGCGGCTTTGGCTGGCAGGTACATCGGGCTGATAGGATTACCAGTCAGCCGGTAGACCGTTGCGGAGCCGAGCGTGGCGGCCAAATGCGCCGCGTCCTGTACGGCACGCTGGTCGGCCCACGTTAAGGCCGCATGTGTTGGTTCGCCGTGCTCATCTATGCCCAAACACGCGGCCATCTGTCCCGTCAATCCGATACCGACGACGCACACGGCAGCTGGGGACGCCGAGAGGACATCCCGCGCGGCACACATGAAGCCACACAACCAATCATAGGGGTCTTGCTCGGCTTCGTTTCCCATACGACGGTGCGTGACATGGCCGACGGATTCTAGAGCCAGTAGCTGACCATCGAGACTAAACAGGCAAACCTTCACCCCAGTGGTGCCGATATCGCCCGTTAGAATAGCGTCCATCATGTGCATGTACCTATCGCTTCATCGGCATACTCGCATCAATCGGCGGAGTACTCTATCACTGCGTGTCATGTCCTGTGCCGGCGCGCCTCTTGGAGCTACGAACCGTCGTGGCCGGTTGGAGTATCCGTGCGACACGACGGAGAGGCCCTTCAGGACGCTTATCCTTTCACAAAAGCTTTCACCACCTTGCACAGAGCCTGCCCCGTGTTGCGCAGGGTATAGACGGCGACACTGGCCGGGATCACGATGCTCTCGGCAAAGCGTAGCTCGACGGGCTCCTGACCAGACGTTACGATCTCACACCGCTCCCCTTCCACCAGGTTGAGGGCGATGAACTTCCCATCGGTCTGATCATTGATCTCATCCGCGAATTCGAGGCGGTGGATGGCGAAAAAGAGCTTATCGCTATCCCCGATACAGTACTCGCCCCATGTTGCCCCCTCGCGCAAGGCTATCGGTGTCGGGACGAGATGCTCCTGAACCCAGGGGGCCGTACGCGTCGCGTCGATGTTGGCGAAGGCATGATCGAGGTGAACGTGGCGTAGGTTCCCGTGCAAGTCGCTGCGCAGGTAATCGTAGATTTTGAAGGTGTAGATGTACGGGGTGGCGCTGATCTCCAGGACCAGATTATCGGCGCCGCTGCAATGCACCGTGCCGCTGGGGATCAAGAACAGGTCGTGCGGCGCACTGGGCAGGCTATTGACATGATCGGCGATCTCGAAGGGGACCGCCCGGTCGCGCGCGTCCCGCGCGGCTGCCTCGAACCGCGCGATGTCGCTGTCATCGCGCAGACCCAGGAACACCTGGGCGCCCGGCTCACAGGTCACGATGTAGTAGGTTTCATCCTGCGTGAACGGCTCACCAAACTCATCACGGATGTAGTCGACGCGCGGATGCACCTGGCAGGACAGGTTGGTCCCGCCCATCGTGTCCAGATAATCGAAGCGGATGGGGAAGTAGCTGCCGAAACGAGCGGCGACGGCTTCGCCCAGCACCGCCTCGGTCTCCTGCCACAGGAGGTAGTCGAAGGCGCATTCCAGCGCCCTGGTTCCGTCGCCCAGCAGCAGCCCGTTCTCTGGCGCGATCAACTCGAAGGACCAGGCGTAGTTGGGCTGCTCCGGGGGCAGCCCGAACTGCTCCTTCATCCACTGGCCGCCCCATGGGCCGGGCGCGAACCATGGCTTGACCCGGAAGGGCCGCCGCGCCAGGGCGTGGAGCGCCTGACGGAACTCCTGCCCGTCGGCGCAACGTGGCGTGTCCACGTCCGTCAGGTCCACGAACAGGTCAAGGTGCGGGAGCATGGCGCGTTTGATCCGGTTGAGCATGGGCCAATCGACGAAGTACAGGCGTTTGTACATCGTCCCGAACGCGTCCGGCGCTGCGTCCGCGCCAACGTTCAGGATGGCCCCCTGCGCGGCGAGTTCCTGCCCTTTGTCCTTCGGGACGTCCACGTAGACGCGCAGATCCCCCGTCGCCACCCGGGAGGCTCCAAACCCATAAATGATCGTTGGTTCAGCGCGGTCCAGCGCCGTCCGCCGCAACGCCTCGACACATCCCGCGTCCCACCATTCCTCTAGGTGACCATGATAGATCCGCCCGAAGACGGGATCGTCGGTGAGGATGGGCGCGAGGAGGGCGTCAATCCGCGACGCGGGCAAGAAACAGTCCGCCGTCGAGCGCCAGCATGCGGCCATACCGGCGTCGTCCAGGGCGACGCGCAGGTGGGGGATGAACGCGGTCCACGGCGTGCCGACAAAACCGTCGATCACGATGAGCGGACGCGGACCGGCAGTGGCGATGCGGTCGCGCACCCGCGCGGCCAGTACCTCGTAGCCCTCTCCCACCACGAAGTTGGACATCGTGTGGATGGGCTGTGTGCGATACGTTGGCGAGACCATTGACGGACGCTCCTCTATCTATCCTGTGTGGCGATTAGGGTTATGACAGACTATCGGCCTGGGTGGCCAGCGCGGCCACACCGATCAAGGCCGCGGCGTCGCCCAGGGTTGCTGGGACGATGCGCACGCGGCCACGCGGAACGGTCCAGGCGTGGGCGTCGACGTACACTTGTACACACGGCAGGAAAGGCGCGAACGAGTGCATCATGCCGCCGCCCAGCACGACGATGTCAGGATCGTAGGCGTGGATGGCGGTGACAATGCCCGCCCCGAGATAGGTCGCGAACGTGTGTGTGAGGGTCGAGGCGAGCGCGTCCCCGCGCGCGGCAGCCTCGAAAATGTGTTGGGGGGTACGCGGCACATGACGGAGCACGGAAGGCGAGGGGTCGCGCGTCACGGCCTCGTCGGCCAGACGCACAAACCCCGCCGTCCCGATGACCGCCTCCAGGCACCCCACGTTACCGCAGGTGCAGGGGGGCCATCGACCTGCACGGTAGCGTGCCCAGCAAGGATACCTCCGACGCCGCGTGGCCCACGCAAGAGGCGTCCGTCGAGGACCAGGCCGCTGCCGACGCCGGTCCCCAACGTCAAACAGACGACATTCCGGCGTCCACGGCCGGCGCCATGGGACCACTCGCCCAGGGCATACATGCGCGCGTCGTTCTCAACGACGGCCGGCCGCCCAAACTCCCAGGCCAAGATCGCGGCCAACGGCTGGCCGACCAGACCCACCAACCGCTCCTTGACGTCGCGCACAACACCACCCACCGGGTCGACGATCCCTTTGACGCTCACGCCGACGGCGGTGACATCGCGCGTGTCCATCAAGCGGTGGCCGAGGCGCAGGAGGGCCGCGAGGGCGGCGCTCTCCTCGCGGTCATCCGTGGGCTCAACCTGAAGAGAGGACACGCACGCTCCCCCCACAATCCCCGCCTTGATGCGCGTCCCCCCTAGATCGAAGGCCAGGACAGCGGGGGCAGCGTCCTGAGGCTCCCACGATACGGCGTTGGAATGAGCTGTCACATCCATACCGACACGCGGCGTCTTTTTCCTAGTTGACAAACTCATTCATCCCCGTCATAATACACTCAACCTTAACAGGTTATGACGATATCATAACTCACGAGGGGCTGACGTGTAAAGGGGAATGGTGCCCCGCGCTGACAGACGGGCGCGCGGCGAAAGGAGTTGATGGCGCGCAACGGCTCAACGGCTGAGAACGCAGTCCTGGCGTGCCTCTACCGATGACAGTCCACTGGGGCATCCACAATCGGTATTACTCTCTCTCGCGGGACAGCAATAGTACCGGACAGTACATACAAAGGAGTATTCGATGAAAGGCCGATCAATCACGGTATCGCGGTGGCTTGGCGCGGGGGTCCTGAGTTTAGGCTTGACCCTGCCAACAGTCGGGATCTCACGGGCCGCGCGCGTCGCACACCCTGCCTCAGCGGGCGGCACCTTACAGCTGGCCAATGACAAGCCAACCTGGGCCTCCTGGTTCAACGCCGCAGGCGCCGCCGCCAATAAGGCGGTCGGTGTGAACTGGAAGGCCGTGCCCTATGCGGATACAACGACCTATCAG
>JAABUJ010002668.1_pt1 | contig 21411 bp, 18 predicted proteins | sample 5559131 | NCBI WGS metagenome assembly JAABUJ01 (sample SAMN10711875, study PRJNA513366) | rock metagenome | isolation source: Antarctica rocks | place: Antarctica: Victoria Land, Mt New Zealand nord | collected 2016-01-07 | reverse complement strand
GGCCTGAACGTCTGGACGAGTTGCTTGCTTCGACAGGCGACCTGAAATCCGCGCCGCTGCGCCGCGACGTGCGCTCTCTCGGTATGCTGCTGGGGCAGGTGCTGCGCGAACAGGCGCTGCCAGGCGTTTACGAGGCAGTTGAAGCACTGCGCCAGCAATCGATCGCACGCCGTGAAGCCAGCGGCCAGCCCAAGTCGCCCGAACCAGCTCAGCTTTTACGAGCGGACGATCCGCTGCTGACCTACCAACTGGCGCGCGCCTTCTCGCTTTACTTCGAGCTGATCAACTTAGCCGAAACCAATCATCGCAAGCGGCGGCGCATAGCCCACCAGATCGAGGAGAGCGGCTCCAACCCCATGCAGCATGGTTCAGTCCAGCGGGGAAGTCTGCGTGGCACGCTGCGCGCCCTCACGTCTGCGGGCATTGATCGCAACGACGCGCTAGCTCTGTTGGCTGCCGTGCAGGTAACGCCGGTGTTCACAGCACACCCTACGGAAGTCGCCCGGCGGTCGGTCATGTTCAAGCGGCGGCGCATCTCCGACCTGCTTGAACAGCTTGATCGCGTTCCACTCGCCGCCTCCGCCGTGCAGACCCTTGAGGCGACCCTGCTGGCCGAGATCACCGCACTGTGGCAGACCGACGATGTCCGCGCCTCCCGGCCCACGGTCCGCGACGAAATCCGCATGGCGCTCGACTACTACCAGGCTTCACTGTTCGACACGCTCCCCGTCCTGTACGGCGAGGTGCAAGCCGCGTTCGCAGCCGAGTTCCCGGCAGAGGAACCGCCCAACCTGGCGGAACTTCCGGTGCTGGTGCGCTTCGGATCCTGGATCGGCGGCGATGCGGACGGCAATCCCTACGTCACCCCGGAGACGACCGAAGAAGCGCTTGCCATGGCGCGCGAACTGCTGCGCGAACACTATCTTGCCCGGCTGCAAAATGTCTTCGAGCAGCTCGCCACTTCAGCCGAACAGGTGCCCGTAACGCCCGAGCTCGAGAGCGCGCTAGCCTCCTATCGCGAGCAGCTTGCCCTAGGCGACGGAGGCTCCGAAGCGGAGTTGTTTGCCCGCTTCGCCCGTGAGTCGGTGCGGCTGTTCGTTGCCTGCATGATGCTCAGGCTGGGTGGTGCCGCACAAGCCTCAATTCGCTCCATCGTCTTTTCTGCCGACTCCCCATCGAGAGCGCCCGGGCTCGCCCGCTACACGCGTGCCGAGGACTTCCTCTCCGACTTGACGGTGCTGCGATCTTCGCTGCTGCACAATCGTGGTGCGCGGCTCGCGGCCTTGCTGATCGATCCCATCCTCCTCGAAGTACGCACCTACGGTCTACATCTGCAAACGCTCGATCTGCGCCAGCATGCACGTGTCCACATCGCAGCGCTGGCTGAGCTGGCGCGGCTTGGCAATGGCGTGGAAGGCGCTCGCGCCCTGAGCGAACCAACCTTGCAGGTGCTCGATACATTTCGTGCCGTCGCGCGCTTCAAACGCGAGCTTCCGCCCGAGTCGATCCTGCGCTTCGTCATCTCCGGCGCGCAATCGGGCAACGACGTCTGGAACGTCATTCGCCTGGCTCGCTTCGGTGGAGTCGCCGTCGAAGGCGATGCCGCCGTCAACGATCCCGGGTTGCAGCCGGTACCGCTGTTCGAGTCCATCGACGACCTGCGCCGCGCACCCGCAATCTGCCGCGAACTCTGGCAGAGTGCGGCCTATCAACCTCTGCTCGCTGCCTGGGGTGGCGTGCAGGAAGTCATGCTCGGCTACTCCGACTCGAATAAGGACGGCGGCATGTTCGCCTCCACGTGGGAGATCTTCAAAGCGCATCGCGCGCTCCACGTCGTGGCCCGTGAGTGTGGCGTAGCGCTGAGCCTGTTCCACGGCCGCGGAGGCACGGTAGGACGCGGCGGCGGACCGACTCACCGCGCCATCTTTGCCCAGCCGGTCGACAGCTTTACCGGCTCGATGAGATTGACAGAGCAAGGCGAGGTGCTGAACTGGAAGTACTCGGACGTGGTGCTGGCTGAACGCAATCTGGAACTCATGATTGCGGCCTCTCTCGATGCGCTCGCCCGGCCGGCATTGCGCTCGAAGCCAGACTCCACGCACCTCACCGGAGCCATTGAACCGGAGTGGGAACAAACGCTGGACCAGCTCGCAGCTGCTTCGTACGCGTTCTATCGCGAGCACATCATCGAAAACCCTGAAACGCTGCTCTACTTCGAACAGGCAACGCCGGTGGCCGAACTTGAGCATGCGCGGATTGGCTCACGCCCGGCCAAACGAACGGATGCGAGTGCTTCCGGCAAGCAGCAGCAAAAGTCCATCGAGGATCTGCGCGCGATTCCGTGGGTCTTTGGCTGGATGCAGTCTCGTCATCTGGTTCCCGCCTGGTTCGGAGTCGGTTTCACGCTCGAACAATTCGTTGGGGCCAATGCGGGATCCAATGCGCAAGCCGCCAACCTCCAGCATCTACGCGCCATCGCCCGCAGCTTTCCGCTCGTCATCGACACCCTGCGCAACGTCGAAATGGCATTGGCCAAGGCAGACTTCGGAATCGCGCGTGTCTATGCCGAGCTGGTCGAAGACGGGGACGTGCGCGAACGTGTGTTCTCCATGCTCGAACACGAGTTCGAGCGTACGCGCCGCATGGTGCTGCTGGTGCTCGACCAGGACTCCCTGCTTGCCACCAACGCGGTGCTCGAGCAATCCATTCGCCTGCGCAATCCCTACGTGGATCCGCTCAGTCTGCTACAGGTCGAGCTGATCCGCCGCAAGCGCAAAGGGGAAAGCTCGCCCGAGCTCGACCGTGCGATCACCGCAACCATCAACGGCATCTCGGCCGGACTGCGCAACACCGGCTGACGCCGCTTGCGTTTACCTTGTGTCAACCAGCGCCCTCGGCCTGCGCAGCGCATCCAACCACCCAGGAGAGAAAGTCCATGCCGGATTCAAATCAGCCGCCCATCACGCGCGAACAATTTATCGACGCGCTGAATCAGGATTTATCGCGCGAGTACCAGGCCATCATCGCCTATGTGAACTATTCGCAGGTGCTCAGAGGCGCGCAATACATGAACATCGCCGCCGAGCTTGAAAAGCATGCCCACGAGGAGTTGGCCCACGCCCTCAAGGTTGCCAACGCCATCGATTACCTGGGTGGAATGCCGTCTGTCACCCCGAAAGAGGTGAAGACGTCTGAGAAAGCCGAAGACATGCTGCGCTTCGATCTCGACAACGAACGCGAGACCATCCGCAACTACCGCCGGCGCGTGAAGCAGGCGGACTCACTTGACGAATTCGCCATCTCAGAAACCCTGCGCGAAATCCTGCTCGACGAGCAGGACCACTTGACCGCGCTCGCGACCGCCCTTGACATCGATTCACCCAACCCAGGTATCGCTGACTAACTCGCAGCATAGGCGGGAACGCAAACATCGCGTGCTTGCGTTCCCACTTCCATTATCTGGTTGTCATTCCCAAAGGTAATCTGCGTTTGTTCTTGCTGTCCCGGTTCTTCACACCATCTGAAAATCCGCTTTAAACTAACCGCATGCCAACGCGCGTGCGTTCGTACTCGAAGATCAACCTGGGGCTGGCGATAGGTGCGGGCCGCGCGGACGGGTTCCACAGTCTGCTGACGCTCTACCAGACCCTCGCGCTGCACGACGTCGTCGCCATCAGCGCCACACCGTCCGCCGAGACCACGCTCACGCTCACCTCCAACGACGGCCGCGTCCCAACTGACGGGCGTAACACCGCGTGGAAGATGATCGAGTCCACGCTACGTCACGTCGGCACCCACGCCACCGTCGAGATTCACATACAAAAAAATCTGCCCATTCAGGGCGGCATGGGCGCGGGTTCGGCCAACGCAGCCGCCGCGCTGCTTGGCCTCGAGCGCGAACTCTCCCTGCAACTTCCCGCAGCCGAGCGCCTCTCTCTCGCCGCCACAGTCGGTTCCGACGTGCCTCTGTTCCTCATCGGCGGCGCGGTCCTCGGTCAGGATCGCGGCCAGTTAGTCTCAGCCGTTCCCGCGCTCACTCTGAACGGCAGCGATCAAATCCCCTGCGTCGTCGCGCTTCCGGGCATCGGCGTCCCCACCCCGCAGGCATTTCGCGAGTGGGATCGCACACTTCAAGGCCAAAACGGCCGCGATTTGCACAGCAAGGGCAATCGCGATACCATAGGTGAGTTGAGCCGCACGTATGCGTCTGTCTTTTCTTCTGAAAGCGAAAGCCTTCACCGGGAGAGTACAAGCACTTCGTCCGGCGCCTCCGGTATCCTTCCCGACCCCGTAGTTGTATCGTCCACAAGGAAGATGCAAACCAGCCCTGAGAACCTGCAGGTGCCCTCACGTGAGAACCTTCACACCCGCCTTGATCCAAAAGGCAGAGGCGGATTCGAGAATGATCTGGCCGAGAACTCCCTTCTCGCGCTTGTCCGCACCGGGATCGAAAACGACTTTGAAACAGTCGTCTTTCCTCAGTATCCCCTCCTGCGTGAAATCAAGCGACATTTGATGGGATCTTCTCGGGAGTCCGCAGAGTCTGCGATCTACGCAGCGCTGTCGGGTTCAGGCTCCGCGTTGTTTGGCCTCTATCGAGACCAGGCCGGCGCAAAGGCAGCTCAACAAAGGCTCCAGCAGCACGGCGTTCAGGCCATTGTCACGACGACTCTGCCCCGCCCTCTGTTCTGGAGCAATCTGTTCGCGGAGTGATCTTCCGGCTGCATGGCTCTACAATGAGAGTTGCAACCGGCGCATTACTGGGCGATCGACTAACGGTAGGTCAAGAGACTTTGAATCTCTTTGTCTAGGTTCGAATCCTAGTCGCCCAACCAGTACCACTGGCTTGGCAACCCACCGTCAGCACGATCAGGGTGAGCAACCCGGCCCGGCAGCAGGAATCAGGAAAATCGACGTTTGCCCGGCAGCTGCCAACAATACGTCCGCCGGGACAAGCAGACATACAGGATTTGCACTTCTCGCGGATTCATTCGCGCCAGTTCAAGTTGTAAGGAAGCAAACGTCTTCTGCGTCGAGCAAACAGCGCAGGCCGGGCCAAAGCGGCTTCGGCAGACAAGACTGACCAGCAAGCAGGAACCACCCGGGGCCAACCAGTCCCAAGGAGTTTCAAAAGCGTGAGCCAACACGACCCGGCTGCCGTCCTTCCCCCTGATTCAGCGCTCGAATTGGAGTCCAACGTCTTCAGTTTCGAAGCGTCGCAAGCACCTGCAACGCAGCCCGGCCAGGTCCGGCCCGCCTCCGAGAAAAAACGCTCGGCGCGGGCCGGTGAGGCGAAACGCTTCAAAATCTTCTGCGGCGAAGCTAACCGCCCGCTCGCAGAAGAAGTTTGCAAATTCGTCGGTGTACCGCTGGGCGAAACCCGCCTGGAACGGTTTGCCGACGGAGAAGTGCTCTTCCAGCTGCTCGAAAACGTACGCGGTGCGGATGTGTTTCTCATCCAGCCCACGTGCTTTCCCGTCGATCAGCATCTGGTCGAGTTGCTCATCATGATGGATGCGCTCAAACGGGCTTCGGCCGGGCGCATCACCGTCGTGATCCCGTACTACGGCTATGCCCGGCAGGACCGCAAGGACCGGCCGCGTGTAGCCATCAGCAGCAAACTCGTCGCGGATCTGCTGACGACGGCCGGCGCGAACCGCGCTCTGCTGGTCGATCTGCACGCGGCACAGATTCAGGGCTTCTTCAACATTCCGGTCGACCATCTGTTTGCCAGCCCCGTGCTGGTGGGTTATTTCCGGGATCTCAACCTGCCCAACCTGACCGTGGTCAGCCCGGATGCAGGCGGTGTGGAGAGGGCGAGATTCTTCGCCAAGAAGCTCGACGTGAACACTCCTCTGGCTATCGTGGACAAGCGGCGGACCGAGAAGAATGTGACCGAGGTGATGAACGTGATCGGCGATGTACGCGGGCGGACCTGCCTGATCATCGACGACATGATCGACACCGCGGGCACGCTGGTCAAGACAGCCGAAACGCTGCTCGACCAGGGTGCGACCAAAGTTTACGCGTGCGCCTCCCATGCCGTGCTTTCGGGCGCGGCGTGCGAACGCATCGCGAACTCACGACTGGAAGAAGTGGTCGTGACCAACACCATCCCGCTGCGCGAAGAGGCGCAGAAGGTGGCGAAGATCAAGGTGCTCTCGATTGCCGGCCTCCTGGGCCGCGCCATCGAAAGCATTCACATGGAGACCAGCGTTTCAACGCTGTTCAACTAACGGCAGGGTGTAGGGACAGCGATCAGGGTAAGGTTTCCTGATCCATCTCACACACTCAGCCCTCACGCAGCACTCAACGGCGGAGCCATCCGCAAACGGAGCGAGGCAGGCCAACGGGATCGAGAAGGTTTCTAAACCCTTTCCGTCAACCCCGCGCCTACGTCGTGCCCGAAAGGACAAAAACATGGCAAGCAACGAAGCACTCGTAGCAACACCGCGCACCGGCAAGTTCAACAAGAATCACGCCCGCCGCGTTCGCGTGCAAGGCAAAATTCCCGCCGTCGTCTATGGCGCAGGACAGGATTCCGTAGCCATCACGGTAGACCCCAAAATGGTCACGAAAATCCTCCACTCCGAAGCCGGCCACAACACCATCTTCGACCTTACCGTTGAAGGCTCGCCCGCCGTTAAGGCCATGATTGTTGACTGGCAGCACGAACCCATTAAGGGCCGCCTGCTCCACGCCGACTTCAAGCGCATCGCGATGGACAAGGCCATGCGCGTCTCCGTTCCCGTGCAGCTTTCGGGCATTCCGGCGGGCGTCAAAAACTCCGGCGGCATTCTCGACCAGGTGCTGCGCGAAGTCGAGATCGAGTGCCTTCCCGGCGACATTCCGGATCACCTCGACGTGGACGTCAGCGCACTCGAGCTTCACGGCGCCATCCACATCTCTGACCTGCCGCACTCCGGCTCCATCAAGTTCCTGGGCGACGAGCAGGCGATGGTCGCACACGTCACCATCGTCAAGGAAGAGATTCTGCCGGAGGCCACCTTACCCGCTGCCGGAGCCGAGCCCGAAGTAGCCAAGAAGGGCAAGGGTGACGAAGCCGCCGCCCCGGCCGCAGACGCTAAGAAGAAGTAGAGAGGCAGGGTGTAGGGCCCAGGATCAGCAGCGTTTTCTTATCCCTGAGCCCTGTACCCTGAAACCCTGGCGAGCGAAGCGAGCCCATGAAACTGATCGTCGGTTTAGGCAATCCTGGAATCGAATATCAGTTCACACCGCACAACGCGGGCTTTCTCGCCATCGACCGCCTCGCAGAGGTTTGCGGTGTCTCCGTCAACAACCGTCGCGGCCGGGCTTTAACCGCGAAGGCCACACTGGCCGGTGAGGAAATCCTTCTCGCCAAGCCGGAAACATTCATGAATCTCAGCGGGCAATCCATCTCCGCGCTGTTGAAAGATCTAGAGCTGGGTCCACCAGCCGCCGACTTCAAGCACAGCCTGCTGGTGCTCTACGACGAGTTGGCCATTCCGCTCGGGCAGATTCGCATCCGCGAACGCGGCTCGGCCGGAGGGCACAACGGAATCAAGTCGATTCTGGGCTCGCTCGGCACCGACGAGTTCGTTCGCATCCGCATCGGGGTAGGCAAACCGCCCTCCGTGACCGGACGCGAGATCAAGGCAGGCGGCTCCGATTACCTGCTCTCGCCCATGCGGAAGATGCAGTTGCAGGATCTGGATCTTGTCCTCGACGACGCCGTACGCGCAGTCGAGATGATCCTGAAGGAAGGCGTCAAGCGCGCCATGAACCTGTTCAACCGCAAGGTCAGCGGCGATCCCGATGACCCTGCGGCGCAGTAAAGCACCACCGTCGTCTGGGCCCTGATCCCTGGGCCCTCTCCATCCCTCCAAACCGCTTGCCGGCAAACAACCATCCGGCACGGTGCGAAGCAGAACTTCGCAGAAAGAAGCATCTATGCAACGCGTTTATGAAGTCATGTACATCGTCCGTCCGGACATGGAAGAAGCCGCTCTCGACCAGTTGATCGAAGACTTCGGCAAGAACGTCACCGAAGGCGGCGGAACGATCCGCTCGACTGAAAAGATGGGACGCCGCCGTCTCGCCTACACGGTGAAAAAGTTCAATGACGGCTTCTACGTCCTGATGACCATCGAAGCCGAAGGCGGCCTGATCGCCGAAGTCGAGCGCCGTCTGCGCGTCTCGGAGCCGGTCATCAAGTTCATCACCGTCCGCATCGACGAAGAAGAGAAGCGTCTGGCCAAGATCAAGGCCCACCGCGAAACTCACGTCAAGCGCAGCGCCATCCCGGTCCAGCAGCCCCAGCCACCCGCTCCCGCCGCGTCGCCCGAGACCCCGTCTCTGCCGCCCATAGCCCAGCCAGACGGCGCGAATGTCGAGATCCACTCCTCCGCTGAGCCGGTCAGTGCGGATGCCGCGCAGCCTACCGTCGAAGCCACCGCCGAAGCAGCCAACGCCTAGCAGCGCCTTTGTCTTCGCGTCCACCACGGCCGCGACCCGCAGCACCACGTCCCAGCCGCGCTTCTGTCCCCACCGGACAAATCCATAGACTCCCCAGCGGGTCTGGAGCGCGACCAAGGCCAGCACCGCAGCAAACGAAGGGAACACATCATGGCTGACGAAACCAGCAACGCCGCACCGCACCAGACTTCCGGCTCCGCTTCAGGCGGATCGCACTCCGGCTCCGGCTCTTCTTCCTTCACCCCGCGCGGACCTCGTCCCGCAGGCGGTCCCGGCGGTGGTGGTCCTGGCGGCCCCGGCGGCCCACGCACCGGCGGCCCCGGCGGCCCCGGTGGCGGCGGCGGCGGACGCAAGTTCTTCCGGCGCAAGAAAGTCTGCAAGTTCTGCACCGAGAAGATCGACCAGATCTCCTACCGCGACGTGCGCCTGTTGCAGGGCTTTGTCGCCGAGCGCGGCAAGATCGTTCCGCGCCGTCTCAGCGGCGTCTGCACCACGCATCAGCGCCGCCTCTCGCTCGCCATTAAGCAGTCGCGCAACATCGCTCTGCTCGCCTTCGCCGCCCGCTTCTAAGCCAAACAGCCAAGCCGGGCAGGTTCGCCCCACAGGCCAACCAAGAGAACTGGAGAAATCGCAATGGAAGTCATTCTGAAACAAGATGTCCTCAAGCTGGGCCATCGCGGCGACGTGATCAAGGTCGCCGACGGCTACGGACGTAACTATCTGCTGCCGGGCAAGCTGGCCATCGAAGCCACCTCCGCAAACAAAGCCGTTATCGAGCAGATGAAAGGCTCGGCCGTCCGCAAGTCCGCCAAGGAGAAGGTTCAGGCAGAAGACCTGTCCAGGCAGATGGGCGACGTCGAACTCACCTTCGAACGCAAGGTCGGCGAGAACGAGCACCTGTTCGGCTCCGTCACCTCAGGCGACATCGCACAGCAGCTCGAGGCCAAAGGCTTTACTGTGGACCGCCGCAAGATCGCCCTCGAAGAACCGCTCAAGACACTCGGCGAGTTCCACGTCCCTGTCAAGCTGCACCGGGATGTCACCGCGCACATAAAGGTCACCATCGTCAGCGACTCACCCGAAGACGCAACCCCCGCCAAGGCCAAGTCCGAAGAGGCCGCAGCCTAAAGGCAACAACCTAACCGCAGAGGACGCAGAGGGAAAACGCGGAGGACGCAGAGTAAGCTTTTACTCCGTGCTTCCGCTTTTGCTTTCGCATTGTTCTACTGGTTGTCATTCCCTCAGGGAATGACAACCACAACACTCGGCAAAGATGACTTCAACTCACATTGGAACAGCCGGCTGGACACTGCCAAAGGACGCCGCGCACGCGTTCGCCACTCCGGGCACGCATCTGGAGCGCTACGCGCTTGCCATAAACTGCACCGAGATTAACAGCACGTTCTATCGTCTGCCGCGTGTGTCGACGCTCGAGCGCTGGGCCGCCTCCGTGCCGCAGAATTTTCGCTTTGCTCTGAAAGCTCCCAAGGCAATCACTCACGAAGCCGCACTGCGGCGCTGTTCGTCCGCGCTTCACGAGTTCATCCATTCAGCCGCAAACCTTGCCGGCAAGCTCGGCCCTCTACTGTTTCAGCTTCCGCCAAAACAGGTCTTCGACCCGGCCGTAGCCGAAGAGTTCCTGACTGCCCTGCGCGAAATGCATCCGGGTCCCGTTACCTTGGAACCGCGCAACGCTTCCTGGTTTACCTCGGAAGCGGCCGCCATGCTGCGCCACTTTGAAGTCGCACGCGTGGCCGCCGATCCCGCACGTGTACCGGAAGCAGCCAAGCCCGGCGGGTGGTCGGGGCTGCGCTACTATCGCCTGCATGGCTCCCCGCGAACCTACTACTCGCGCTACACCAGGGAGTTCATAGAAGATTTGGCCGCACAAACGCGAAGCCACTCCACCAAGGCGGAGGTCTGGTGCATCTTCGATAACACCGCAAGCGGCGCAGCCATCCACAACGCGCAGGAGCTGCGCGACCTGCTGAATGAAAAATCCAGCTGAGATGTGTGAAGTTCTACATTCTCTGAGAGTATGGACGCATGAAGAAGCAACGTGGATCTCCTGACCAGAGAGGGATGGGCGCACAGAGTGACTTCCTCTCAGAGACGTTTGCTCCAGGGCAAGAACACAGAGCGGAGCAACTCAGACGAGCCAGATATCTCATTGCGAATGGATTCTCGCGGGAGCAAGCCGCGCGCATGCTCTCCATCTCGGTCGAACTGCTACAGGAGAACTTCTAAGGTGTGGGTTGACCAGCCATCCAGACGTGGCCGCCTAAATGGCTGCCGGCAGTGGAGTATGAGGCAGCGAGTCGCGGTGGCTGGTCGAGTGGGTTATCCTGCGTCTCAGCCCCACACGTGAGATCAAACTGGTCGAGGACCGCTTCATGCATTGGTGGACGAGATGGAAGCTGACCACTGTGACCAACAAAATGATGGCAATCAGTGCGATCAGCGCTGCCCTGGCTGCCTGCTTCAGCGGCGGAGTAGCCTACGAGCAGTACCGCTTTACCCAGCAGAGTGCACAGCTCGACGAGCGCCCCTGGCTGGGCGTGGTCGAGTCCAAAACAGACACGATTGAAGCGGGCCAACAGCCCGCATTCCATCTCAAGATCCAGAACTTTGGGAAAACTCCGGCGCTTGGAGTTCACTTCGAAATGGGTTTCCGGGGCCTCTACCGGGTGGGCGACGAAGACAGCGATTCCTACGACCTTCGCGCTGAACAGCACCTCAAAGCAGGTGACGCGAACAACGTGGTCAAGAGACAGGTTCCTGGCCCCGTTCCACCGACAGGCACCTATCGAGAGACAATTTCGGTAGGAAATCCCGTGCTTACTCCACAGATGATCAGCGACCTTCAAAATGGCAAGCTGCGGTTCTACGTCTGGGGACAGTACACCTACACGGACATCTCGCATCCGCATGAGCCGTACCGGACTAAGTTCTGTTTTCGTATCGGAAAAGAAATTGGCATTGTGGATGACACCGGGTTCACCATGCACACGGCTACGTACTGGAACGACATGAGCTAAGCAGCCTTCTGGTCCGCCCGGTCGTACATCACATACCGATCGCCATGATTCACGCCTGCATATCTTGCCAGTTGCGTTTGCTCACCAGCGGCATCAAAAAGTGCTTCGCGATCGCGGTCGGGAACCAGCGCAGCTCAGAACCATCGCACGCAGCACGTAGGTCAGCGCCTAGACATGCGCATCGAGTGACTTGCGCAACGCCAGGTCAATCTCGTCCACCAGCTTCGGGCGGTAAGCAGCCGAATCCTCATCAAGGCAGTTGCACGCGCATTCGAACGACCGTTCCCCCTCATCGCGCTCAGACTGCTTCGACCATCGCTGGCCGGGCACAACTCAACACGTGGGCGAAAGGGTAAACTGAAGAGAATCATGTCGTCGTCCGCGCACGCAGCCCAGCCTTCCGTCTCGAGCATCGCCAACGTTTCAACCATCGCCAACCTCAGTGCCCATGTAGGCGAGAGCGTTACCCTCGAGGGCTGGCTCTACAACCTGCGCGCCTCGGGCAAGCTGCTCTTCCCCATCTTCCGCGACGGCACCGGCACCATCCAGGGCATCGTCCCCAAAGCCGCCGTCAGCGAGGAACTCTTCGACACGCTGAAAAATCTTACGCTCGAATCCAGCGTCCGCGTCACCGGCAAGGTACGCGAGGATGCGCGTGCACCATCCGGCTTCGAGCTCGACGTCGAAGCGCTTGAAGTGCTGCAGCGCGTGCCCGACGAAACTCCCTTCCCCATCTCGCTCAAAGAACACGGCGTCGACTTTTTGATGGAGCACCGCCACCTGTGGCTGCGCACGCCGCGCCAGTCGGCAATCCTGCGCGTCCGCGCAACCATCATGCGCGCCGCAGCCGAATATTTTGACGACAACGGCTTCGTCCGCACCGATCCGCCCATCCTCACGCCGAACGCCTGCGAAGGCACCAGCGAGCTGTTCGAGATGGACTACTTCGACAATGACAAGGCCTACCTGACCCAATCCGGCCAGCTCTACGTCGAAGCAACCGCACTCGCACTCGGCAAGGTCTACAGCTTCGGCCCCACCTTCCGCGCCGAAAAATCGAAGACCCGCCGTCACCTCACGGAATTCTGGATGGTTGAACCCGAGATGGCCTTCGCGGGCCTCGACGATCTGCTCGCCCTGTCGGAGAACTACATCACCTTCATCGTCAAAGCTGTGCTGGCTAAGCACCGCAGCGATCTGAAGGTGATTGGCCGCGACCTCGCGCCGCTCGAAAAAATCGAAGCGCCCTTCCCTCGTCTCAGCTACGCCGCCGCCCACACGATGCTGGTCGAAGCGCATGCCAAGGGCCTGGTTGAAACGCTGCACCAGGATGGCGACGACTTCGGCTCACCGGACGAAACCTATCTCTCCTCGCAATTCGAGCGCCCGGTCATGGTGCATCGCTATCCGGCCGCTTTCAAAGCCTTCTACATGCAGCCCGACCCTGCGGATCCGTCCAAGGCTCTCTGCGTCGACGTACTCGCACCCGAGGGCTACGGCGAAATCATCGGCGGCTCCGAACGCATCGCCGACTACGATCTTCTGAAGCAGCGCATCGAGGAGCATGGTCTGCCGCTCGACGCGTTCCAGTGGTATCTCGACCTGCGCAAATACGGAAGCGTGCAGCACTGCGGGTTCGGCATGGGCATCGAACGCGTGGTCGCCTGGATCTGCGGCCTCGACCACGTCCGTGAAACCATCCCCTTCGCCCGCACCCTCAACCGTATCTACCCGTAATGCGGGCTCTTACTGGAGGGCGAAAACAGCGAAGACGGCGGCGTTGTACTCTACCCGGCGCGAGCTGATCGCGAGCGGCTGAGCCATGCCCGCAACGCCTCCGATGACCCCGCCCGCCGATCCGCCGACCATCCCGTTCAGCGGTGAAGACTGCGTCTCGCTCGCGCTCACCAGGTGTCCGATAGCGACGCCTGAACCTTGAACTGATCGCTCCGCGATCATGCGTGCATTCCTCAACGCCTGCTCCGAGGCCTCTGCCTGGAGCAGGCTCGGATTCGACACGGTCCACTCGATCCATCCACTCTCATTCGCGCTCGCGTTCACAGCAGTATTGAGCGCTTCGGCTGCAGCCTCCGCTTTTACCCGGACTGTCCAGCTCTGGGTCACGGTGAACTGCCGCTGCTTGTACTCCTCGCTTTGCGCACCAAGCATCTGCAACTCATACCGGTCCGTACGCTGGAGCACCTGGCTTGTACTCTCGATGGCGTTCTTTGCAATCCCGGAGCCTATCAGACCGCGCATGATGTTGTTGGAAGCAGCGGAAGCCGTCGCATAGGCGCTCTTAGCATCCGCGCCGTACAGTTTGTATCCCACACGCACCAAGGCCTGGTCCGCGTCGGCGCTGGCGGTTGCTGTCGCGGTGACTGACACCGTAGGCGGCCCCGGACAGCCTTGATTGCACTGACCAGGAGCGGATACCCAGGACAAACCGCAAAGCAGCAGCAGCAGCATTACGCGAGTTGAGCCAGGCATTTGAGAACTCTCCTTCGACGCTCAGTGTGCTACTTACTAGCCTCTGTGCTACTTACTAGCCTCTTAGACACCGAATCATCCCGGTTTGTTCATCTCCAGCTGTTCGGCCGAAAGTGCGGGTGGGGCATAAGCGTATCTGCTGAATCCAGAGACCTTACCCGCTCACAACAGACTTACACGCCTGAAGTACAGACCTAAGCGCAATATTTGCAATACTTTACGCTCAAAGTACACCGGGGGGTGCGTCCAAAGAGCACCTCTTGATACTCTGTCTGCAATGCCCCTCACGCTCGCCGCAATCCGCACCGGACACGATCCAGTGGTCAAGCTGCCCGAGAGCAGTTTCCACACGCAACTGGACCAGCAGATCGTCTGCCCCAAGTGCGACGCTGCCTACAACCTGGTCGTGGACTACACCGTTTCCATCGGCCGCTTCTTCGCGGAAGAGTCTCGCCCGCTCATCTCGAAACTCCGCAAGGCGGTCTTCCAGGGCCACTCCGACGGCCACCGCGTCATTCACTTTGAAACCAACGGCGTGGCCGTAGTCAGCCACAGAGCCGCACAGCTCGTACTTCCTGAGCCGCCCAGCCCACCCGATCTCGCCCGCATGCCCCTGCGCAGCCGCGCAATCCACTAGCTGCCCAACGCAGAGGATCAGTGTTCCTTTCGTGGTTCACCGCGTCCGCTCCGACCGCATGCACAGGGGTCGATCCCGTAGGCTCAAACTCATCTATGGCCAAGAAGAAGCTTTGCATCGGTGTGTTGTTTGGCGGCCGCTCAGGCGAGCATGAAGTGTCGCTGCTCTCGGCTGCTTCCATCCTGAAAGCAATCGACCGCAAAAAATATGATGTCGTGCCGATCGCAATCTCCCGCGCTGGACAGTGGCTGGGCGGCGATCAGGCCCAGGCGCTGCTGGCCGGGCAGAGCACGTCCTCCACGCTGCAGATCGAGGCCGCCGCAGGCACGGAGCTGATCCAGCAGAGCAGCCGCCTGATCAATTCGCTCGACCTGATCTTTCCGGTGCTGCACGGCACCTTTGGCGAAGACGGAACCATCCAGGGCCTGCTGGAGCTCGCCGATTTGGCCTATGTCGGGTCCGGCGTGCTCGGCTCCGCCGCCGGCATGGATAAAGACGCCATGAAGCGCCTGTTCGCCGCAGCCGGTCTGCCCCAGACCCCCTGGGCAACGGTCCTTCGCTCCGAGTGGCGCGCCGACCCCAAAAAGGTGCGCCGCACGCTCGAGCAAAAACTCTCCTATCCCCTGTTCGTGAAGCCCGCCAATCTGGGTTCCTCGGTTGGGATCAGCAAGGTGCATGACCGCTCCGAGCTCGACGCCGCAATGAATCTTGCCGCCAGCTTCGACCGCAAGATCGTCGTCGAACAGGGCGTCGGCGGACCCGGCGCCAAGCCGCGCGAGCTGGAAGTTGCGGTGCTGGGCAATGACGCACCCGAAGCTTCGGTGGTCGGCGAAATTGTGCCCGCGAAGGAGTTCTACGACTACGAGGCCAAGTACCAGCTCTCCGGCCCGGATGAGAGCGTCTCCATCATCCCTGCCAAACTGACTGCGGCCCAGCAGAAGCAGATCCGGACGATGGCCCTGGCCGCCTTTCGGGCCTGCGACTGCGCTGGTCTGGCCAGGGTGGACTTTCTGATGGAACCCGCCGTTCGCGGCAGAACCCCTGCCATCCTCCTGAATGAGATCAACACCATGCCAGGCTTCACCTCCATCTCTATGTATCCCAAGCTGTGGCAGGCTTCCGGACTCGCGTACAAGGATCTAATCGATCGTCTGGTTACGCTTGCGCTGGAACGCCAGGCAGACAAGCGGGCGACACAATTCAACCTCCGCTAATTTGCAAGTGGTCAAACCACATTGGATGTTAACTTGTTTAGGCAAACGTTGCCCTGACTTACTTCCCGATTGCGGTCGGCAATTGCGAAGATCTTCCCTGTTGCCACAGATTCTTGTGGCTTATGGGAACAAAGAGAAGGTAAAGTTTGGACAAGCAAAGCAGAGCTTAGAGGCAGTCCCGTGGATTTGTCTGTAGTACCCGATATATTTGCGCTGACCATTTTCATTCTGGGCTTTCGTCCTTTGGTCCGGCGCGTCGGGTCGCACGTGAATCTCTGGTTCATGGGATGCGGGCTGATGCTCGTCCACTTTTGCGCTCTGCTGTTTGTACCCTCCGCCGCCAGCTTGCGCGTCTCCCTCGAAGTGGCGAGTTTCTGGATGGTGGATCTGTGCGGGGCGGCCTTCATCATGGCCGCTGCGGGGGTTTCGCGATACAGGGTAGGCCGCAAGGTAGCCCTGCAACTCGCGCTGCCAGTGCTGATGGGGTCGACGCTCTGCGAAGTGTCAGGCAGCATCGGTAAATTCCAGATCGTAGCCCTGGTGCTCTACCTTGTACCCGGTATTGCGCTGCTGATTTTCCCGGCGCAACGCAAACGATCCCTGGTGGTAATCGCCTCTGCTTTCGCACTGTTTGGGCTTATCTCGATCCCGCTCGTCCGATACAACCACGCCCTGGCCGCCGCGTGCGGGTCGGCGTTACTGTTCCTGAGCGCTGCTTACCTTTACTTCATCTCCGCCGAGCGCTACACCCGCGGAAGTGTAGCCGCCATGCTGGGCCTCGCCAGCTGGGGCCTGTTGTATCCCGTGGTGGCGTTGCTTCGGCAATTCTCTCCGGAAATGCAGATTCATCGCGGGCTGACCGAGTTGCCGCAGTATCTGGTCCTCGCCGGCATCGTTCTTACCTTGATGGAAGAGCACGTGGATCGCACCGAACGCATGGCGATGCATGATCCTCTGACTGATCTGCCCAACCGTCGCCTCTTTGAAGAGCGCCTGATCCAGGCCATGGACGATGCGACCGCCAACCGGACCACCATCGCCTGCCTGGTGATCGACGTTGACAATTTTAAAACGATCAACGACACGCTGGGACATGAAGCGGGCGATCAGTTACTTCGCGCGTTGGCCGTGCGGCTTTCCTGGCACATGAGTCCCCGGGATATCCTCGCGCGCACCGGCGGGGACGAGTTCACCGCACTGCTGGCCGGCGTACACGATGAACATCATCTGCGGTTTATTGCGAGTGCCATGATGTCGGCGGCCAGTGTGCCAATCCAATTGGATTCGGGCCAGGTGGATGTTCGCATCAGCATCGGCATTGCTCTTTCACCGGACCATGCTGACGATATTGACAGCCTGCGGCGTGCGGCCGACGAAGCCATGTACACGGCCAAGCGCCGGGGCGGTAGCCTGCTTGCCTTTGCGGGCGAAGAGTAGCGCTATAGCTAATTTTTGTAATGTCGTACAGCGTTACGACGTTCGGCGAATACAGGATCCCTTACAGGGCAGGCTCTTCACTGCGTTCAGGATGACGACTCTCCAGAAGTAAAGCGGATTTGCAGATGGTGTAGAGAACCGGAAGCAGCAAAGACAAACGCAAATTCCCTTCGGGAATGACAACCAGAAGTACCTCTCCGGCGTTCAATGCTGTACATCATTACGGAATCAGCTATAGGAATGGGGTTTACAACAGGTGAGTAAGTGGATGTAGAGAGGCTCTTCCGTTTTGGTTGTCATTCCCCGAAAGGAATCTGCGTTCATTCTTGCTTTACACCATCTGCAATTCCGCCTTAACCGCTCGGACCGCAACGCCTAACAAACTCCTTCAAAAGGATGACAGGACGCGCGGCGAACGCCGGTGCGGCTCAACGGCTACCTGGCGGAGGCGCAGATCCCAGGAACATGCTTTCAACTTCAAGCCAGCTACGCACGCGGGGAAACTCTGAGACTGCGATGTTGTGGTGCGCGTGGAAGAGAATGCCCTGTCCGGCGAAGCGCCGCAACTGGCGCGGATTGTCATCGATCAGGTAGTCGGCGCGCAGGATGCTCTTGTCGCCACAGAAAACAATATTGGAAGCCGGTATGAACGGAAAATGCCGGTCCAGCCACTCGTATTTTGCGGTGAACGAAGTGGGCACCTCCATCGCAGCGGTAGCGATGAAAACTTCATAGCGTTGCTGTAGGGCGTGCATCACGCGAACGGCATCAGACATCACGGTGAGCACCGCGAAGAAGTCTTCTGATCGCAGAAAGCCTTCGATCGCCGCGTGACGGCTGGGATGGACGACCTCCCATATACCTTTACCTTCCAGATCCGCGCGTGTGATTTTCTCAGCAAAGGCACGGTTGTACCGCAGCAAATTTTCGTTGACTGCGTCCGCCATCACCTCATCCATATCGACGGCGATCCGGAGTCTGGCTTGCACTTCGCCGCTCACCCTTCCCTCACAATGCGTGCTGCGATGGATTCGAACTCGACGGTCTGGCGTTGCGGAGAATCGCGCGCCGGGTCATACCAGAGCAGACGTCCGCAGCTGTCGCAAGTCATCCGCTCCTGATTGTCGCGTTCGCGCAAATCATTCCAGCGCTGGGGCCGCAGCATCATCTGGCAGGCGCTGCACTTCTGATGCAGAGCCTCTGCGATGCCCGTGCCTTTGGCCTTGGCGATGCGGTCGTACACCGAGAGCGCATCTTCACTCACATCCGCGCGTATTTTCTTGCGGCGCTCTTCAACTTCTGCCAGCACTCGACGGTCGCGCTCCAGACTGGTGACTGAACTCTCGCTCTCCTGCTGATGTTTTTGTTCAGCAGCAGCCACCGCTTGGTCCGCGAGCTTCTTCTGGCTCTCCAGACCTTCGGTGCGCTCCATGCTTTCCAGTTCAGCGTCCTCAAGTTTGGCAATCTGCTCCCGGGCAAACGCAATTTCGTGCTCGTACGCGGTGACCTGCACTGTGCTGGTTGCAGCGTCCATCTGCTTGCGCAGACGCGCTGTTTTAGATTCGAGGTCTTTCACGTCCGACTCCTGCCGCCGCCGCAGTACCTCTTCTTTCGCAAGAAGATCGAGAATGACAGCGCGCTGAGCGGCAGTCGCTTTAGCTTTGCTTGCGAGTGCAGCCATCCGGCGGGGAAGCTCGGCGATGGCTTCGCGCAGGCGTTTCGCCTCAAGGTCTTCCTTTTGCAGCTCCATCAATTTCGCGAGATCGGGATTCAACGGGTGGACTCCTTGCAGATACCGCACTGCGGCTCAATGCATCCCCGTGGGACCCGCAAAGGTGAGTAGGCCAGCATGATGCTATAGACGATGCTACGAGAAAGAACAGAGGAAGGAAACTCCGCAAGGCTGCGTACTGCGAAAAATCTGCACCGGATAGAACGATCCAGAGTCCAATAGACTGATTAAGAGCCCAGGACCAAAGCAGTGTTGACAGACAGCCGGCTGTGGCGCATTGCGAGCAGCCGCAACATGAAATTGATAGCTCCCTGACGAAAGATAATGGCAGCTGGATCCGCGGTACTCACCGAGCAGAGCGTTCCCGAACACGGCAGCCCTGAGCAGAGGCTGGCAGAGCAGCGTTCGGACGCAGCCTGGAAGCCCAGGGCCAACATCTGGGCTATTGCGCTGACGGTCACACTGGCCACGTTCATGGAGGTGCTGGATTCCTCGATCGCCAACGTGGCCTTGCCCCACATTGCCGGTTCCCTGGGCGCGTCGCAGGACGAAGCCACTTGGGTGCTCACCAGCTACCTGGTCTCAAACGCAGTCATTTTGCCGGCGTCCGCTTACCTGACCACATTCATCGGGCGCAAAAAGTTTTACATGATATGCGTGGTGATCTTCGGGATTTCGTCTATGCTGTGCGGGCTTGCACCTTCCCTGCCGATCCTGGTTTTCTTCCGTGTACTCCAGGGAGCGGGTGGTGGCGGCCTGGCGCCTTCCGAGCAGGCTATTCTGGCGGACACCTTCACACCGAAGCAGCGCGGTCAGGCGTTCGCGCTCTATGGGCTGGCGGTGGTTGTGGCTCCTGCCATCGGACCCACATTGGGCGGTTGGATTACGGATAATTACAACTGGCGCTGGATATTCTTTATCAACGTCCCCATCGCACTGATCTCCCTTTTCCTGACCAGCCGCCTGGTCGAAGATCCTCCGCACATCGTGCGCGAAGTGCGCGCCGCTAAACGGGATGGGCTCCGCCTCGACCTGTTCGGCTTCGGCTTGCTCGCCACTGGGTTCGGTTCGCTCGAGTTTCTGCTGGACAAAGGCCAGGAAGATGACTGGTTCGGTTCGCACGTCATTGCCTTCTTCTTTGTGCTGTGCATCGCTTCGCTGGTTACGCTGATCATCTGGGAGCTGTACCAGTTGAAAGTCGGCAACCGACCCATCCTGAACCTGACCTTGTTTCGGCGCAGGACCTTCGCGATTCCGTTTGTGCTGATGTTCGTGCTTGGCTTCTCGCTCTACGGAACGACTGTACTGATTCCGCAGTTCGTCCAGACCCTGCTGGGCTACACGGCTGAGCTGGCCGGATTTGTTATCTCTCCCGGCGGCGTCTGCATCATGCTGATGATGCCGGTGGTCGGATTTCTGATCGGCCGCACGGACCCGCGCTGGCTGATCTGCTTCGGATTCTTTATCCTCTCCACCTCCATGATGCTGATGCACACGCTGTCGCTTGATTCGAGCTTCAGCTACATCATGTGGGTGCGGGTCTATCAGGCTTCCGGGCTTGCCTTCCTGTTTATCCCGATCAACACAATCAGTTACACCGGCGTGGCACGCAGTGAGAACAACGACGTTGCCGGATTGACGAACCTTGCGCGCAACATCGGAGGCTCGGTGGGTACCGCGTTTGTGGCCACCACGTTGAGCCGTGGCCTGCAGAAGCATCAGGCGCATCTGGTCCGGAACCTGGGCGTAGGCAACGCGGGATTTCAGACGCAGGTGAACGCCCTGAAACACAGCTTCGGCGGCGCAGGCACTGGAGCGACGCGAGGCTTCAGCCAAGGTAGCGGTAGCGGTGGAATTTATCAGGCCCAGGCGTTTATCTACGAACAGCTGCATCGTCAGGCTGCCATGCTCGCTTACCTGGACATCGTCTCTTTTCTGGCGGTCTTCTGCGCGTGCATGATTCCGTTAGTGGTTCTAGTAGGCAAGATTAAGCCGCCGGCCGACGGCCCTGCAGTGCATTAGGTCAGGACCTATCCTGGAGCCCTCACCACCCGTGATCAGCCAAAACTGACAGTCGTTATTCCACTGCGGCTTCCAACTCTTTGACTCACTCTGCCAGCAGGCATACTATCCCGGTACGTTCATGCACTTCAGCATCCACTCCGCGCGTATCGTCCTGCTGGCCCTTTTCAGTTTCCTCATGCTCGGCCCTGGGAACCCCGCCGCGTTTGCCAGGGCACCGGGACACAAGCGTCAACACGGGCAGCGGAAGCAGCAGATTGAAGCGCTTGAGCAACAGTGGCGATCCGCGATGCTGACCAACGACCTTCAGCAGCTGGACAAACTGCTCTCGGACGATTACGTCGGGATTTCCCTGTTCGGCCAGATCAGCACCAAGTCCATGCA
>JAABUJ010002667.1_pt1 | contig 21419 bp, 19 predicted proteins | sample 5559131 | NCBI WGS metagenome assembly JAABUJ01 (sample SAMN10711875, study PRJNA513366) | rock metagenome | isolation source: Antarctica rocks | place: Antarctica: Victoria Land, Mt New Zealand nord | collected 2016-01-07 | reverse complement strand
ATCGCCAACAGCACTATCACCCGCCTCGCCCACCCCCCACCCACAGGCCACCGCACCGCCTCCCCAAGCATCATCAACCCCCTCCAACCCCACCACCCGCTCCTCGCATCCGCCCACCACCTCGGCGCCTCCGCCCCCACAACTCCCGGCAGCACCTCCGCCCCGCAAGCCCACCGCCACCGCGAATCCTCCGCCGGCGCACCCAGCGACTTCAAGCGGCGCCGCTTCGGCCAGGCCCTCGGCTCCCTCCCCTCCACCTCCTCCGGCCTGGCCCGACAATCGTCCCTCGGCCCCGGCACCCCCAAGGCCGGCACCCCCGCCGGCAGCACGCGAGGCGGCAGCGTAGGACCCCGCGCAGTGCTCAACAAGAAAGGAGCAAGTACGGTGAACAAGAAAATCGCGCCCCACCATCAACACCTCCGCCGCCTCAACGGGCCCGGCAAGCAGCAGAAGCGCAAGCCCGGCAAGCGCCTCCCGCTCGGCATGGCGAAGGCGTCGCCGTCCGAGGACACGGGCGACGACGAGAGTCTGCTCAGCGAAGTGGACGGGTCCGAGTCCGACGTTCGGCACCGCTCGCACTCGCATGTTCCCGGTGGTGGGGCTGGTAACGCCGGAGGAGGAAGGGTGGAGGACGAAGAGATGGAGGATGTGGGCGGCGATGAGGAGGACGACGACGCGGGCGATGACGGGAGGAAGTATTGTACGTGTCACGGCGTCAGTTACGGGAGTATGGTGGCTTGCGACAACGCGGAGTGTCCATATGAGTGGTTTCATTGGAGCTGTGTGGGGATCACGAAGGAACCGCAAGGACGGTGGTATTGTGACGAGTGTAGGCTGAGGATGTTGGCGTTGGGGGAAGGGATGGTCGGTGGGGGGAAGTAACTGGGCTGGAAGCGGACGGTTGAAGAGGCAAGGGAAATAGTAGACAGGGATCGGGATTTACTTTGCGGGTGGAGTTCGAGGCTGGCACGGTGCCGGGGATATCGGTAACGAGTATGGATGGGTGTTCTTTTCAACTGAAATCCACATCTGATAACGAATTACTATGAGTATGGTAGACTACTCTTCTACTCACGACGTCATCACTCATATCACACACTCATGAAGGTCTCCAGAGACGACTGAGGTAGTAACGCCTATCGATCTAGATGCGCTACAAGATGACAGAGGGGCACCGCAGAGGAGAAACAGCAAGAGACTCATTATAGCCAAGAGGAACCGATTCTTATCCGGATCACTTTAAGCTTGTATCCATCCACCACGGCATATAAGGTCCCAAGACCTTAGCAATCCCAGGTCGTCCGCCAATGCCAACCTCGGAGCTTCCCATTCCTCACTTCTCACTTACATTGCATAATTGACTGAAGCACCCCCAATGAGTCTTACCATCAAAGTTACGTTCAGAAGAGCGAGGACGGACATTCATTCCCACCTACCGACCCTCTCCACGAGACGCCAAGGTAAGAAACACGTTACAAACTCCCAAGAGCGGCCTCCGTTCACGGCGTGAAACTATAGTTGAGTCGTGATGGCCATGTCTACCTCCCCAGTATAGAAGCATACAATAGAACCCACACCCACAGGGTACAGCCTATTCAAACCCCCAAGAACCCCCAACAAGAACAGTACACCATCCTAACCCCCCAAGCACTCAAGGCGCAATATACCTCCGGCCCCCCACCCCCCGCATCGGACTCACACACCTCCTAACCAGCGCCCCACCCGCGCCCGTCTCCCTCCCACCCTCGACATACCGCACCGGCGCCCTCCCCGCATACCCACCGGGTGTACTCGGCGCGCTCCCGGGGTAGCCGGCGCCAGCGCCGCCGCTCTTGACGTCTCTGAGGCGCAGTTCGGGGCCCCTCCTCGCGACCACTCGCGCCATCCCATCCTGCTCTCGCGAGGGTTGCGTTTGGCTGGGAGGAGGAGGAGGAGGAGGCGGAGGAGGGTATGGGTTGTACTGAGATGGGTGGGGTGGGGGGTCGTAGGTGGGGGTTTTGTGGATGTGGTGGTAGGAATGGCGGCGATCGCGGAAGGTGGATGGAGGGAAGAGTCGGTCGTCGGCGTCTTGGTGGGAACGGCGGGGGGCGGAGTGGTGGCTTGCTCTTCTTGGTGTGGGGATTTTCTCCACGGAAGAGTCCGAGCTCGTGGAGGAGATGGAGAGGGTGCTTGGACTGCGCGCGAGATGGGCGCGATGGGCGCTGCGGGCTCGTCGCTCGGGTGGGTGCGAGGCGGTGGTGGAGCAGTGGCGATCTTCTCGCTGAGGACGGTCGGTGTAGCTGCGGGTCCGAGGCTGGTGGGCTTTGTGGCTGGCTTGGTGCGCCTTCGGCCATCGGGAGGCGTGGCGGTATACATGTGCTGCCTCTGGCGGAGGTCCTTCGTGACTGCCGCGATGTGCTTGTGAGAAGTAATCGGGTGTGTCGTCGACAGGTATACGCCGCTCGGCCCCGGAGTCCCGCGACAGGCTAGGGTCCTGATCCCCTGCTCCGCAACCTAGCAGAGCCTGCTCCGTCTCTGCCTCCTGCTCCAACAACTCGCGCACCGTCTCATGCCAGTGTGTCATCTTCTCGTCCGGGGCAGCTGGAAACGCTTCCCTAGGCAGCGCCTTAGGGAACACCTCTGACGCGACGGGATTCACGATGTCGAATCGCTTCAACGCCTGTTGCAGATATGGAACATGCTCGTCGGGATCGAGCAGAAGCTGGATAGTCTGCCATCTCACATAGCCTTCCGACGTCAACGCCGGCACGGACGGCGGTGCGAATGGATCGGCTGTAGGCTGCAGCGTGTGGAAGCAGCCGAGAGATCGGTAGATGAACGACAGCGTGGGATGCGGCGTTTCGGCGAAGAGGGGATCGTAGTTACCCCCGACGAGGCGATAGAATGTAGCCAGCTTTTCGGGAGCAAGGCATTGCAAATGCCATGGCGCAATGTCCTTGACCTGTATGTTTGAGACGGGTCAGCGCATACTCTTCCCGGTGGAGAGACGTATCGTGGGATCTATAGAAGCTCACAATGTAGTTGGCGATTCCCAGGAGTAGCTCCTGCAACAGGCTCGAAGGAGTATTGTCTGATTTGATGAGATAGCCCCAATAATCTGCTGCTGTTGCTTTGGTGGTCGTCATCTCTCAACTCATTATGTGTTTAGCCAGCGAAAATGAGAAGCATGCGCGAGGACGGTAGCATGCTGGATGATGCCTGGCAGGTCATAGGCCCGGTGCGATGGGGCCTGTTGCACAGGACGTTGCGTGAATGGTCCGATGATGCCTACAAGGAGTGGCCGGTGGAACAAACCTATCATATCTGTACACGTGACGGCTTCGAATCGGGAATTTGGATATAAATGGTACCCACTTGGAGTACCCCTGGTCTGACACTTCCAAATATAAATATATCCAAGGCTCCAGTTTTAGATACATGCTTACATGTGGAGAGACTACTGTGCCACAGCCAAAGTCAGGTACATTATGAGACAACTTCCCCAGGAGACTAAGGCCCTAATATCTCCAGTTCTGTGTCTTGAAACGATCATACACCAAAGCGATTCAGGTAATTCCCAATACCCCATAGAAAGATCCCAATCATGAACGTCCTTCACATAAGTCCAGCGTTACTAGCCTTACGCTTAAAAGTATAAACCGGCCTACGCCTCCAATTCTGCTTTGCATCCTTCTCATCCTCTTCCGGGACCCTCTGCGCCGTACCCATGTTCTTGCCAGACTCCAACTCCCCTTGATCCTCCGCTTTCATCTTCTTGCTCCACCTCCAATCTTCAATGCCTTGTTCGCGGATGTTTTGACTGCTCTTGAAGACATTCCAGGACCCTCCTGCGGCGAAGTACGTGTCCATCTGCTCGAGAGAGCGCCCAGCGGTTTCGGGATAGAACAGGATCACGAAGGGGATGCAAAAGATGTTGAGTGCGCAGAGGAGGAGAAGCGTGCCGTAGCTGATGGCTTGGAAGAGGAAGGGCGTGATCATGGTGATGAGGCCGTTACCGATGGACCATCCGACGACAGACCAGGCCCCTCCTTTCGCACGTACCGTGTTTGGGAAGATCTCAGTCGGGTAGAGCCAGGGTGTTGTGAGCCAGGTCGCACCGAAGGTCGCCGTATATAAGAAAGTCATAGCAGCAACACCAGCACCATAACTTTTCTGGTTCGGTCCCGGTGTATTCGCGTATTTATCGAGGATTCCTGCGATGAGCAGGATCAAGGCCATTGCAACAGCACCCCAGACCATGGTTGCTAAAAGCAAGTTAGGACCTGTTTGTTCTTTATTGACAAGCCTTCTTGAGTAACTTACATCTGCGCCCATAGCGATCCAGCGTGTAGACAGCGAAAATAACAGAGAACATGTAACTGATATTGTTGAATCCTGCCAGAAGTTTCGACATGTTAGTGTTGAATCCAGCGCCTTTGAATAAATCAACAGCATAAACCGTGATGACACCGATGCCGACGAGCTCTTGCATGATCTGCAGCCATACGGCAAGCACCACCCTCCAGCGTAGCTGTCTACCGTAGTTATCTTTAGGAAACAGCATCGCATAATAGTGATTTGCAGTCGACGTCTCGAGTTCAGACTTGACAACCTTCTTGATACTTTGCAACTCCTGCTCGACATCACCTTCTCTGGTCGCCCTCAGAACACTCCGTGCTTCTTCCTCTCGACCCATCTTCATCAGGAAACGCGGCGATTCGGGGAAGAAGTTGATTCCAAACCCGATGATCAGGATGAAAACGATTTGAAGAGCCAATGGGGTCCGCCACGCCATCTCCATGTTCGGGTTCAAAAAGGCGAAATACTCTATCCAATACGCGAGCACCAAGCCGCCAATGTTCTGCCTTATGTTTAGTACAATGGTCGTAATCACAATCGCGAGAGACATGCCATAAAGAATTCTACAGCCAGAAAGGCTCCCCGGGCGGAGTGGCTCGAAACCTCGGAAGACCATACGGGAACCGAGCAATCAATGGCTCCGACGCCGACGCCAGCGATGACACGCCCGATGCACATCATCGTAATATTCTGGGCCGCGGTCTGGAGAATCGCGCCAAGCAGTGCCCAAAGGCAGCCGAAGACGACAGCCTTGATTCGTCCACAGCGGTCTGCGAGGGAACCGGCGACAAGAGCTCCAATTAGTGTACCAATGTAATATACGGATACAATGCCTCCTTCCGCGGCAACGTTCCTCGAGTTGCCTGGGCAGCGAGATCAGCATAGCGGTAGGATATGCCGAGGAGTTCCATCTATACCAGTGACTGGGTTGATTCCCATCCGTGTCTGATAATCAGGATTCAGGTTGACCTGTGACATGACTCCCTGATCGTACCCGTAGAACATGATAGCGATGCCTGCGATGTAATCGGATGTTAGACATGAGTTCAAAGTGCCATATCACCACTAGTAAACAAATGTGATGGAGTCCCTCAAAGCATACCAGCGAACAAGTTGATTGCAGTATACATTCTCTTCGGGTTCTTGAGCTTGATCATTCGACTCTGACTATAACCTCCCACGAACCACTTCTCGAACTTCCACGGCTTCGGGTAATTGATATTCTCATAGCCATCGGCGTCCTCACGGTGATCTCTTTCAGCAACGTGAGGTTTCTCATCATTGGTACGCGGCACAGTAGTTCCTGACGATGTTTCCGATGGTCTGGAGAGGACGTCGGTGTCATGGGTTTGACGACTCGCCATGTTGGGCAGTCATGAGCTAGTATGAACCACGCCTAGCATTGACTTGAGTATGAAGAAAGAAGACGTGGAAAATAGAAAGTGGAAAGTAGAAAGTAGAATATAAAGAATTCTAGAGCGAGAAGAAAAGGTGGCGGGTCGTGGTCACAAAACACCCTTCCCCAGGTTTACATCGTCAGGTGCGCCAATTCATCTGTTGAAACGGATAATACACTCTGCAGAAACATACACGGATCCCTCTGCTGTATATGGCGCGGAAACCCATGCAACCTAGGAAAACCGTCAAGGGACTTGGGAATACACCAATCACATTGACGAGTTGTGGTTGAGGATCAACATATGACATCACAGAAGGAATGGACATGATCGTGCATCGAGAATGATCCACATTGGAGGTGGGCTTTGCAGGATGGTTGGAGCGGGAGACGGAAGTTCTGATGCTGCTGTCGAGAAATGAGGGCATCTGCAAGAGTGAGGTAAGCAAAGTCCGATGGCAGGGCTGCTGAGTAATACACATATCGCGAGGCTACCTTATATACCGTACCTATCTTACCTGAAGAGTCGATACCAGCAATGTGTCTCTAGCAGTTCCAATGGGTAATGACATCCTAGCGTCAATGATTGATCTCCATAAATTTTATCAGGGCCGCTGTATCGACTCTCAATTCTAACGGCAGCTATTGTAGAACAACCCGCGTGAGGCGCGGCGACAAGAAATACAGGAACAAGCCTAGAATGAACATTTCAAACAATCTCTCGCTCTCCCGGTTTGTTTGTACCTGTACGCTAAAAGATCGACATCTGATCACAAACGAACAAAGATTGGAGTCCGCCAGAAGCGACTAATGCTCCAGAAGTCTCAAGCTACCCTGTACAACAACGTTCTCCAAGATACTTCCCGGGGGGATATCAATCGTGCTGCCCTCTGTGGCAACAATGATGACCGTTCCCTTCAGGGTGACACCTCGGCCCACGTTCACCGCGCCAGTGATGGTGAGATGATCCAACTCAAGGATCCTCGGGATGCTGGGAATGCGCTTCTGGAAATCGCTGACCTTCTTGAAGTCGGTGCCCAACTTGATCAAAGGCGCCGGACCGAAGCGGTTGGTGTCCATCATGAGTTGGCCGTGTTTCAGGCTGTACAGGTCGGACTTGACAAGCATGAGATCGGAGCAAGTCTTCACAGGGAGGAAGCGCCTTCGGGGAACGTTCACGCCGTGGGCGTTCTTGAAGTGTCGGATAGCGGCGCCAACGGCGGTCTCAAGCTGAACGATGGAGATATCTGACTCGCCCTTCTTGTCGGCAGGAATGGACTTGTTGTTCGGGATAATCTCCATTTCGAGCTCGTTGTTCTCCACTACACGCTTGATGGCTTTGAGATTGAGCCAGATGTTGTTGGTGTTGAAGTACTTGAACTTCTTGATCGATTTGAACTCGTTGGTGTGTTCCTTGGGAACCTGAGCGATTTCCAGGAGACGGACAGAGCCTTCGTAATCGATGATGGTGCCACCCTTGACATCAGCCTTGGTCTTGTCGGTCAGCTCCATGATGTACTCGGCCTGCGACTCGACCATGTGTTGCAGGATGTTGAGGTCGACGACCGCACCTAGATTGTCGGCGTTGGAGAGGAAGACAATCTCAACCCCTCTCTCGATCAGCTGGTCCAGGATGCCCGAGTTGTAGAGAGACTCGAAAACGTCTCCGTGCCCGGGCGGGTACCAGTCGTGGATAGGGGAGTCGTAGCTCTTGGGAACCGGGAGTAGCGAGTCTTTGAGGATACGCGGATACCGCGACTGGTTGAAAGTCATGATGTCGATGTTGTGACCCTCGTACTTCTTGATGATGCTCTGAGTGTCCTCATCGGTGTTGAAGGAGTTCATCAGGACGAATGGAACATTGACGTCGTAGGTCCGATTGAGATATTCAATCTGGCGGACCGAAAGGTCAAGGAAGGACATGCCGTCACGTACTTCGATAACCGATTTTGGACCAACGCAGCCCATAGAGGTACCGAGACCACCATTAAGCTTGATAACGGCGAGCTTGTTTAGGAAGCCGATGGATTCGGAGTTGGCAAGTTCCTTGTACTCGATGACCTGGTTTGGTTGAGGGGGCGCGATACGATCCCAGGTGAGAACATTCCCCTTCGCTTTATCGTTCAGGTATCTCCGGAAGAGGGCGAAGAAGTTGTCCATCTCAGTCTCAAACCTCTTCTTTTCTTCGGGGTCTTTGACCGTATCTGCGAGATTGTTGAGTGCGTTACGCATCTGACTCGCTGCAACGGAAGTTGACGTGTTCTCGAAAGCCTTGATATTCAACCATGACATGTCAGTAGTGCTCCAATATCTCATTTATCAGCGGTGAGGAAAGCGCCTATCTCAGACATTGCAAGAAATAAAGTGCGATAGGAAAGGCTGCTTCGCGAAGAGGAGGCTTGAGCGGATACTCCGACATGCAGTTCAACCAAATTCTTGGGGCAGATCTCAGAGTAAAGTGGAGCTTGAGGGACACAAACAAGAGCTTTTCCAGGTGTGATAGGCTTATGAAACCCTAGATAAGAGGCGGTATAATAGTAGATGCACTGCATAATGTCTTCGAAACGTAGAGCCTGCGCGCGTAAAGAAGTATGGAAGGGTGATCGAATAGCGAGTAGTATCTTACAAAAAACCAGGAACGTGAAGTGTAGAGCATTGACTCGCTAGTGTGATGATTTGCAATGACATCGCCGCCGAGCAACAAGTGAAGTTCAACTTCAGGGATTGATCCGTCTTTCTAACACAGCACACAACGCTCAACAGCAATGTCAAGCAAGCGCATGCCACATCCAGAAGAGCGAACATAAACAGCTAACTGGCTTATAGAATCCACGACTGATTACTACTCACCATGTGTGACTGCGACTTCCCATGATGTTTCCGTGCGGCTCCTCCATTGGCTTCTCCGTTGCTCGCCCCGGAGGGCTTAAGGTGCGCCGGCAAGGCACTGCTGATTTTGGAGGCCATGGCGGACGGTGAAAGATTGTTTCAGGATCAAGACCTAATTCAAGAAAGAGGACCCGTCAGTTCTGAAGCTTCTGTGCACAAAACTATGACAGGGACGAACAACGCCGGCTGCAACAGGGCTCGAACAGGTGTACTTGTCACACTGTGTGACAGTGTAGAGCTCAGCAGGGAAACAAGACACTTGGGGTCAAGAGGAAAATCATTATATTCGGTGCCTCATGACCCCTATTGACCTCCTCAAGTATAATTGAAGGACGATCACCCTGCAACTGCTTGCACGCCGCTTCTCTCAAGGGACAGCGAAGGACCGAAAGAGCTTCACTCACCAAAAGTTTCGCGAGACGCTGTACAGGACGTATCACAGCACTATAGCAACTTCGAAATTGACTGCACGGGCAATATCCTCAGGCAGTAGATGGAGAGGGACAAGATGTTGTTGTTGATGGGGGTACCTCGTACTTAAAGAGTCGATGCGGAGCAAGAAACTTTTAAAGCTCTTACAGTAGCTTGGCTGGACGGCAGAAGCCGGGGGTGGTATTGGCTTGGGAGATGACATGAACTAAGGTAAGGTACTTCATTGGTGAGGTATCTAGCGCACTGAGGCTGATCCCTTACAGTACCTAACTACTTACTTTGTACCTATAAGTGCCTATAATTGGACTTTCACGTGGGTCAAAGCATGGGGGTTAATTCGGGATCTTCGAGCGTGGTTGTTACAGTATTATTAAATTAAACAACCATAAGAAGAATTTTCGACGAAGAGAAGCAGTCCATTCCCGTAGCTGGAACATCGATGTCCTTCCCATTTCCTTTCCTGTTGGTTATAGTCGCAGCGGTGACTGCAGCAATCAATCTTGGCCTACAGGCCCCTACCTTACCTAGGGTAGTGGAACCTGCACGTACTAGTATTGCGACTCCCGCAGCCCCAACCCCTTTTCCGAAATCGTTCTCAAAGCTTCCTCATTTTCGTCCACATCCTCAGCTCGATTGGGTCAAGCCTCCATCGATCATTTCGGGACCGGGACTGGGATTGGGCTCTAGGGATTTCGGAAGCTAAAAGGCCCATACAGATAGATGTGTCGATACTTTTCCCGACAATCGTGCTCAGCAACGCCACACGTCAAGCCGCCACGCCACCCCTTGCACTCAACCCAGCTATTGAATCTGCAAGGGACCGACAAAGAGCATTGTTCATTCTGAGGTCTTGGGCCTGTTACTAATTGAATAACAAAGTGTATGTGTGTGGCTTGCGACTTGCCGGAAGCGACGCGACGGCTTAGGGGAGATTACATGTCTCTGCTTTTCCGATGCTTCTATATACCCTCGCACAAATAAATGCATGGACCCTCGTACACACCGAATATTATAATCTCGTGCTAGACACTGGAGCGATTAGACTTGTTATTGCACTGGCGTCCTGTAGCATTGACTTATGTATCTGTAGGACAACTGCCGTACTGGTAAAGCGCTTCTAAAGAAGCGGGTAGCGCAAGGTCGAATGTAGAATATGCTAAGGTACAATCTGTAATGTAAAGCCACATGCACGCTGAAATGCGAAATGAGGAATAAGACCGAAGTGAAGGAGTTGCATAGGTGGTATCTTCAAGCACTCGCACGCAGAATAGGAAACTGCCCAGCCCACTCGTCACCCAAATCACCACCTTACCTCACCTCCCGCCGCCGAAACTCGTCGTCCGTTGGCCGTGGTCCCTCTTACTGAGAAAGCTCCGTCTGGCACCACCGACACTCTTCGGGCTGTTCCGAACGGCCTCGGCGTCCATGGCCTGGGCCTGGAAGCTCGTTTTCAGCTGGACGCTGCCCGGCCCGGCTTGGACGGATTTCTCGCCGCCGCCCGCCGAGTCGTCGACGAAGAAGAGGCCTTCGCCGAGCTCATCGCTAGTGCCGAACACGATGTGATCCTTGACCTGCACCTGAAATTGCGTGTCGGCCGCGCAGTTGACCTTGAACGTCTCGTGGTCCCACTGGACCACGCTTGCGGGCGATTTGATTGCCTTGGTCTTGTGCACGTCTTTGGGGCCTTTGGACGTCGTCTGCCAGATGTGCACGCGAACGTTCGCAGAAGGCGGGTAGCCGGAGGCCGAAAGGACGGTCAATGTGGCGGTACCGAATTCTGCCTTACCCGGCGTGCCGCCTTTCTCACTCAGTATCGATGCAGCACCGATGCTGCGCGATCGGCTGTGTGGCGGCGTCTGCGGCACCGCTTGAGGGAACGATAGACCATCATTCGTAATGGGTGCTGCCCGCTGAGATGGCTCGAATGATTCACCGTTGACCAGCTCCTCTGGTTCCACCAACTCGTTGCCTTCGTCGACACCGGCCGTTTTCTTGCCCTTGAAGCCGTGTCGAAGGAACGAAGCCCCTTTGACTACCCCACCGCCAACCATGCCAACCCCTTTTACCGGAGCTCCGACAATCTTTGCTGGCGTCGAGAAAGTGCCCGAGAATGTCGAGGAGCCCTGACGAGAGCGAAGTACGTAATCCGGCTTGAACAACAACCTCAATCTGATCTTTCCGGACTTCCCATCCAATCCGAGAGTGACTTCCTGTGGTTTGAACGGATCAAGTAATTCTAGATTGATCGCAGCTTCGCCCAAGAAATCGGCTTTGTCTCCGAAATCCCAGTCCATAATTCTAACCTTGAAGTTTGCACCGGTCCTTGATCTGACTGAACATTCGAAGAACTCATTCCAAGCGGGGTTAAGTGTCTTCTTTACAATCTTTGTTTTGTAGATCTGCTTCCCATCAAGCTCAAACTTACAGTATGGATCACTGTAGCCGTTTCGATCAGCCGCTGGCAAATTCTCGGCGTTGAGAACGTCCACGCGGAGGTTTCCCATGTTGTTGATACTCTCAGCAGGATCAAGTTGCATCTTGACGGGAAGATACTTCAAACTGATCGTAACCTTACTGAGCGCCCCTTCCGTGCCTTTCAAGATGAGCTCGGTTGGTTTGTACTAAGCAGCATCAGCAATGGTCCCGTGCCCTGAGTCACAGCGGAGCGGATCTTACCAAGCACCGCTGTAAGATGTCTAAGGTGCTACCGGCCAGCTTTGCGATAGTGTGATCGATGTGTTCGTCGCCTTTCCTGTCCTGCTTCTCCCTGATGCGGAGTGTAATCTTGGATACATCCAATTCGCGAACAAAGGCCTCACCCGCTGCGATTGGAATGTCAGTCTACCCATTCAGGGGCGAGGAGATTCAGCACTCACTCTCGTTGAATTGAGCATGCCTTGATCTAGCCTTCGAAGATACGTATGATGGGAAAGCCATATCGTCCATTATGACTTCAATAAACACGTTTGAGTATGCTAAGTTGGCCTCGACAAGCTTGAAGATGATGAGACCAGATTCTATCCCAACCGATCAGCACACTATCATGGACTTCATACAGTTGGGTATACAAAGCCTTACCGTACTTGCTCAGGTCCTCGGGCGTTAGCTGAAGCTTTGGCGTCAGCTTGTTTCCGCTCATCTCCTCTGCTTGCGCCCTTTCACCGTGTGAGAGTAGGGCGGCAAGCTCTGTATCAATTCGTCCACGCTCATTCTGCTTTTCATTGGCAGCTCGCACTGGATCTTTGTCCAAGCTTTTCTGTAAACCATTGTGAAGATCTTTCCGCGAGCCATCTATCGACAACTTCCCAATTGCCTCTTGCGCTGTATCTCCCTCGTCTACTTCTTCCTCCGGATCGGCAACATTCAGCGTTGGGTAGAATGCAGCAGTGAAGTTGAGTGTCCCTTTGGGTGTGGCCCTGCCTTTGACTTTCAGAGGCTCAGACATGAGTTGTTTTCGGTCATGCACAGCGAATTCGCCAGTCTCGGCCTCGTGAACATAATCGGCTGTAGATAGTTCTGTGTGGCCGAGGGAGCGGTCCTTTCCGAGGTTCTCTTCATCCATCACCTCTAATGTGAGCTTCTCCCGAGTCGAGTGCACTGGCACATAAATGACCTCGTCCCAGTCAGGGTTCAGGTTGTTTTGGAAAGTGACAGTCCTTCCTTTCTCTATACCAGAGAGCAGAACCCGTACATAGGGATCTGATTTGCCCATGGTCTCAACGTTGCGTAGATTTCGAGCATTCTGGAAGTGAAGACGCATCACCCCAATAGGTTTGACGTAGCCGCCTGAGCCACCCATAACTCCCTTTAACGCAACAGGCTTCCACTGCAGGGTTAGTTTCGCACGGCCAGTTTTGGCGCCGGCAAGGTTGTACCACTCCTGGCCCTTCTCCATCAACTGGATCATGTCATCAACCTTGATTTGATATGTCCCCAGGATCTGATCTCCCCCAATGTCACGGTTATCCTTCACCACTACGCCGAGTCGAGCTGATCTGCGGTCGGTAATGAGGATTTCTTTCGAGCCATTATCCCAGATAGGGTTGTTGGTCCTCTTAAGTTTGCGTGTAACATGCACCTCTTTGCCGTTTAACAACAGTAGGGCAAACGGATTAAGCTGGCCTATCAAACTCTTGGTACCGTCAAGGTCCTTTGCTTGTTCCACGGTAAACCTTACTATCCCGGAATTCGATTCTGGCGGTGGCTCGACCGTCCCGTCTTGGAGTTTGGTTCCCTTCAAAACTGGAAAGAAACGCACATCAGCCTGCAAGACACCCCGAGCCTTACCATTCGCCATGACTTCGAGTTGCAAGTTTTCGTGTTCAGCACTGTGCTCTACTTGGTCCAGCGCGAATGTTGCTGTGCCCAGTTCTTTATCTTTGCGAATCTCATTAAAGTCAAAGACTTGTAAAGTCAAGGCGTCGGTGAACGAGGTGATGATAATGTGTATAGTCTCGTTCCAATGAGGACTGGCGTTTTGCTTGACGATCTTGGTCTTTCCAAGCGGGTTCCTGCTGTTGAGGGACAAAACCGTATATGGATCTGGAGTACCAGCGAATTTGTCCGGGTTCTTTAGGCCTTGCGCGGCATGAATAGTAACTGCCAGAACGCCGATTGCCTGGTCTACAGGATCGCCTGCGAGCATTTTCGCGATCTCAATTGGAAAGACGTTGGGTTCATACATCATGGGACCAAGACTGCCATGGATCATCTCTTTAATGAAAGATTCAAGACCGGGAACGAAGTTTATGTCGAAGCCGAGCATGTCACCGCCGAGAGGTTTGCACACATAATCGATATCCGGACGGCCCAGGAAGCAAATTTCGACCTTTTCGATATGAGGAAAAGGGATCTGAAGCTTGACCTTGACCCTCATCAAGCCAGAGAATGCAAAGTTCTCAACAATCACGTCTAGACCTTTGCTGATCATAGCCTTGCCAATTCTCACTTCAAGTACGACCTTCGGGTTGATCTTGACCTTGAGCTGTCTCGCGGTGAGATCCATAGTGTCGTTCGGCGTAAAGCTAAACTTCCAGTCCATGAGAACCGTATCATCTTCGGCTTTTGGGTACGTCTTGACGTGTTCCATCCTTGGCGGCTTAGAACCGAGTATAAATGTTTTCATCCTCAAGCTATCTAGGAATGCTGGCGTCGTAGTGCTCAACACTTGATCAACGGAGTTGATGATGGTGTCGCACAAAACCGGCGCGTATATAGGCCAGAATTTCACCAGGAAGCTGTTGATCCATTCCAGGGGCTCCGTATCCGTCTCCAACCGGCTTCTTGCCATTTCACGGTTCACATCGTCGCGGAAATTGCGGCGTACCCGACGAATGGAAGTCCTATAGTATGTGCCACATATCGCCATGATAATCAAGACCCAGGCAAGGCCGCCCCCGAGCACGGCAACGAGCCATGAGGATAGGCATGCAAAGACTATAACCGCCGCGTTGTGATACCAATCTGCAAGGCTATGAGCATACGTCCTCTTTTCTTCGGCCTGTTTGCCTCAGTTTGATTCGACTTACCACCAAAGAACTTGTCGTCTAGTTTACCTTCGAGGAATGTCTGATGATCCAGTATGTTTTCTGTGCCTTCCAGTTCCGTGATGCTCCCTTGACCGAACCTTGGAGCCCACCCGGTTCTTTCCACCCAGTGTGCGTTTTCGTCCTCAGGTACATGTCCGTTAGGCTCCGGAGTTTTGCCGTCGGCTGTCGAAGACAGAGCGACTACCACGCCGTCCTTGCTTGGTGGAGGGAGATCGTACTGGTCTGGCGTTCCGTCATCCTAAAGAGTATAATCAGTGGTGTGTATATTAGATGCAAGTAAGAAATGAATACTTACAATGTCTGTGGCAATTGCAACGCCTTTTGGCTGCTTCTCGTGGTGAAAGCCTGCCGGGATATGCTAAGGGGATACGCTTCAGTAAAGCAATCCGGCATGTATGAAGCAAATACTTCAGTTTGACCTACCGATCGTGCTTGAGCAGCCTTCTCCTCGGGCGCAGCATATGGGTCGAATTGATATGCAGGGACGCCGGCCTTTTTCGTCTCATTGACCATGAAGTGCTCCGCATCCTCGGAAGTAACATTGCTGTTGGGGTCGCGAGCTGCTTCTTCAGCACCCTGCTGCCTGAGCTCAGGCGCGTGAGCGGAAAGGTGTGAAAACATTGGTACGATCTCGAACAGGCAAGAACTCCAAATGATATGAATTTGTCTGCTTTGAGACCGCAACAGTGATCAATAAAGTGCTGGCCGTTCAGGGATAGGAATTGGTGATCATGGCCGACAGGTTCTGGAGTTGGACACCGACGATGGAGCACCAAGGCTAGATCTTGGGCTACCTAGGTATGGAGGTGTTTACCTTTAGGTTAGCCACTACCAGGATAGAGCGGCAGATGAGCAGGAGACTAAGGTAAGTTAAGGTACCAGGGTCTTTCCTCCCCTGCAGTATCATCGTACATGAGGTGCTTTTCCCCTCTATCACTGCCAAGCATCAATGAATGCGTTGTACTCTGGCTCACAACGTGCGCCTACCTAAGACTATCATGCAGGGACACGGCAAGATGCTTCCTAATCACCTACAAGCATTTCACCATTCACCCGCGTGGCTTTATTCACGGATGGGTATCATAATCCAGATCAAGTTGGCATCACAGACACGCCATATCCCATCTTCCAAGTGAGACTCGAGCAAACGGGATTAGTACTTCTACTCGACAAATATATGAGGAACAACTGATGCCATGCGCCTCCTTGTTGACACATCCGTCGGAGTCTTGCAGATGCTGTTATGCCTACCCTTTGGCCCAGTAAGATTCACCACCTGCCGGCTCGCTCTTATAGTCGGGGGGCATGTCATCAATTAGAGTACCCTCTACGCAGAGGACGGCCAACTGGAGTCGGTGTAACAGAGCATCTGCTGTGCCACCCTCCTTGAGGAGATCTTCCGACACTCCACTTTGGTCTAGCCCAGCAAGAGCCAATCAGCTCAGTTGAGATCGCTCATGTTACAAGCCTTTCGAAGTCTGGAATTACTGAGTGACTCCAAGCTCATGGAGGAGGGTTTATTATTTGAACTTAGGAGCCAAATTCGCCAAATGAGGTAGGCTGCGTCTCTTGAGTTTTAGTATGGTAGCCCTACATAAGGTACATATTGAATCCGGAAGGTACTTCGGATGGTTCCACTCGCCGTCCAGTCAGATGAAGAAAGCTTGACAACGAGATCTCAGTCTAACGACCAACCCTGATCACCCCAGCTGCAATCAACTTTTGTATCTTACTACGAATTGAAGAATTCTTCATATGGTCGTTTAATGCCGCTGGGTCGTTCTTAGCCTGCTGAAGTATGCTCTGCATCACTGGATCTTGAATGATAGCTATGATCTAAAGCAATGTCAGCAGCCTCACCAGACAGAAGAAGGGATAGAATCACTTACCTCTGGATCGCGCTGTATCCGCTCCATGGTTTGCTCCTCAGTCTCACCTTCCCGAGCACTGTACTGTGCCTGCAAGGCTTTCTGTTGTTGTTGCTCGATTTCTCGAGCGTTTGCACCTCCTGCGTCGTGCTCCGTAGCCTCCGTGCAGACGTCGAGACACTTGTTGTATTCTTTCATCGCAAAGTATGCTTGTGCTTTTCGCAGATAAGCGCGAATGAAGTTAGCGTCCCTCTTGATCGCCTCGTCACAGTCTTGAACAGCCCCAGGAAATGTCATCAGCTTGATCAGAGCTGCTGCGCGGTTGCTGTAGCCTCGCGGATCATCGGGTGCACGTCGAGTCATCTCGCTGTAAGCTTCGACCGCACCCGGCCAATCTGCCTCTTTGAACTTCTGGTTGCCTAATTCCCGTGCTTTCTCTGCCTCGTCGGGGTTGATGTATGACTCTTTCTCTTGCTTTATCATGGCCTTCTCGGCGGCGCGAAGCTTGTTAAGGGTGTCTGGTGTACGATGCTCCGTGAGTGATTTCTGGTAGTTCACAATAGCGTTTGGCAGGTCTTCCATCTTCTCAAAACATGATCCGATCCGGCCAAAAGCTCTGGGAGTTGATCAGGATCGACTTGTAGCTTGCGTAGATAGAGGGAAAACTTACTTCGCTATGATCTTAAAGTCCGCTCGGACCTCTCTGCCCTCCTCGATAGCCTTCTCGCAGGCTTCTATCGCACCTTGGTAGTCGCCTTTCTCAAATTTAGCCGCACTGAGGTTGGTGAGGTAGGCGATGTCCTTGTGCAGGTTCCATGCTTTGCTGTAATGCTCGATCGCAGCATCAAACTGCCTCTTCTTGTAATTTTCGGTACCAAGTTTCTTCTCCGCCTCTGCCTCCTCCTTGGCCTTTCTCGATGCGATAGCCTCTTCATCCTCTGGCTCTGGTTCGGGCTCGGGTTCCGACGCCGGAGCCTGTCTTGACTGAGGCCCACTTGAAGACGACCGACCATCAGGCATCGCTACGTCCTCCTCATGCTCATTTGATCCTCCGAAGCCGGGTGGCCCACTAGCACCACCTTCCCCTGGCCCACCGAATTGCATATCGATACCGAGAAGTACGCTCATCACTTGCAAGAATCTTGGATCCCGCATCTCTTCACCAATGTTGTTCGGATTTTGCTTCAATCGTTGCAGCTTTGCCATGAACTGAGGATCGGCCAGCAGTGCACTTGTCTTAGGGTTGCTCGCGAGTTTTTGAACCATTTGAGGGTCATTGAACAAGTTGCCTAAGCCAGCACTCGGGTTACCGGATACGCCGTCCTCGTCGGCCTCAGCATCGATAGCACGTTTGACAGCCTCGAGGCCTGTTTTGGCTTGTGCGTTTTGCGGATCAAGCTTCAATGCCTCTTCGTAAGCGTCATGCGAGCCGACTGAGATTTAAGGTCAGCGTCGATACTGGTTACATATAGGCTTTGAACTTACCCAAGTCCCCGGTCCCATGTAGTGCAGCACCTTTTCTGCCCCATCCCTTTGCCCAGTCCGGCTTGATCTCCGTCACCTTGTTTGCATCCTCTAGGGCGTGATTAAAGTCTTTGAGAGAAGCATAGGCACCAGAACGGTTAGAATATAGCACGTGGTTGCTCGGCTCTATCTCGATTGCTTTGGAGAATTTATCACTATTGGCCTGTGATTAGTCGCGCTCTTGTGTAGTCTGGTGATTCATGGTCTCTTACACAGCGTCCTCAAAGTTCTTTTCGGCGAAGGCTTTATTGCCTTCTGCTTTTAGAGCGTCCGCCATATGTTTTGGTGATGTAGATTTAGCACCGTAATGAGAGAAGATAATACACGAAGAGTTGACTTGAGGCTGATGAAAGTATACCTTAGGCAGAAGGTTATGACTTCGTGTATGAAGAAGCCGTCTACCGTTCAAACTTCTAGAATGACCTAGAAATCTGCCCCAATGGTCAGGAGCTTGGGCCACCTTGGATCTTCACCGCCTTGCAGGGATCATGTGGATCTAGCCGCTTGTCGATTGACTGATCCAAAACTTATCTGGTGAGCTACAGTACGAGTACTTGCATGTCACAACTGTGGAAAGCCTTGATGCGCTGCCAGTATGGCTTCATCATCAAATACATCCCACTTTGACACTACACATCAAGAGCTAAAGTTAGCATTGTATGCACGATGTGCACAACAGCCCCCAGGAACGCAGTTTGACCAACGGGACTTGCTCGCTCTGAATGTTATACCAAAGGGCGGGGACCAAGGCCAACTCCTGTTCGAATGCATGCAAAAACTTACCAATGAAGGTCTTTTCAAGCTCTTCACGAAAGATGGTAGGGTAATCTGGCAAATCACTAGGAAAAGTGACGCAGCCAAGTAAGGCTGCTACAAGAGGTTATCGACGTTCCGCGCAACGCTGATTTGGAATAGATACAAGACACTTAACGATGAGGAACGGCTCGTGTTCTCTTATATCGAGTCCTCAGGCCGGGATGGTATCTGGACCAAGACAATCAAAATGCGCACGAACCTTCACCAAACCCTAATCAATCGTGCTTTAAAGCTTCTGGAAAGCAAGAACTTCATCAAACCCATCAAAAGTGTAAAATGGCCCGCACGCAAGTACTACATGCTAGCATCATTGCAGCCGTCTGAGGACGTGACTGGCGGCCCGTGGTTCACGGATGGTGTACTCGACGAGGAGTTCATACATCAGATGTCTGCCTGGGCGGAGAAGTACATAAGAGGCAGGAGCTGGGTGCATAGCTCAGTAAGGAGTCTGGGGGAAAAGGGTACGAAGTTGACACAAGCACAAGCGGAAGATGCTAGAGCTCAAGAGTTGAGAAAGCATGGGGGAAAGCTCAAGGGAGGGGTCATGCTTCCGCTTCCACCGGGGTACAGAGGCTACCCTACTGTGCCGGAGATCACCAAAGAGCTCAATACTTCAGGAATCTCAGGTGTCCTGATGAGGGAGGCGGAGATGGAGACTCTACTAGATGTGCTTTGCTACGACGGCCGCTTGATGAGAGTCATGGATGGAGATGGGTATAAGACGGTCCGCCAGTCCATGGCTGACGCTGGTGCCCCGGTCGGAAACGGCCTCACTGAAGCACCTTGTGGGAGATGTCCAGTGTTCAATCTGTGCGAGGAAGGCGGCCCTGTCAATGCAAGAAATTGTGAGTATTTCCAGACATGGCTGGAAGCTTGACCCTTGAAAGGGTGGAAATGTCGACGGGCCGAAGACCGACAGTCGTCGAAGTCCGGAGTAATGGCATAGTCACGGTGTTGACGGCGTTGGCGGCACATGATCATAGACATCTACTGGATTGCTTTAGAGGGGATACCCATGGCTCGATAGAGGGCTGTCTGAAGCATTATTCATAGCATACGCGCTTTTAAGCTATCGTTACTTGAGACTACGGCCAGTCCGGCCTCCCTATCAGATCCCACCTTGAAATGCCTCCTCGCTTCGTCCACTAACCTCCTCGGTGCTCGCACCGAGAATCTTGGATGCCCATTCTCCTTCCACAAATCAACCGGCTCACCGCGCATTTCCTTTGTTTCCGTCACAGGCACCTTCCCGTGAACGACGTCCCAAAAGAAGCCTTTTACAGCCAACAGAATCTCCTCACCGTCGACATCAGACGTTATATGTCCGCATCCTATTCTCACTCTATCCTTCCCAGGTTCCGCATTCCTGTGGCGGACAAAGTCCAACATTTTCTCCAGAGAAGCCATGACTTCCACCCAATTTCCCTCTTTCGGGAATATTATGGGTATCTCAGCTTTCAAGTCAGCGTTAAAACGCTCGTAGAAAGTGTCACCGACGAAAAGCCACCGTTCTTGCCCGTCGTACCACGCTAGCTCATCCGGCGTGTGACCTGGTGTACTCAATATCTGCAAACGGAGGGGCTCATCGGCATCGGCGGGATGGTGAAGGCTTTCCCGGTCGTGAGCCCAGTGTGATACCATGTATTGAGGAGTGGGTATGCCGAGAAAGCGGCAGAGGGAGTGCGTGGGAAGATCATTTTCTACAAAGTCTTTGCCGTCAAACGATGCTACAATCGAGGTTGAAGGATCGACGGTGAACTGCTCAATGCCCCCGATGTGGTCGTAATGGCAGTGTGTACAGATGATCAGGTAGGGTGCTTTCTGTGCATTGAGGGGCTGGCCATCGTTCGAGGGCGTAGGATAGCTCTCAAGGTACTGGCGGAGCGAGGTCTGTGCTACGGATGTCGCACAGGACGTGGTGCCGCAGCCTACATCAGAGAGAACCAGGAGCGGCGGAGAAGTATAGATCTTCGCGTAGATGAATGGCAGTTCGCCGTATTTATCTGCCTCGATGATCAGGAACGTGGAGGGATTGAGTCGTTTACAAGTGAAGCACGTTTGTGGGGCGGGGCGCGGGGCGGAGCTCCTCGTGTTCATCTCATGCTTTGAAACCAAGGGAATTGTCTTTCCAGAGATAGGTCAGGCTTATACGCAACGCGGTGCTCCACTTGTCAAGTGAATGGTAAGGTATTAGTTATTTTAGGAACCGAATAGGCGTTTCGAGCCTCACGGGAAGCGCCGGCGTGTCAGTCAATCGGCAGTTTTCCTCACGCGTGGGGGGAGTAACATGAGACCCTTTGTTGTCATCGAAACCACTTCCTTTCACGATACTCCAGTTCAAATTTCCTCTCGCGCTGCAACTGCGTGTTGTTTCAAACCAACACCTCGTCTACTCTGAGTCAGACTGCTCGAGCGGATTTAGGCTGCTCGTCCGGTAACGGTCATGGACGCGTCCAGGCTTTGGATGGAGCAACTGCAGACTAACGTATTAGCCACCCAGTCGAGCCAGCCACCCAAGCGAGCCACCTCAAAACCTCATACAACAAATGATATTTTGAAAATTCACAACTTCACAACATCAATATAAAAATCAGAGAATTCAGTTTT